>Ga0154002_1000035_pt1:0-2500 | contig 27625 bp, 18 predicted proteins | sample TSNY086MetaG_FD_102276 | JGI IMG/M metagenome (GOLD analysis project Ga0154002, IMG submission 102276) | Attine ant fungus gardens microbial communities from New York, USA - TSNY086 MetaG | ecosystem: Host-associated > Fungi > Mycelium > Unclassified | place: USA: New York, Robert Cushman... | reverse complement strand
GGAAAAAACAAAGGATGAATTCCACTTTAAAGAGACACGCTATAAAAATAGACCCATTTATGAAACTTCTTATCTAGATGGCAATCAAGAAAATTCGAAGTTAGAAAGGTTTATTTCTTTAAACTTTTCTAACTTATAAATTTATAAATTTTAAAAAGAAAATTAAAATTAATAAAAAGATTAATATATAAGATAAATACAATAAAAGATAAGAAGAAATTCGGCCACCTCCTATATATTTGATACCCTCTCCTACAAAAAAACTTGTAATACCAACCCCATTCGTAATTCCATCAATTATTCGTCTATCAAAAAAATGAGTTAATTCGGCCAATGCTCTTATAGCATCAGTTAAGGATATTACATAAAGAACATCCATGTAGCCACGATTATCTGACCAATCATATATGACATTTTTGATTTTTTCAAAAACAATTTTATTTTTATTAGGAACACTTTTAACAAATGAATTTTTAAAGTTAAAATTTTGTAAAGATGAATAAACAGGCTTATATAAAAAAGACGCTATAAATATTCCGAGATAAGCTATACTCAACGAAAAACCTGCATTTGTCACAAATTCATACCAATCCACCGAATTGTTTGAATTTTGATGTAAAAGGTTTATATCTGGAGTTAACAATTTGGATAATATATCCAAATCCACTCTTTGTTGATTGAATTGATTAAAAGGGATTCCTATGGACCCAACGAAGAAAGTAAATATGCCTAATACAAACATAGGAAATAACATAGTACTATCCGATTCATGGGGATACGAAAAAGTGTTCGTAATGCCAAAATGAGTAATAGTAATAAAGGGTCGCGACATCTTTCTTATATTAATAATACCGATTGGATATATTTTATTCCAAAAAAAAGAAATCCTTTTATTATTCATTGTTAATAAAGAGAATAAAGGAATTTTTTTTTTATTTTTATTTTTCCCCTCTTTACCCCATGGAGACATTGAATAAAACGAGTTATTTGTTTTTCCATTGTAATTTTGAAAATTAACATTTAAATATCCTTCAAAAGTAAGTAAATAAATCCGAAACATATAAAATGCAGTTAATCCTGCTGTAGAACAAGCAATTATTGCAAAAATCGGTGAATACAACCAAATATCATTAAGAATTTCATCTTTGGACCAAAAACAGGCAAGGGGTGGAATACCGCAAAGAGACAGTATACCTAATAAAAAAGCAGTTTTTGTGATTGGTACATGTTTTGTTAAACCCCCCATAAGGACCATATTCTGACTTTTATCTGGAGAATATCCAACAACCGCTTCCATTGAGTGGATGATTGATCCGGATCCTAAAAACAACAATGCTTTTGAATAAGCATGAGTAATCAAATGAAATAAAGCGGATCGATAAGACCCAATACCTAGAGCTAACATCATATAACCCAATTGAGACATTGTAGAATAGGCTAAACCTCTCTTAATATCTTTTTGAGCAAGAGCTAAAGTAGCTCCTAATAGTAATGTTATTATCCCTATCAAAGCTATTATGTTCATTATGTAAGGTACAACTATGAAAAGAGGAAGAAGCCGAGCTACAAGAAAAATCCCTGCTGCTACCATAGTAGCAGCATGTATAAGAGCCGAAATAGGAGTAGGTCCTTCCATAGCATCGGGTAACCAGACATGAAGGGGAAATTGGGCGGATTTGGCAATTGCACCAGAAAATAATAAAAGAGCACACAAAGTAACAAATAAAAAATTAACTTCATTATTAGAAATCAATCTATTGACTATTTCAAACAAACCCCGAAATTCGAAACTGCCCGTTATCCAATAAAAACCTAAAATTCCTAATAATAAACCAAAATCTCCTACACGATTAGTGACAAACGCTTTTTGACAAGCATTCCCAGCGATAGGTCGTGTGAACCAAAAACCTATTAATAGATAAGAGCATACTCCAACTAATTCCCAAAAAATATAAATTTGTATAAAATTAGAACTAGTAACTAATCCCAGCATTGAAGTATTGAAAAAACTCATATAAGCAAAAAATCTTAAATATCCTTGATCATAAGACATATAATTGTCGCTATAAATAAGAACGAGAATTCCAACAGTAGTAATTAAGATTGACATAATAGAAGTAAGTGAATCAATCAATTGTCCAAACTCTAAAGAAAAGTCATTATTGATAGTCCAAGACCATACATATTGATATATATAACTGTTATTTATTTGCTGAACAGACAGATTGGATGAAAAAATCATAACTATACTTAACAATAAAACACTAGGAAAAGCCCACGTGCGCCGAAGATTTCTTGTTGCCGTCGGGAAAAGTAGGAGTCCCACTCCTAGTAACATAGGAATTAGAACTGGAATGAAAGGTATGAACCATAAATATTGATATGTATATTCCATAAAAATAAATAAAAATCTTTTTCTTCTTCTTAATTAACTGTTTCGGATTCGCCAGTTCTTATTTTTTTTTTTTCAAAGGAGTCAGTTAATAAAAAAATTAAGATA
>Ga0154002_1000034_pt1 | contig 27870 bp, 25 predicted proteins | sample TSNY086MetaG_FD_102276 | JGI IMG/M metagenome (GOLD analysis project Ga0154002, IMG submission 102276) | Attine ant fungus gardens microbial communities from New York, USA - TSNY086 MetaG | ecosystem: Host-associated > Fungi > Mycelium > Unclassified | place: USA: New York, Robert Cushman Murphy... | reverse complement strand
TGGCCGCCGGTATTATTGTTATTATGCTGCCGACGATTCTGATTTACATCTTTTTTCAGAAATATATCCTGGCTGGGGTGGCCGCTGGGGCAGTGAAAGAATGATTGTGGGGTGATTAAAGAAAAAACTTTTATTATTTAAGTAGTTTTTTCCGTACACAGAAAAAACTTGACTTTTCCTTCGTGTTTTGGGTATACTATATAGGTGAGGAGGTGGTATGCTTGATAAAGCGAAAGGAATACCTGAATTGGCTCATACGCTGGCGAGAACAGCAGCTAATCAAGGTTATAACAGGAGTCAGGCGATGTGGTAAATCCACTTTGTTTTCATTGTATATCGACTACTTGAAAGAAACAGGCGTTAGCGAGGAACAAATCATATCCATCAACCTTGAGGATGTTGATTATGAACATCTGCTAAACTACAAGGCGCTGCACACTTATGTAAAAGATAGATTGTGTAAAGATAAATACACCTATGTTTTCATTGATGAGGTACAACAATGCCCGGGGTTTGAAAAAGCGGTTGACAGCCTGTTCATTAAGAAAAATGTTGACGTGTATATAACCGGCTCAAACGCTCACATGCTTTCCGGGGAGCTGGCCACCCTGCTGTCGGGAAGATATGTGGAAATCCGTATGCTTCCCCTGTCGTTCGCGGAGTATCTTGACTTTGAAGGCGCGGAGGATCATATCAAGGCAAAATTTAACGATTATCTTCACTTCGGCTCCTTTCCATATGTGGCAATGCTCAAAAAGGATAAAACCGTTATCAGGAACTACATCGACGGCATTTACAATACAATTCTTATCAAAGACGTGGCAAAGCGCGAAGGCATCAGCGACATTTCCGTGCTGGAAAGCATTGTGAAGTTTTTGAGCGGCAGTATTGGCAGCCCCATATCAACAAAGAAAATCAGCGACACCATCAATTCAAGTGGCAGGAAAATATCTGTCAACACAGTCGAGCGGTACATGCGGGCGCTCTGCGACAGCTTTTTATTCTATAAGGTTGACCGCTTTGACATTAAGGGCAGACAAACCTTAAAGACCCTCGGTAAGTATTATATTGTAGATACGGGACTCCGGGATATGCTTGTGAGCAGCAGCAGTGAGGATTTAGGACATCTTCTTGAAAACATTGTCTATCTGGAACTGATCCGGCGGGGATATAAGGTCAATATAGGAAAGCTTGCGGAAAAAGAGGTTGATTTTGTAGCGGACAATGTGGAGGGAATCACTTATTTTCAAGTGTCCGCATCCACGCTTGACGAAAACACATTGAAACGTGAGCTTGAACCGCTGCAAAAAATCTCCGACAATTACCCAAAGTTTTTATTGACGCTTGATGAATATATGCCAAATGCTAATTACGAAGGCATACGAAAAATGAGTGTGATTGACTGGCTTCTCAATACTCAGTGAATGATATTCAGTAAGGAGAATGATGATGGAGACTATCAGAAAAGAAAAAGCGGACCTGACCTGGCTGGAGGATCCGCAGATTTTTGCGGTCAACCGGATTGCGGCGCATTCCGACCATTGCTACTATGAAAGTGAAGCGGAACAACGACAGGGTGAGATGCGGCTGCGCCAGTCGCTAAATGGCACCTGGAAATTTGCTTATGCCGAGAATCCTGGCCGGCGGCCGGTGGATTTTTATCAGATGGATTATGATTGTAATAGCTTTGATACCATTCAGGTACCTGGTCATATTCAGCTTCAGGGCTATGATAAATGCCATTATGTTAATACCATGTACCCCTGGGACGGTCACAGCGAGTTGCGCCCGCCGCATATCGACTGGGAGTATAATCCGGTCGGAAGCTATATTAAAGAATTTGACTTACAGGAGCCGTTATGCAAAAAGCCGGTTTTTATTTCCTTTCAGGGCGTGGAAACGGCCATATACGTGTGGTTGAACGGTCACTTTGTCGGCTACGGCGAGGATAGTTTTACCCCCTCCGAATTTGAACTGACCCCATATATCAGGGAAACCGGCAACCGCCTGGCGGTGGAGGTTTACAAACGCAGCAGCGCCAGTTGGCTGGAGGATCAGGACTTTTTCCGCTTTTCCGGCATTTTCCGGGAGGTATATCTGTATGCGATCCCCGAGACCCATGTTCGGGATTTATTTATCAAAGCCGGTTTAAAGGACAGCTATCAGACGGGTCTATTAAAGGTACAGATGGAGTTGATGGGGACACCGGCCTTGTGCCAGGCCGAAGCAGTGCTGACGGATGCTGACCGGCAGGAACGGTACCGCCTGGACAATATGCCTTGCCCAGAGCAGTTGGAATTTTCCGCAGAGGTGGCGGATATTCATTCGTGGAGCGGAGAAGATCCGTATCTGTATACGCTGACCATTACCATCAGGCAAGGTGACCGTGTGGTGGAAATTATTTCCCAGCAGGTTGGCTTCCGGGTGTTTGAAATGATCGATCAGGTGATGTGCCTGAACGGACAACGACTGGTTTTCCGCGGTGTTAACCGCCATGAATTCAATGTTCACCGCGGGCGGGCGATCACCCAAGAAGACATGCTGTGGGATATCCGTTTTTTAAAACAGCATAATATCAACGCCGTTCGCACCTGCCATTATCCGGACGACAGCCGGTGGTATGAGTTGTGCGATCAATACGGCATTTATCTGATTGATGAAGCCAATCTGGAAAGTCACGGTTCCTGGCAGAAGCTGGGCAAGTGTGAACCGTCCTGGAACATCCCCGGTTCCTTGCCCGAGTGGCAGGAAGCGGCTGTGGACCGGGCCAGGTCCATGCTGGAGCGAGATAAAAATCATCCCTCGGTCCTGATCTGGTCTTGTGGAAATGAATCCTACGCCGGTGAGGGGATCCGGGCAATGTCCCATTACTTTAAAGACCGTGACCCTTCCCGCCTGGTCCATTATGAAGGCGTCGCATGGAACCGGGAATTTGATGATATTAGTGACATGGAAAGCCGCATGTACGCAAAGCCGGCTGAGGTGGAAGCATATTTAAAGGATGGGCCGGCAAAGCCGTATCTCTTATGTGAATACACACACGCCATGGGCAATTCCCTGGGCGGCATGAAAAAATACACGGATCTGGCAGAGCGGTATCCTCTGTATCAGGGCGGATTTATCTGGGATTATATGGATCAGGCGCTGGCGGTTCAGGATAAAGACGGAACCGAGGCCCTCCATTATGGCGGCGATTTCACCGACCGTCCCACGGATTATCAGTTTTCCGGCAATGGAATCGTATATGGCAGCCGTGCTCCGTCGCCCAAAGCCCAGGAAGTAAAATACCTGTACCAGGAGCTGGAGCTTCTGCCGCAGCCAGGCCAGGTGACAATATCGAATAAGAAAATGTTTACCGGAACGGAGATGTATCAGTTTGTATATACCGTTCTTAGAGATGGCAAAGGGATATGGACCCAGACCTTTGAAGCGCAAATCCCACCGATGACGCAGGAGATGATCCCGATTTCCATGCCCTCCGGGAACGAACCGGGAGAATATGCTTATCAGGTATCCGCATGCCTGAAAGAGGAGACGGGATGGGCACCGGCAGGATTTGAAGCTGCTTTTGGTGAACGTGTGATGGCGGTCCAAAATGCGGCGGCAGAATGTTCGGAAACGAAACAGAACAACACAATGAAAATCATTCACGGCGATGTTAATATTGGGGTAAAGGGTGATGGCTTCCATATTCTGTTTTCCCGTCAGGAGGGCGGTATCGTTGCCCTCCGTTACGGTGAAAAAGAGTGGATTACCCGCCCGCCCATGCCGGTTTACTGGCGGGCGACGACCGATAATGACCGCGGTAATAAATTCAGTATCAACAGTGCTGTATGGATGAGCGCAGGACTGTTCCCGGAATACCGGACGGACAGTGTCCAAATGAACGAACAGCCGGATCAGATCAGTTTTTGCTATACCTATGAGCTTCCGGTGGTTCCTCATACCCGCACTCAGGTTACCTATACAGTGACTCCCGATGGAAAGATCCAGGTGAAGGTCCATTTCTTCGGCCAACCGGGATTACCGGAGCTGCCATGCCTGGGAATGCAGTTTCGTTTCCTGGACACCGCTGATCGGTTTGACTGGTATGGCATGGGACCGGAGGAGAATTATTGCGACCGGGCAGCAGGAGCAAGGCTTGGTATTTACAGCAGTACTCCGATGGAAAACTTGTCCCGCTATTTAGTGCCGCAGGAATGCGGAAACCGGACTGGGGTCAGATGGCTTCGGGCAGCGGATGCAGACGGCCATGGAATTCGTTTTACTGCCATTGGCCGGCCATTTGAGGCCAGTGTTCTGCCGTTTACGGCGGAAGAATTAGAATCCGCCTGGCATCCGCAAGAGTTGCCGAGACCACATTATACCGTTGTAAGGATTCTGGCTGGGCAGCGTGGAGTGGGTGGTGATGACAGTTGGGGCGCACCGGTGCATCCGGAATATTGTATTAGTGCGGAAGAAGATATTATCTTTGAATTTTCCATTGGTAAGGTTTGACTTTTCCGCTAAAATCTGCTAACATGAGAATAGAAATGACCGCATTCAACAGTCGTGATTGCGGTTGTTTTTCTTTAGTTGTCTGTTTTTGGACATCATTACATTATAGGAAGGAATGGGGAGCAAAAATGCGAGAACAATTGACCAAAAGCGATGTACATAAAATACAGGAAGAGATCGACCATCGCAAGCTGGTAGTACGGCAAGAGTGTCTGACGGCCGTAAAAGAAGCCCGTGCCCACGGTGACTTAAGCGAAAACTTTGAGTATTATGCCGCCAAAAGGGACAAGAATCAGAATGACAGCCGGATCCGGTATCTGGAAAACATGCTGAAAAGTGCCATCATCATCTCCGAAGAATCTCCGGAGGATGAAATCGGTCTCAACAACACAGTGACACTATATATGGAAGATGATGACGACGAAGAAGTATATAAGCTGGTCACCAGCATTCGCGGCAATTCCATGCACAACATGATCAGTACTGAGTCCCCTATGGGCAAGGCAATTCTGCACCATAAAGTGGGCGATCGGGTGGAAGTAGCGATCAGTGAAAAATTCAGTTACTATGTAATAGTGCGTAAAATCGAAAAAACCGGAGAAGACGGAGACACCATTCGAAAATTTTAATCATGGGATTTCTTAGGGTTTGAGATTGGGCTTTTTAGCCAAATTTCAAACCCCTTAGTTTTCCCGGACCCTCTTCCTACGTCCATCCCCCATCCAGTCCGATCACCTGTCCGGTCAGATAAGCATTTTTATAGCCAAGATGATAGACCAGGTCAGCCACCTCTTCAGCACGCCCCAATCGCCCGGTAGGAATCCCTTCAACCAGTCCGATCAGCACATCCTCTTCCATCCACTGATTCATCTCCGTATCAATCGCCCCACAGGCAACGGCATTGACCTGAATATTACTGGGGGCCAGTTCCTTTGCCAGGGCTTTCGTAAATGCATTAACCCCTCCTTTCGTGGCGGAATAAGCAACTTCGCAGGAAGCGCCTACCTCACCCCAGACAGAAGAGATGTTTACAATCTTGCCTTGCTGCTGCTCCAGCATCATCGGAATTGCCAGCTTGCAGCAGTTGAATATGGAAGTCAGGTTGGTGTTAAAGATCCGGTCCCAGTCCGCAGAATTCATATCCTGCAAAAGGCCGATATAAGAAATTCCGGCATTGTTAACTAACACATCCAACCCGCCATATTGCTTCCGGATGAGCGTAAACAGCTGTTCACAGATGTTAAAGTCGCCCATGTCCCCAAGAAACGCGGTGCAGGATACCTGGTAGCTTTCGATTTCTTTCTGCGCTTGTAGAAGCTCTTGCTCCCGATGAGCACAATTAATGATAACGTTATATCCCTTTTTGGCAAACTTTACCGCGATGGCTTTGCCAATGCCACGAGAAGCGCCGGTTATGAGGACTATTTTCTTTGCCATAAGATCACTCCTTTCTTTGACTTTATTATAACAAAGATGGCAATGTTTTACAATTAGATTACAATTTTTGGAACCATGTATATATTTCCCCAAAACTGTGTTATACTTACACCTATAATTAAAATGTGAATATTGCAGGAGAAATCTGAATGGAAAAGATCTATGATTTAGTGATTATCGGATCCGGTCCGGCCGGTCTGGCAGCAGCCATTTATGCCCAGAGAGCGAAGCTGGAGACACTGGTAATCGAGAAAGAGATGGTCAGCGGCGGACAGGTTCTGACCACGTACGAAGTAGATAATTATCCGGGGCTTCCGGGTATTGGCGGTTTTGATTTGGGAATGAAGTTTCGTCAGCATGCCGAGCAGCTGGAGGCAGCGTTTGCCGAGGATGAGGTGGGGCGGATTGCCCTGGTTGCAGCCCCGGCAAAAGGAGCGGCGGATGAAGATGGCGAAGATCACTTACAGGCCGCCCAGCTGAATGTGGTGAAATGGCCGGCAGAACCTTTAAAGCAGATTGTTTGTAAAAAAGATACTTACTTATCGAAAACGGTAATTATTGCTACCGGTGCCAACCATCGCAAGTTAGGGGTACCGGGAGAGGAAGAGCTGGCCGGGATGGGCATCAGCTATTGTGCCACCTGTGACGGCGCATTTTTCAGGAAGAAAGTGACGGCAGTGGTCGGCGGCGGCGATGTGGCCCTGGAAGATGCTATTTTCCTGGCCCGCATGTGCAGTCAGGTATACGTGATTCACCGCCGGGATGAACTGCGTGGGGTGAAGTCCCTGCAGGAGAAGTTGTTCTCTCTGGATAATGTTACGGTTATCTGGGACAGTGTGGTAGAAAAGATCAAAGGTACCGAACAGGTAGAAGCCTTGCAGCTGCAGAATGTCAAGACCGGCGAGAGAAAAGAGCTGCCGGTTGACGGTGTCTTTATTGCCGTGGGAATTACCCCCAACAGCCAGGCCTATGAAGGTCTGGTAGAGATGGATCATGGATATATCCGGGCGGATGAAACCGGTGCCAGCAGTGTGGCGGGCATTTATGCGGCTGGCGATGTAAGAACCAAACAGCTGCGGCAGATCGTGACCGCCGTTGCTGACGGAGCCAATGCGGTAACCAGTGTGGAGCATTATTTGACAAAGGTATAGGAGGCAGAAGTGACTAATGAGAAATCTATGCAAAGTACTGGCAGTCAGCTGCCTTTGTACGTCATTTTTTGGTAGTCTTACCACATATGCAACTGCGACAAAATCATCCAATGCAGTGCCGGTGGTTGCAGCGCAGAAATCAGACTTTGAGAACATTGCGGTATCGCAGGTCACCGGTTATGTAAATATCCGGGAACAGGCAACAACCGCCAGCAATATTCAGGGCAAGATCTATAATAACTGTGCCGCGACCATCACCGCGACGGTGGATGGGGAAGACGGCACCTGGTATAAGATCAAATCCGGTTCGGTGGAAGGCTATATTAAAGCCCAGTATTTCATCACCGGCCAGGACGCAGAGCAATTGGCCCAGAGCATTGGCCGGGAATTTGCCACCATTAACACCGAAAGCCTGCGGCTTCGCGAGCAGCCGGACTTAACCAGCAATACCTTGACGTTGTTATCCCGGGGGGCGCAGTATGTGGTGCTGGAGGAAGCGGGCGATTTTTATAAAGTTGCTATTGACACGGATATGGAGGGATTTATTGCCAAATCCTATTGCATGACGACGATTGAGTTTGATCAGGCGATTTCTTTAGCGGAAGAGCAGCAGAAGCTGGCGGAAGAAGAACAGCGGCGAAAAGAAGCCGATGCGGCGATGGCGGCACTGGAACAGGTAAAGCTGGTGGAAGCGAACAATGCTTCTGGCAGCGAGGCGGCGGTGGATACGTCGCAGCTGATTATTGAGGCGAATCCGGAACAGAGTAATAATGATCATAAAGCTTCTGCACCGCCGCCGGCAGCGACAGTGGTTGCGTCCGGCTCCAAGGGCAGCGGCAGCGGTAGCGGCAGCAGCGGCGGCGGCACTAACATTGTCGGCCCTGGTTCAACAGCCGTTGTATCAGCTACCAGAACGGCGATTGTTGCATTTGCAAAGCAATTTTTAGGCAATCCGTATGTCTATGGCGGAACCAGTTTGACCAACGGTGCGGACTGTTCCGGTTTTACCCAGGGAATATTTGCCAACTTTGGTATTACCACCGGCCGGGATGCCCGTGTTCAGGCCGCGAAGGGGCGGGAGGTTGATGTTGCGCAGGCCCAGCCGGGTGATCTGCTGTTCTATGCCAGCGGTGATTACATTAACCATGTGGCGCTCTACATAGGCAATGGAGAGGTGATCCATGCCAGTAACTCGACGACCGGTATTATTATTTCACCTTACAATTACCGTACTCCGAGTAAGGCAGTTACATTTTTGGATTAAATAAAGGAGTGGAGAATGGGCGCAAAAAAACAATACAATGGATTGGATGCAGTTAAATTTGTCCTGTCAATACTGGTTGCAATGCGTCATATTATTCAGATATTTTTTACTGCGGAAAGCCGTGCCCATATGTGGATTGGCGCATGGCTTTCCAACCTGGCAGTTCCGACTTTTTTTATCATATCCGGTTTTTTTCTGTTTCAGAAGGTTGAGGCAGGGAAGCCGGACTTTGACTGTAAAGCGGCGATCAGGCGGCACAGCATCAAGGTATTGCGGATGTATCTGATCTGGTCGGCGCTGTATCTGCCGATCGACTGGTATAACTGGAGCCATGGCGAGGCCGGTGTGTGGGAAGGGATCGGCAGTTATCTTCACGCCTTCCTCTTTTCCAGCACGACGGTACAATTGTGGTATCTGCCGGCATTGTTGGTCAGTTGCCTGCTGGTGTGGTCTGGCTACACCAGAGGGGTGAAAATATGGCAGCTGCTATTGGTCGGCGGATGTCTGTACACGGTTGGTGTGATCGGTGACAACTGGTATCTGAATGAAATGCTGCCCCATCCTATGTATGAGAAGCTGATGGTGTACAACCGCTATTTTCTGACGATGCGCAACGGACTGTTTTATGGTGTGCTTTATGTGGCGATTGGGCTTTGGTTTGCCAAACATCCCGTCAGGAAAGACAGGATGCCACTGTCACTATGGCTTTCGGCGGCGGGAGCGGTGTTCTTTATTGGGGTGATGTACCAGGAAGTGCTTCATTTTCATAATACCAATATGCTGTTTTCGGCAGTGCCGGCAGTTGTCTGTTTGTTTATGGCCGCCGCCGCGGTTGAGTGGAAAGACCGGAAATTATATCCCCGGCTGCGGATGATGAGTGAATGGATCTATCTGGCTCATGTTTATTTTTTCTACTTCTTTGCCTGGACGCTGCCGTGGAATCCGGTTCCGGCGAATAATAAAACGGTTATGGCAATGATTATGGGCGCAGTATTGATCTTTGCCTGGGCCATGACAAGATTGTCAGAACGGAAATATTTCCGGTGGCTGAAATTCATGGTATAGTAAAAAGCCCCTGGGTGCGGGAGATATTCTCTCCGCGCATCCGGGGGCTGTTGTTTTGCAATTTTTCGTATCTGGTACAGTGTACTAGAATTCCGGTTCAATCAAACCATAAGTATGGCCTTTACGTTTGTAAACCACATTGACTTCGTCTGTTTCGGCATTTAAAAACACATAAAAGCTATGCCCCAGCAGTTCCATCTGAACACATGCCTCTTCCGGATCCATCGGTTTTATGCCAAAGCGTTTGGTCTTAACAATGTTGATCTCGTCGTTGGTCTCGAATTCTTCATTCACAAAGAGTTCGGAAAATGCCTGGGCATTCTGCTTTTTATCGATGAGTTTTTTTCTGTATTTTTTGATTTGGCGTTCGATGATTTCCTGAACCAGATCGATGGATACATACATATCATTGCTGGCTTGCTCCGCCCGGATGATACTTCCCTTGACCGGGATCGTCACTTCAATCTTCTGCTTGTCCTTCTGGATACTAAGGGTTACAATAGCTTCGGTATCGGGACGAAAATAGCGTTCCAGCTTCCCGATCTTCTCTTCAACGGCGCTTCTTAATCCTGGTGTCACTTCGAGATTTCTTCCTGTAATAGTATAACGCATAAGTTATCAGCTCCTTCATTTGAGATGTTTTAAGTATATCACATATGTTCGAATAATTCAACGTAAAACGGGGAATTGTTGAGACAACTATTTTCGGTAATGGCGTTTTTGTGTCAACTGTATTTGCGAAAATTTATGTCGACAAATGAAGATTTATGACAAGTGTACAAATTAAAAAAAACGCTTGACTTTTTTCGAAAGAAAAGGACAAATAGGGGTAATTCTGTGGATAATGTGGATAACTTGGTGTATAACTACTTTTTGACATAAAATAAGGGGTTGTCCGTGTGGACAAAAATGGAAGTTATACCACATCAAAATTGTGGATGATGTGGATAAGTAAAAAAGCGAACATATTTTTTGTGCAATTTGTCAAGTTTACCGTAATTTTACTTTTATGTTATCTTCAATTCGTTCGACAGGAGGCGGGGAAAATGAATTTTTTATGAACAAAAGGGGAAAGCGTTGAATAAATGTGAGGTTAGTGTTACAATGTACAGGATTAGCGGAAAGAATCTGTATAAAGGAAAGATTATAGGAGAGAGAATATGAGTCTCGTAGAAAAAATATTTGGCACTCACAGTGAGCGGGAATTAAAAATGATTTATCCCATTGCGGATAAGGTGGAAGCGTTAAGACCGCAGATGCTGGAGATGACGGATGAGCAGCTGAAAAATCAGACCCGTATCTTTAAAGATCGTCTGGCGCAGGGAGAAACGCTGGATGATATTCTGCCGGACGCTTTTGCGACCGTACGGGAAGCAGCCAGAAGAACTTTGAATATGGAACATTATCGGGTTCAGCTGATTGGTGGTGTTGTGCTTCATCAGGGCCGTATCGCGGAGATGAGAACCGGTGAAGGTAAAACATTGGTGTCGACGGCTCCGGCATATCTGAATGCACTGGCAGGGAAAGGCGTTCATATCGTTACGGTCAATGACTATCTGGCCAAGCGTGATGCTGAGTGGATGGGCCAGGTGCATGAATTTTTGGGTCTGAGCGTTGGCGTGGTGCTTAATTCCATGACTTCTGACGAGCGCCGGGTTGCCTACAGCTGTGATATTACGTATGTCACCAACAATGAACTGGGTTTTGACTATCTGCGTGATAACATGGCTATTTATAAAGAGCAGATGGTTTTGCGGGAATTGGATTATGCCATCATCGATGAGGTTGACTCCGTGTTGATCGATGAAGCCAGAACGCCTCTGATCATTTCCGGACAGAGCGGTAAGTCCACCAAGCTGTATGAGGTCTGTGATATCCTGGCCCACCAGCTGGAGCGTGGTCAGGCTTCCGGCGAGTTCACCAAGATGAATGCCATCATGGGGGAAGATATCGAAGAGACCGGTGATTTTGTGGTCAATGAAAAAGATAAAGTGGTCAACCTGACGGAAGACGGTGTCAGGAAGGTAGAGGAGTTCTTCCATATTGAGAACCTAGCCGATCCGGAGAATCTGGAGATCCAGCACAACATCATTCTGGCCCTGCGGGCTAATTACCTGATGTTCCGGGATAAGGATTATGTGGTGAAGGATGATGAGGTTCTGATTGTCGATGAATTTACCGGCCGTATTATGCCGGGCCGCCGCTATTCCGACGGTCTGCATCAGGCGATTGAAGCGAAAGAGCATGTGAATGTCAGAAGAGAGAGCAAGACGCTGGCAACCATTACCTTCCAGAACTTCTTTAATAAGTTCCGGAAGAAATCCGGTATGACCGGTACGGCTTTGACCGAAGAGAAGGAGTTCCGTAATACCTACGGCATGGATGCGATTTCCATTCCGACCAACATGCCGATTGCCCGTATTGATCATGAGGATGCGGTTTATAAAACGAAAAAAGAGAAATTTACAGCGGTTATCGATGAAGTGGCGGAAGCCCATGAAAAGGGCCAGCCGGTTCTGGTTGGTACGATTACCATCGAGACCTCCGAGATGTTAAGCAAGATGATGCGTAAGCGCGGTATTCCCCATAAAGTATTGAATGCCAAGTTCCATGAGCTGGAGGCGGAGATCGTGGCCGATGCCGGTTTATATAAGGCGGTTACCATTGCCACCAATATGGCCGGCCGTGGTACGGATATTAAGCTGGAGGAAAGAACCAAGGGACTGGGCGGTTTAAAGATCATCGGTACCGAACGCCATGAGGCCAGACGTATTGACAACCAGCTGCGTGGCCGTTCCGGCCGGCAGGGTGATCCGGGTGCTTCCCGTTTCTATATTTCGCTGGAAGATGATTTGATGCGCTTGTTCGGTTCGGAACGGTTGATGAGCATGTTTGAGGCACTGGGCGTGCCGGAAGGTGAGCAGATCGAGCATAAGATGCTTTCCAATGCCATCGAAAAGGCGCAGATGAAGATTGAGGCCAACAACTATGGCATTCGTGAGAATCTGTTAAAATATGATGAAGTAAACAATGAACAGCGTGAGATTATCTATGCGGAGCGCCGGAAGGTTCTGGACGGTGACAATATGCGTGATTTTATCTTAAAGAAGGTTACCGATATTGTTGAGAATGCAGTGGATCTTTCTGTTTCTGATGAGCAGGCCCCGGCGGACTGGAATCTGACGGAGCTGAATCAGCTGCTGCTGCCGGTGATTCCTTTACAGCCAATTACCCGGGAGAACCATCCGGTCAGCAAGAAGAACGAATTAAAGCATCTGCTGAAGGAAGAGGCCATTAAGCTGTATGAAGCCAAAGAAGCGGAATTTCCGGAGTCAGAGCAGGTTCGTGAGATGGAGCGGGTCATTCTGCTGAAGGTGATTGATAACAAGTGGATGAATCATATTGATGATATGGATCAGCTGCGTCAGGGCATCGGCCTGCAGGCTTACGGCCAGCGAGACCCGGTGGTTGAATACAAGATGAATGCCTTTGAGATGTTTGAGACGATGACGGCGGCGATTACGGAGGAAACAGTTCGGATTCTGTTCCACATCCGGGTAGAACAACGGGTAGAGCGGGAACCGGCAGCCAAAGTAACCGGCACCAACAAAGATGATTCCGCGGTGGCGGTGCCAAAGCGCCGGGCAGTTGAGAAGATTTATCCCAACAGTCCATGTCCTTGCGGCAGCGGCAAGAAGTATAAGCAGTGCCATGGCCGTAAACCGATATAATGGTAAAAGGTATCAATATTAATTAATTATAAAATGAAAGAAGGTGACACAGTGGTAGAATTAGATCAGTTTAAATACAAGTTATCAACGCTTGAAAAACCATTAGTGGAAGTGAGGGATTCACTTTGACCTGGATAACAAGGTCAGACGAGTTGATGAGTTAGAGAAATCCATGGAGGAACCCGGTTTCTGGAGCGATGCGGCAAAATCAGCCAAATTGATGCAGGAAGCCAAGAATCTGAAGGATACGGTGGAATTGTATCACGGATTGGAGCAGGGTTACGAAGATATTCAGGTGATGATTGAGATGGGTTATGAAGAAAATGATTCATCGCTGATTCCTGAGATAGAAATGATGTTAACAGATCTGGAGGCGCAGCTGGAAAAGCTGCGTCTGCAGACGCTGCTGTCCGGCGAATATGATAATTGCAATGCAATTCTGCGTCTGAATGCCGGAGCCGGCGGAACCGAGTCCTGTGACTGGTGCAGTATGTTATACCGGATGTACTGCCGTTATGCCGACAAGATGGGCTATCAAACGGAAGTCCTGGATTACCTGGATGGTGATGAGGCCGGGATCAAGTCGGTTACCGTTCAGATCAATGGGGAGAATGCGTTCGGATACCTGAAGTCAGAACGGGGAGTGCACCGCCTGGTGCGGATTTCGCCGTTTAATGCGGCTGGAAAAAGGCAGACTTCCTTTGTCTCCTGTGACGTAATGCCGGATATCAAGGAAGATTTGGATGTGGATATTAATCAGGATGATCTGCGGATCGATACCTACCGTTCCAGCGGTGCCGGTGGTCAGCATATCAACAAGACATCTTCAGCAATCCGGATTACCCATGTTCCCACCGGAATTGTGGTACAGTGTCAGAATGAACGTTCTCAGTTTCAGAATAAAGACAAGGCCATGCAGATGCTGAAAGCGAAGCTGTATCTGTTGAAACAGCAGGAGAATGCGGATAAATTATCCGATATCCGCGGCGATATTAAAGATATCGGCTGGGGCAACCAGATCCGTTCTTATGTACTGCAGCCTTATACAATGGTAAAGGATTTGCGGACCGGTGAAGAGACCGGCAATGTGGACAATGTCCTGGATGGCGGGCTGGATGGGTTTATCAGCGCATTTCTGCGGTGGCTGAGTCTGGGCTGTCCGGACCGGCGGACTTCGTCGGAAGATTGATAAAAGAATAAATGAAGCGGGATGTATGTAATAAAGTGCTTGCATCCTGCTTGTTTTTGTGTTAATATCTTTCCTGCGAGTACAAATGTATTCGTGATGCGAACATGTTGATGGGCGAGGCCCTTTCCCAAAAGGGTAGGAGAAGTAGTGATGACAGAGGAAAATAGCAAATATTTTGTGCTAAAGCAGAAAGCGGTGCCGGAAGTGCTGCTGAAGGTGGTGGAGGCCAAGAAATTACTGGATTCAGAGCGCGTTCTGACCGTCCAGGAGGCGACCGACCGGGTAGGTATCAGCCGTAGTTCCTTTTATAAATACAAGGATGATATATTCCCGTTTTATGACAATACCAAAGGAAAGACCGTTACGTTTGTTCTTCAGATGGATGATGAACAGGGATTGTTGTCCGACCTGCTGCATATTGTCGCGGTATATAAGGCGAACATTCTGACGATTCATCAGAGTATTCCGGTTAATGGTGTGGCAACGCTGACGCTTTCGGTGGAAGTAAAATCCAACACCGGAAATGTATCGCAGATGATTGAGGAGATGGAAGAGCAGGAAGGCATCCACTACGTGAAGATTTTGGCACGAGAGTAGAAGCCGGTAAAGAATGAGGAGAGAATGAGGAGAGAATTATGATCAATGTTGCAATCATGGGCTATGGTACCATCGGCTCCGGCGTAGTGGAGGTACTGGAAAAAAATAAGGCAGAGATAACAAAAAGCGCCGGCGTGGCGGTTGCTTTAAAATATGTACTGGATTTGCGGGAATTTCCGGACAGTCCGATCGCAGATAAGATCATTCATGATTTCAAGGTGATTGAAAAAGATGCCGATGTTCAGGTGGTGGTAGAGACGATGGGAGGCTTAAATCCTGCTTATCCGTTTGTAAAAGCCAGTCTGCTGGCCGGCAAACATGTGATTACCTCCAATAAGGCTTTGGTGGCAGCTCATGGAACGGAGCTGTTGGCGATTGCCAGAGACAAACAGGTAAATTTCTTTTTTGAAGCCAGCGTTGGCGGCGGTATTCCGATTATTCGCCCGCTGTACCGCTGCCTGACCGGGGAAAAGATTGAGGAAATCACCGGTATTCTTAACGGTACCACCAATTATATTCTGACCAGGATGGATAAAGAAGGCGCTTCCTTTGCCGGTGCGCTGCGAGAAGCCCAGGAACTGGGATATGCGGAGCGGAATCCGGAAGCAGATGTGGAAGGGCGTGATACCTGCCGTAAGATTGCTATTTTGCTTTCTATGGCAGCCGGAAAAGAAGTGAATTATGAAGATATCTATACGGAAGGCATCACGAAGATAACCGACGTGGATTTTCAATATGCTGAAAAGCTGGGCGCGTCGGTCAAATTGTTTGGAACCGGACGGGTGGAGGGTGACCAGGTGCATGCCTGGGCAGCACCGGTGATGATCGGCAAGTCTCATCCGCTGTATATGGTCAATGATGTATACAATGGAGTTATGGTGAAAGGAAATATGCTGGGCACCACCATGTATTATGGCAGCGGTGCCGGTAAGCTTCCGACCGCCAGCGCGGTGGTGGCGGATATCATCGAAGCAGTTCAGAACCGGCACCAGAATGTGGCATTTGGCTGGACCGGTGAAAAACTGGAAATTGCGGATATGGATACTTCCGTCCATCGTTACTTTATCCGTGTTGCCGGTAATACGGCCGTCAATAAAGTTCGGGTCCAGGAAGCCTTAAAGGCCGAAGGTATCATTTGGCTGGAGGGTCTGGATGAGTTTGCCGTATTAACCGAAAAAATGACCGAGAAGGACTTGAAAGAAAGACTGATCCCAATGGAAGCGGTTTTCCAAAGTCAGGGAGAAGACGGTGTTCGTCAGATGATCCGGACGGAGCTGTAAGGATTCTTTAGGAGGCACAGGATGAGCATTTTACGTGTGTTGCTTCACGCGCCGTGTGCATTCCACCTGCTGACCGGGCTTTACTGTCCGGGGTGCGGGGGTACCAGGGCGGTGCAGTATTTATTAAAGGGGCAGCTGTGGAACAGTCTTCAATACCATCCCCTGGTGTTATATGCGGCGGTAATCATGCTGATGGGGGCTGCCGGTGCCGGCCTGGCCAGAGTGACGGGGAAGCCGAAACGCCATCTTGGCCACGAAAAACTGCTGATTGCCATTGCCATCGGAATTGTGCTGGTCAACTGGTGCTGGAAGAATTATATGCTGGTGGTGTGCGGGATTGATTTACTGTCGGTGAAATTATAAGAGAATATAAAAAATAAAAACCTGCCGGCGCAGGTTTTTATTTTGCCATCGACAGGTTGTTCTGGGAATTGATAACCTGCTCCAGCAAGTCAAATAATTCACGAAATGCCGGCGCATTGGCCGGATCATGCATGAGCGAAAAGAAAATAACAATAGCTGCAAAGATAACAATACTGCAAACAATAGACACAATGCCAAGCACGGTGGCCGCCATGGAAATATCAGAAAGCTTTTTGCCGCTTTTGGAAGCATAAGCCAGAATTACTGCAATGGCACCAAAAAGCATCTGTTTAGGTGGATCCGATAATAAGGTCAGGGAGCAGACCCCTGATATCAAAGCGTATATTGCAAGTGAACGGTTGGGTATTTTTTTGTTTTCCATAGAAAATCCTCCTCCCCATGGTAATTGCACCATAGCCCTAAGCTCGTGAAAGACCCAAGTATTCCCATTATATCATGAAAACCGGAATTGCTCAAGTGAGAGGTTGAACTTGCATGAAAAACCATTATACCTTATAATAATCGATAGGTAAATAATACCACAATAACATGCAAAAGAGGTGGAGAACAAGATGGATCTTATTAAAGTCCTGCAGACAGAGCTGCAGATTGGTTATAAGCAGGCGGAGGCAGCGGTACAGTTGATTGACGAGGGGAATACCATTCCCTTCATTGCCCGTTACCGAAAAGAGGTAACCGGTTCGCTGGATGATGAAGTATTAAGGAATCTGGATGAACGTTTAAAATACCTGCGGAATCTGGAAGAAAAGAAGGAGCAGGTGCTTTCCTCCATCCGGGAACAGGAAAAGCTGACGCCGGAACTGGAGGCGCAAATCCGGCAGGCGGCGACTATGGTGGCCGTGGATGATTTATACCGCCCGTACCGTCCAAAACGCCGGACCCGGGCCATGATTGCCAAGGAGAAGGGGTTGGAGCCGCTGGCGGATATCATTCAGCTGCAGATGACAAAACAGCCGATTGAGAAGGAGGCCGAACCGTTTCTTTCGGAAGAAAAAGAAGTGCTGACCATAGAGGCGGCGATTGGCGGGGCGAAGGATATTTTGTCAGAGCGGATTTCCGACCAGGCCAACTATCGTACCTATATCCGCCGGGAGACCATGAATCAGGGGGTGATTCGGTCGGTGGCCAAGGACGGGGAAGTGGAATCGGTCTATGAGATGTACTACAGCTATGAAGAAGCAGTGAAAAAATGTGCCGGTCACCGGGTTCTGGCCCTGAACCGCGGAGAAAAGGAAAAGATCCTGACGGTTAAGGTGGATGCCCCGATCGAGACCATTTTGCGGTATCTGGAGAAACAGACGATTGTCCGGGACAACCCTCATACCACGCCAATTTTAAAAGAAGTGGTGACGGACAGTTATGACCGTCTGATTGCGCCGTCAATCGAACGGGAGATCCGGAATGAACTGACGGAAATGGCGGAAGCCGGGGCAATTAAGGTATTTGGTAAAAATCTGGAACAGCTGCTGCTGCAGCCGCCCATTACCGGCCAGGTGGTGCTGGGCTGGGATCCGGCTTTTCGTACCGGTTGTAAGCTGGCGGTCGTAGATGCGACCGGTAAAGTACTGGATACCATTGTGATCTATCCCACAGCGTCTTCCCGGAAACAGGTGGAAGAGGCCAAACAGATTTTGAAAAAAATAATTAAAAAATACAATGTATCCCTGATTTCAGTAGGAAATGGAACGGCTTCCCGGGAATCGGAGATGGTGATTGTCGATTTGTTAAAGGAGATTCCGGAAAAGGTTCAATACATTATTGTCAATGAAGCCGGTGCTTCGGTTTATTCTGCCAGTAAGCTGGCGACCGAAGAATTCCCCCATTTCGACGTAGGCCAGCGAAGTGCGGCCTCCATTGCCAGGCGTTTGCAGGATCCGCTGGCGGAGCTGGTGAAAATCGACCCCAAATCCATTGGCGTGGGCCAATATCAGCATGATATGAATCAGAAGAATCTAAGTGGAGCCCTGCAGGGTGTGGTGGAGGATTGTGTGAATAAGGTCGGGGTGGATCTGAATACAGCTTCGGCTTCACTACTGGAATATATTTCCGGAATCACGAAGGCGATTGCCAAAAACATCGTGGTTTACCGGGAAGAAAACGGCGCTTTTAACAGCCGTAAGCAACTGCTGAAGGTGGCGAAGCTGGGGCCCAAGGCTTATGAGCAGTGCGCCGGTTTCATGCGGATCCAGAATGGAAAGAATCCCCTTGATGCGACCAGTGTCCACCCGGAGAGCTATGAAGCGGCAGAGGCATTGCTGACCAGGCTGGGATACCGGCCGGCGGATATCACCATGGGCGGATTGACCGGACTGGGCAAGAAGATATCTGATTATAAGAAATTGGCAGCAGAATTGAATATTGGCGAGATTACGCTGCGGGATATTGTCAAAGAACTGGAAAAGCCGGCCCGGGATCCCCGTGATGAGATGCCCAAGCCGATTCTGCGGACCGATGTATTGGAGATGAAGGATCTGACTCCGGGGATGATTTTAAAGGGCACGGTGCGAAATGTGATCGATTTTGGTGCATTTGTGGATATCGGTGTGCATCAGGATGGCCTGGTTCACATTTCCCAGATGACGAATAAATATATCAAACACCCGATGGAAGTGGTCAGTGTGGGTGATATTGTCGAAGTGAAAGTGTTAAGTGTGGATTTGGGGAAGAAGCGGATCGGCCTGACAATGAAGATTTAATGGCAGAACAAGGAGAGCAAGGAATGGAAAAAGAATTACGCTTTGAAGTAAAACCAACTGTAAAGGAGCTGTGGCAGTTTTTGTTATACCATGCCAATTCCGGAACCCTGGGTTTATTTAATGTTTTAACTACCCTGATGGCTTTATTTCTGCTGATAATCCGTTATTCTGAATTGACGGTGCCCTATCGTCTGATGCTGGTGTTTGGTGCGCTGGTATTTACCGTACTGCAGCCCTGTGATCTGTATCGCAAGGCACGGCGCCAGGCCAAATCGCCGGCAGCTAAGGATGTGATGCTTCTGACGTTTGACGATGCCGGTCTGCGGGTGGAACAAAATGACCAGCAGACGGCATTTACCTGGGAACAGATCGGCCGGATGGCCAGAAAGCCGACGATGGCGATTCTTTATATGGACCGGGTGCATGTATTTCTGCTTCCCCGGCGGGTCATGGGCGAACAGGAAGAGGCATTGTATGAAATGGCCCGGCAGCATTTGCCGAAAGAGCGCCGGAGGAGAATCTGATGGAACCGGTGATCATAAAGGCAACCAACGCTCCGGCTGAGACGTATGAATTTGGCCGGCTTCTGGGGCAGCAGGCGGGGCCGGGGCAGGTTTATTGTCTGGATGGGGATCTGGGGACGGGCAAGACGGTTTTTACCCAGGGATTTGCGGCTGGCCTGGGAATTGAAAGCCCGGTGACCAGTCCCACCTTTACCATTGTCCAGCAATACGAGGAGGGGCGGCTGCCGCTGTACCATTTTGATGTGTACCGCATCGGTGATGTGAGTGAAATGGATGAGATTGGCTATGAGGATTGTTTTTATGGCGAGGGAGTCTGTCTGATTGAATGGTCACAGCTGATTCCGGAGATTTTGCCGGAAACGGCGGTGCGGATCCGAATGGAGAAGGATCTGGAAAAAGGGTTTGATTACCGGCGGATTACGGTAGCAGGACTGGAAAAGTAAGGGGAATTTGTCAATGAAAATATTAGGAATCGAGAGTTCTTCGCTGGTTGCGTCTGTAGCAGTGGTAACGGATGATGAACTGACAGCAGAATATACGGTGAATTTCAAGAAGACGCACTCGCAGACATTGCTGCCGATGATTGATGAAATCAAAACAATGTTGGGACTGGAACTGGATACGTTGGATGCCATTGCGGTGTCCGGCGGGCCGGGGTCCTTTACCGGCTTGCGGATTGGCTCGGCGACGGCCAAGGGATTGGGGCTGGCACTTAAGAAACCGTTGCTCCATGTGCCGACGCTGGATGCGATGGCCTTCAATTTGTATGGTGTGTCAGCGCTGATTTGTCCGCTGATGGATGCCAGAAGAAACCAGGTCTATACCGGCTTATATCACAATGCGTTCCGGGGCATAGCCGGGACGGCGGGATTTGAAGTGGTAAAAACACAGTGCGCCATGGATATCCGGGAATTGCTTCGGGAAATCAATGAACTGGGGGAACCGGTGATTTTTCTGGGTGACGGAGTGCCGGTTTACGAAGCTGTGATCAGACAAGAGACGGCGGTTCCCTTTGAATTGGCACCGGCTCACGTGAACCGCCAGCGGGCGGCTGCGGTAGCCGTCCTGGGGGGGCGTTATCTGGCCGCAGGCCAGGCCGAGACGGCAGATGAACATGCGCCGGAATATCTGCGTAAAGCCCAGGCCGAGCGGGAGCTGGAGGAAGCGATGCGGCAGGGAAAAACAGCGGAGCTGGCGGCGGGTCATTCGGTTGGCGAAGGGGTTACCCGGGAAAGCAGCGGCAGGTTATGATCCGGCGGATGACAGCAGCGGATTTGGAACAGGTAGCCGAACTGGAGCAAGTCTGCTTTTCGGATCCATGGTCCTATCGGCAGTTAGAGGAAGGATTGCCGGCGGTATATGATGCCTATTTTGTCGCTGTGCAGGAAGAGCGGGTACAGGGGTATGCGGTTCTGCGCGTGCTGGCGGGGGAAGGCGAGATTCAGCGGATTGCGGTTCTGCCGGCATGCCGGAAGCTGGGGACAGGAAGAGAACTAATGGCCGCCATGGCAACTTATGCCAGGGCAAAAGAGACTTTTTCCTTAAGCCTGGAGGTGCGTGACAGCAATCTGGCAGCACGGAACTTATATGAATCCTACGGTTTCAGAGCGACAGCAATTCGTAAGGATTATTACCGCAATCCAGTGGAGGATGCCATTATCATGTGGCGGCATGAGGATTGAAAAAATTACCACTTAAAAATGACAAAAAATGCGATTATAATGAAGGGGTATCCGGTGGTGATTCCCCTCTTTTTCTTTTTTGCGGGCACACTTTCGAATGCGTGGACAGGAGAACAAAAAGAAAGGTGAGTAGATGAGATGAGAAAATACAAAAGCAGCGGAGAACTAAAAAATGTAATCTGCAATTGTTGTGGTAAGAAAATGATCGTGGAAGGAGGCATTGTTCGGGAAGGGGCTATCACAATTAATCATTCGTGGGATTTCTTTTCCGAAAAGGATGGTGAGATTCATCATATCGACCTGTGTGAGGAATGTTATGATAATATCGTGAATCAATTTGTGATTGAACCGGAAGTTGAGGAACAGGTTGAATTCATTTGAACCATGTGTTATCATTCTATAAGGTGCCGTTTGGATTTTGGTAAAAAACGGCAGGAAAGATAGAAGTGAGGACGACACATATATGCTGGATATTTGTTTATTGGGAACCGGGGGAATGATGCCTCTGCCATACCGTTTTCTGACGGCAATGATGGCAAGGTGCAACGGCAGCAGTCTGCTGATTGATTGCGGTGAAGGGACCCAGGTGGCGCTAAAAGAGAAAGGCTGGAGTCCCAAGCCGATTGATGTTATCTGCTTTACGCATTATCATGCAGACCACATCAGCGGGCTTCCGGGGCTTTTGCTGACGATGGGGAATGCAGAACGGACAGAACCATTGACGTTAATTGGCCCCCGGGGATTGGAACGGGTAGTTTCCGCTCTGCGGGTAATTGCGCCGGAGCTGCCGTTTTCATTGCGTTTTATGGAACTGGAGGAAGCCAGGCAGCAGTTTGAGATTGGGCCGTATGTGATTGATGCATACCGGGTGAATCACAATGTGACCTGTTATGGTTATGCGATTTCCATCCTTCGGGCCGGGCGCTTTGATGTAGAGCGTGCCAAAGCCCGGAATATACCAATGCGGGCATGGAGCCGGCTGCAGAAGGGGGAGACCCTGGAGCTGGACGGTGTTGTCTATACCCCGGAGATGGTTCTGGGAACAGCACGCAAGGGTCTGCGGGTGGTCTATTGTACCGATACCAGGCCGGTGCCGGTGATTGTGGAGTATGCCATGGATGCCGATCTGTTTATCTGTGAAGGGATGTACGGCGAACCCGGCAAGGAAGTCAAGGCCCGGGAGTACAAGCATATGACCATGTATGAGGCGGCAAATCTGGCCGTAAAGGCCCAGCCCAAAGAAATGTGGCTGACCCATTACAGTCCGTCCTTAAGCCATCCGGAAGAATTCATTGAGGAAGTACGAAAGATTTTCCCCAAAGCCAAGGCCGCCAGAGATGGCTGGACGCTGGAACTGGATTTTGTGGATGAGGAAGAACGGGGGATTTAAGATGGTGAGAAAAGAGCAGGAACAAGAGGTATTGATTCTGGCCATTGAAAGCTCCTGCGATGAAACGGCGGCGGCGGTAGTAAGGAACGGCCGTGAGGTTTTATCCAATGTTATTTCTTCCCAGATCGCCCTGCACACCCAGTTTGGCGGAGTGGTGCCGGAGATTGCCTCGCGCCGGCATATTGAAAAAATCAACCAGGTCATTCGTCAGGCGCTGCAGGAAGCAGGCGTGACCCTGGAGCAGATTACGGCGATTGGCGTGACTTATGGGCCGGGGCTGGTAGGTGCTCTGCTGGTGGGGGTGGCGGAAGCGAAAGCGATTGCTTTTGCGACCGGGAAAGCGCTGGTGGGCGTGCATCATATTGAAGGACATGTATCGGCGAATTATATTGAGCATCCGGATCTGGAGCCGCCGTTTGTGTGTCTGATTGTGTCTGGCGGCCATACCCATCTGGTGATTGTAAAGGATTATGGGGAGTTTGAGATTATTGGCCGGACCAGGGATGATGCGGCCGGGGAGGCTTTTGATAAAGTGGCCCGGGCGGTGGGCCTGGGATATCCGGGCGGACCTAAGGTTGATCAGGCGGCCCGTGCGGGCGATAAGCATGCGATTAACTTTCCGCGGGCTAAAGTAGAAGGGGCACCTTATGATTTTAGTTTTAGTGGTTTGAAATCAGCTGTGCTTAATTATGTTAACCATGCTAAAATGACCGGCGAAGAAATTCCGGTTCAGGATTTGGCGGCTTCTTTCCAGCATGCAGTGGTGGAGGCATTGGTCAGCCGGGCGGTACTGGCAGCCCAGGAATACGGTTATGACAAGCTGGCGATTGCTGGCGGCGTGGCTTCTAATATGGCACTTCGGGAGGAAATGCAGGCGGCATGTGAGCGGGCAGGAATTGAATTTTACTATCCGTCGCCGATTTTTTGTACAGATAATGCGGCGATGATCGGGACGGCGGCTTACTATGAATATCAGAAAGGCACTCGTCACGGGTGGGATCTGAATGCGGTGCCGAACCTGAAGCTGGGGGAGCGACAGTGATGCAAAAAACAGGAATACAAGGAAACGTTGGCGCTATTATCCTTGCCGGCGGTAAAGGCAGCAGGATGCATAGCGAGATTCAGAAACAATATATGGAAGTGTTGGGGAAGCCTTTAATCAGGTATTCTCTGGAGGCCTTTCAGGACAGTGATGTGCAGGAGATCGTCCTGGTAACCGGTGCCGGTGAAGAGGAATATGCTGCCGGCAAGTTGGTGGAAGCCGGCGGCTTTTCCAAAGTGATTGCGGTTGTGGCCGGCGGCAGGGAACGTTACCATTCTGTATATGAAGGCTTAAAGGCGCTGAAAGATTGTGATTATGTGCTGGTTCATGATGGGGCCAGGCCGTTAGTGACGGGGGCGGTCATTGCCCGGGCAATTGCCGGTGCGAGGCAGTATGAGGCATGTGTAGTAGGGGTGCCGGTAAAGGACACGATCAAGGTGTCCGGCGCGGATGGTTATGCCGTGGCGACACCGGACCGCACCCAGCTTTGGCAGGTGCAGACACCGCAGGCATTTTCCTATTCCTTGCTGCGCGGGGCTTATGACTGGCTTATGGAGGATGAATCCCGGCAGAAAGGGATTACCGATGATGCGATGGTGGTGGAGCTTAGTACCGGTAAAAAGATAAGGCTGATGGAAGGAAGTTATGAGAATTTGAAGGTGACAACACCGGAGGATTTGGTGATGGCGGAGGCCTTGTTACAATGGCGGTTAAAAAAATAGTTGTTTTCTGTGACTTTATTGTCTGATCATCATTCAGAAGTGGGGCAATATCTGCCCCAAGGTTTTCCGTATTTTTCGTAAGTGTTTATAACAATCTTTTTTTCTGAACCAACAGAAATTCTCTTGAAAAATATCTTTTTCGTAACTTTTTCCCTAAAAAACAGACAAAACATGTAGCATAATGGAGAAAATTTCATATAAAACATATAATTGATCGATTTTTATTCTATCTTTGGTACATTGTGCCACAATTCGACGGAAATATTGACAATTTTTTTGCGCATGTTATATTGAAGATGAAAAGAAGCGAAGGGGATGGGATTATGGACTTAAAAACAATTACTACGGAGCAACGCAACGAAAAAACAAAGCATTTGGATCAAATGTCTGCACTGCAAATCGTTACGGTTATGAATCAAGAGGATGTGACGGTGCCTGAAGCGGTGGAAAAATGTCTGCCGGAAATTGCCACCGCGGCTCAATGGGCGGCAGAGGCTTTTGCCCAAGGTGGGCGGCTGTTCTATATCGGCGCTGGAACCAGTGGGCGGCTGGGAGTTCTGGATGCGGCAGAATGCGTACCAACCTTTGGCGTGGACGACAATGTTGTCATTGGTATCATTGCCGGCGGAGAGGAGGCTATGTTTCGTGCACTGGAACATGTGGAGGATGACACGGGATTGGCGAAGAAAGATCTTATGGGATATGATCTGAAAAAAAAGGATATGGTCGTCGGGCTGGCGGCCTCCGGGCGAACACCCTATGTACTGGGTGGACTGGCTTATGCAAAGGAAGTAGGCTGCCGAACCGTTGCCATTGCCTGTACCCCCAATATTTCCGATGAAGCAGTGGCAGATTTGGTCATTGAAGCAGTAGTAGGACCGGAGGTGTTAACGGGCTCCACCCGTCTGAAGGCTGGCACGGCACAAAAACTGATTTTAAATATGATTTCCACTGCGTCCATGACCTTGAGCGGAAAGGTGTATCAGAATTATATGGTGGACGTATTGCAGAATAATGAAAAATTGCGAGTGCGGGCAGAAAATATTGTGATGGATGTTACTCACGTTAACCGACGGCAGGCAAGGCAAGCCATTGATTTGGCTCAGGGCAGCGTGAAAACCGCCATTACCATGCTTCTTGCCGACTGTTCGGCTGACGAGGCAAGGAGAAGGCTGGAGCAGGCCAGGGGATATGTAAGGGAGGCGATTGTTAACATATAATGAGCTGGTAGTACTCTGTAGTTGCTATGTGATACAAAGTAATTTGTTCGAGTATATGTACTCGGACAAAAGCATCGTAGTATCGGGGTTTTCAACCCCGCAATCCATAGGAGGTATAGGAATGACAAATCATGAACTGGCGAAACAAATAGTCGCATTGTTAGGAGGAACGGAAAACATTCTGTCAGCAGAAAACTGCATGACCCGCATTCGTGTCCATGTGCGAGACGGATCCAAGACAGACATAAAAGCAATGAAGCAGTTGGAAGGTGTTCTTGGTGTCATGGATAACGAAGACAATTACATTCAAATTGTGCTGGGTCCGGGCAAAGTGCGCAATATCATGACCATCTGCACGGAGGAGTTAGGTTTAAAGGAAGCTTTTTCAGAGGACAGGGGTGACAAGAAGGTAACTGAAGAATGGAAAGCAAACAAGGAGGCGGTGAAAAGCGGACAGAGTCAGTCACAGAAAAAATTAGCCAGTCGGGTGCGAGTCCTGGCGGACATTTTCACTCCCATGATACCTGCCTTTATTGCTTCTGGCATCAGCAACGGCATAGGGAAAATCATTGGCATTTTGATTACCAACGGTGTTTTGCCAGAAGTGATGGCGGTACTTGTTATTCAGAATATCTTTGTGCTGATTGGCAATGCTTTCTTGTCCTACATGGCCATCTTTACAGGGGTTCGGTCAGCCAAACAGTTCGGTGTGAATGAAATGCTTGGTGGTATGATTGGCGCTGCTTCACTCAACTCGGTGGTTAACACTATTTCTCAGGCAGTTGGCTGGTATGACGCAGAGACAGTGAACAATTCGATTTTGAGTACCAACGCCGGCGGTATCATCGGTGTTGTCATCGGGGTGTGGGTGTTGGCAAAGGTTGAGCGCTGGGTACATAACCACATGCTGGAGGTATTGGATGTGTCCTTCACGCCACTCTTATCCATGGTGGTTACAATGCCGGTTTTTGTCTTGGTAATTATGCCCATTACCGGTTATTTTTCAACTTTGGTGGCCTCATTCCTGAATCTGTTTATTTATTCCGCCAACCCGGTTGTCAGCGTAATTACCGGCTATGTTCTGGCAGCAACCTTCCTGCCGCTGGTGCTGCTGGGTCTGCATCGGGGTCTGGTGCCGATTTATGCCATCCAAATTGAGAACATGGGTGGCACAACCCTGTTCCCGGCTGTGGCCATGGCAGGAGCTGGTCAGGTTGGTGCTGCAATCGCACTGTATATCAAGGCAAAGCAGGTAAAAAACGAGCGGCTTAAAGGCGTAATCCGGGGTGCTTTGCCTGCGGGGGTGCTGGGCATTGGCGAACCACTGATTTACGGTGTCACGCTGCCGATGATGAAGCCGTTTATCACTGCTGGTCTGGGTGCTGGATTTGGTGGTGCATGGTGCATGTTCCGTCATGTTATGAGCACGGCTTATAGTCCTTCCGGCTTGCTGGGAACCACCATCATGCTCCCGGAGTGCATGCTCGATTTTTTAATCGGCCTTATTATTGCCTATATCGCAGGAGCAATTATTACCTACTTGTTTATTCCGGTGGAAGATGTGACGAATGTATAATACAGATGCAAAGGAGAGTATGTGATGATTGATCTGCACAGCCATACTATTTATTCCGATGGCTCGGCTTCGGTGGAGGAAATTTTAACAGAGGCAGCAAAGAAGAGCCTGACCTACTTTTCCATCACGGATCATAACACGGTGGCCGCCTACCGGGACGAGGCGGTGGGGCGGCTTTCCACATTATATCCTGGCACGCTGGTGCGGGGTGTTGAAATCACCTGTATGTTTCGTGGGGAAGTGGTGGAGATACTTGGCTATAGCTATGATTTGCAGCAGATGGAGCGAGAGCTGCCTCTGCATGTGCTCACCTTCGAGGAAAAACAGTTGTTGGAATTTGACTTGATCTGCCAGACCTTTGATCAGGTGGGAGTGCGGTATAACCGGGAGAAAATCGTCTTTGACCCGAAGGTCGAGTCCAGT
>Ga0154002_1000033_pt1 | contig 28050 bp, 24 predicted proteins | sample TSNY086MetaG_FD_102276 | JGI IMG/M metagenome (GOLD analysis project Ga0154002, IMG submission 102276) | Attine ant fungus gardens microbial communities from New York, USA - TSNY086 MetaG | ecosystem: Host-associated > Fungi > Mycelium > Unclassified | place: USA: New York, Robert Cushman Murphy... | reverse complement strand
GTGGTTGATACGGCGGAAGAGGGCGGCAGGTTGATTGCGTTTGTAGAATAAAGCAGGAGGAAAGCCAGAGGCGGCCCGGGTGGGTGCTCTGGCTTTAACTGTTACCATCATGAAATGCTGATTCCCGCTGCTATTAGCTCGTTTATCAACCTTGTAATATTGTTTTCGCTGTGATCAAAAAATATCGTCGTTACACCCATATTTTGGGGTATGATAAGGTTTTCCTTCTTATTGTCGATGAAGATACACTCACTCGGCAAAACAGTTAATGTTTCAAATATCCAGTTGAATATTTTCCGGTGCTCTTTTCCAGAACCGATATTAGCCGAAACGGCAATACCGTCAAAAACCGTATCCCAGAGGTGAAAATCTATAAGGCTCTTTATTCGGTCTGCTTTATTGTCTGTGACCATACCGATTTTATAGTTTTTCTCTTTTAATTGTAGAACCAAATCAAGCACTTTTTTATTTATAGGGGTATTGATAAAGGAATCATGCAATATCCTCATATCAATTTGATATGAAATTCCGGCGCAGATTTTATCCCAAACATCCTCATGTTTTAGTCTCCCTGTCAACAAGTCGGCATTATATTTTCTGTATTCATTTTTGAAGAGCTTATAGTCTATACCTGTCTTTTGACATATGTAATTGCATATAGATTGCGAACCAGTTTCATCAAGGGTTAAGACCCCGTCGAAATCGAAAAGAATTGCACGTATCATACACAGACTCCTTCAACTTATTAACGATTATTATACTGCTTTACGGTCATGATTGTAAACAAATATCCGAAGGGGAGGTGTGAAATCAGCTTAGCTGATTTCCCCTGGCAGATGCAATTGTTAGTAAACCACGTTTATTTTCAACAAGGCTTGCAAATTTCATGACCTTGCACGCCACTCTAAGTGCGCGGTTAACAACAGGAACAAGTTTACTTGTTCCTGTTTAATTGTAAAGACCATCTCATAACCTGTTTTTTAAAATCTTCCTGCTTCGAATCTGCGTAATAAAATTCGGTTCCGCAGAGATAACTAAAAATAAGCATTTTCATATAGCCAAATAAGCCTGAAAATGCTAGAATAGAATCAAATTACCGCGCAGACACTAAAGCTAAACCACATTAATCGGAAAAGAGGATCATAACGTGTATACAATCTATAAAAAGCACAAAAGCATCCGTTATCTGGTGACGCTGACCGCCGTTATCATCTCAGCATTCCTGCAGGTCTATGTAATCCAGGCCTTCATGCGCCCGGCCGGCCTGCTGTCCGGCGGTTTCACCGGTCTCGCGATGTTGATTGATCAGACTGCTTCCCGGTACGGATTCCATATTTCAACTTCCGTCGCCATGATCTGTCTGAATGTGCCGGTAGCGCTTTTGTGCAGCCGCAGTATCAGTGTGCGTTTTACCGCATTTTCGCTGCTTCAGGTATTTCTGGTCAGTTTTTTATTAAAAGTAATGAATGTCACGCCCTTATTTGATGATATCATGCTAAATGTCCTGTTCGGCGGTTTTTTATACGGCATATCCATTGTGATTGCCCTAAGAGGCAATGCCTCCAGCGGCGGTACCGACTTCATTGCCTTATATGTATCGAACAAGACCGGCCGGTCCATCTGGGAACATGTATTTGTTGCGAATGTGGTCATTCTGTGTATCTATGGCTGGTTGTTCGGCTGGCTGTATGCCGGCTATTCGATCCTGTTTCAGTTCGTGTCGACAAAAGCCATTTCATCATTCCATCATCGGTATGAACGAGTCACTCTGCAGATTACCACAACAGAAGCTGATGTGATCATGAAACGCTACGTGGAAGAACACCGCCATGGTATTTCCTGTGCCCGGGTTATCGGCGGGTACAGTAAAAAAGAAATGTATTTACTCCATACCGTAGTGTCTTCTTATGAAGTCAATGAGATCGTCCGGCTGTTCCGGGAAATCGATCCCCATGTAATTGTTAATATGTTACGAACCGAGAATTTTTACGGCAGCTTTTACCAAAAACCAATTGAATAAGTGAGGAATTATCAATGAAACAGATTCTAATGATAGCAACCGGCGGCACCATTGCCTCCCAATCAGGCACCGCCGGTTTAAAGCCGCTGCTTACTTCCGAAGAATTATTAAGCTATGTACCGGCGGCCCGGCAATTCTGCCATGTAGACACCGTTCAGATATTAAACATTGACAGTACCAATATTCAGCCCGCTCACTGGCTCCTGATCGCCCGTACCATCGAAGAACAATATCCTTCCTATGACGGTTTTGTAATCTGCCACGGTACCGACACCATGGCATATACCGCCGCGGCGCTGTCCTACCTGATCCAGAACTCCGCAAAGCCCGTGGTGATTACCGGCGCCCAAAAACCAATTGATCTGGAAATCACCGATGCCAAGACCAACCTTCTGGACAGCCTGCGTTTTGCCAGCTGTGACCAGGCATATGGTGTGACCATTGTCTTTGACGGCAAAGTCATAGCCGGAACCCGCGGCAAAAAAGAGCGCACCAAAAGTTACGATGCCTTCTCCAGCATCAACTTCCCATATATAGCAGCGATTCAGGAAGAACACATCATCTTCTATCTGAACGATAAGGCCTTACTAAAAGAGCCGGTACATTTTTACCATGAACTGGAGACCCGGGTGGCCCTGCTAAAACTGATCCCGTCCATGGATGCCGGGGTACTGGACTATCTGGCAGAACACTACCATGCCCTGATCATCGAGTCCTTCGGCGTAGGCGGCCTGCCATCATACGATTCCGGCGACTTCCGGGGAGCCGTAGAACGTTGGGTGGTTGCCGGCAAAACCGTAGTCATGACCACCCAGGTCACCAACGAAGGCAGCAATATGTCAATATACGAAGTAGGAAAGACCATAAAACAAGACTTTGGTTTACTGGAAGCTTACGACATGACCCTGGAAGCGACAGTCACAAAACTAATGTGGATTTTAGGACAAACCAAAGACCCGGACCAGATCCGAGCATTATTTTATAAGACAATTAACCGCGACCTGTTATTCACCACCGGTTTATCATAAAGGAGGGCAACGACGACAATGGCTAGTTTTTTCGGAATGGAAGTACGCAGCAAAGAAGAAAAAGAACAGGATTTTGCCGATTACTCAAAGCGGATATTCCCTTTCGGCGAAGCCCAGAAAGACCGCATCAGTCAGCTCCTGCAAGGTTTATTCCCGCAGGAAAACCGGCAATGCCTGATGGTATATTACGTTTCAATTAAAGACGAAATGACCAAACGAGCGGCCAAAAGCTTCGAAGCCGCCGCCGAATCCCAGATGCGAACCTCCGTAATACGAATTACTCCAGAACTGGTTCGCGGAGTCAGAGCCATCATTATGGCCGATTTGGAAGCAGGCGAAGACTTAAACTACCCCACCATCCAGGAAATCAGAGAACAATGCTCCTAGCGCAGCCAGTACCAAGCAAAAGACCAAGGGTGCCCGCCCATCCCCCTTGGTCTTTTGCGACCCTTATTTCCTCTCCACCGGCAGTCGCCCCCGAAAAAGTCGCTTCCCCAACTCCTTCAAATCCAACGGGATCAAGGGATACACATAACTCTTCCCTGCCACCGTCCGGTTAAACCCAATCGCACAAATCACAACCACCACCCCGGCAGCATACCCCCAAACATGAAACACCGCCGTCAAAACCAACAAAATCATCCGCATAAACTTCAGCGCATACCCCATTTCAAAACTGGCCTGACTATAATTTGCAATTGTCACAAACGCCATATACAACATTGTCTCACTGTTAAACCACCCCGAACTTACCGCATATTCTCCCAGCACAATACCGGCAATCACACTAAGCGGCGTAGTCAGCATATTCGGCGTATTAATTGCCGCCAACCGTAATCCATCAATGGCAAGCTCCAAAATCAGCAGCTGCAGAATCAACGGCACAAACATCTGCTCCTTCACCTGAATAAACTGCAGCCAGGAAGGAATCCACTGCGGCTCCGTCATGAACAACAACCAGGTCGGGGTCAAAAATAAACACACCAAAGAAACCGCAATCCGCGTCAACCTTAAATAAGTCCCGGTAACCGGCGGAAAATAGTAATCATCCGCCTCCTCAATAATATCAAATATCGATGCCGGCAAAATCATCGCCGAAGGCGAATTATCCACCAAAATCACCACACTTCCCTCTAAAATGCACGCCGCCGCGGTATCCGGCCGCTCCGAAAACTTAAACTTGGGAAACGGATTATACCACCTCCGGGGAAACAAACACTCCGCCATACTTTCCTGATTCATCGTCAATGCATCCACATGAACATGGGTCAGCCGATCCTTGATCGTCTTAAGAAACGCCTCATCCACCCGGTTCTCCATATAACAGATTGCAATATCCGTATGGGAACTTTCCCCAACCGAAGTATACTCCATAATCAATTTTGGGTCCCGAATCCGTCGCCGGATCAAAGAAGTATTAAAAATCAGCGTCTCCACAAACCCGTCCCGCGACCCCCGCATAACCTTATCCTTCTCCGGCTCACTAACACCCCGCGCCGGATAAGTCCGGCAGTCAATCGCCAGACAGGTGTCATAGCCTTCGATAAACAGACAGGCAACACCCGATAACAGCTGCACCGCCATGGCGGCATCCTCGTTCACCGTACCGATCTCCCCATAAGCAACATACTGCTTCATAAAATGATCGGCATGCTCCGGCATCTGCTCCGGTGTAATTGCCGTCCAGTCCTGCAGCAGCCGCAGCAGAACATCGTCTTTCAGAAAGCCATCAATAAAGAACAGACCGGCATTACGCCCGCCAATGGTAAAATCCCGAAATACCACATCGAAATTTTTCTCAACATTAAGGAGCTGCTTTATACGCTCCGTATTTTCCGTCAGATTGCCTGTAAACGTCATCTTTTTTGCTCCTTTCATGGCTGTGCGGTACTGCCATAATGACACAAAATCAGTATGCGTAGTATTCCCAAAAAATATCCATTTGCAATTTTCAACAATACAATTGCGCCAAAGTGACCAGTTTAAATGAAAAATGCACAAATATATATTGACGGAATGTTAAAAAAATGGTATATTGTACCTTGTAAGAAACAAGCGCATGTCTTACGGAGAATTTGGTATGGGGATGCCAAGCGAAGCTTTATAGTGTGAAAGGTTTTTGATCGTGAAAAAAGGACTGCTTTCTGTGGGGGAAAAGCAGTCCTTTTTATGATGATTATTCAATAAAAGAGTAAGGTACCCGGTTGATTCCAAGCCGCTGCGCTTCCTTTGCCACCGCATTGGCCACCGCCAGTGCTACTCGCTTGTCGAAGGAGGAGGGGATCACATACCCCGCATTCAGTTCTTCTTCCGGAATCACACCGGCAATCGCGTGAGCCGCCGCCACTTTCATAGAATCGGTAATATCCCTGGCCCTCACTGCCAGCACCCCTTTAAACAAACCGGGAAATACCAGCACATTATTGATCTGGTTCGGATAATCAGAGCGTCCGGTACCAACAATCACGGCGCCGCCGGCGGTTGCCTCATCCGGCATAATCTCCGGAACCGGATTCGCCATGGCAAAGACAATTCCCCGGTTCATGGCAGCGACCATCTCACGGGTTACCAGGTTTGGCCGGGAGACCCCGATAAAGATATCGGCACCTTTTAACGCGTCGGCCAGCGTTCCATGTTCTTTGTCACGGTTGCTGATATGGGAGATTTCCTCCTGGCCGGAGTTTAACCCTTCATCCCCTTCGCAAATGATTCCATGAATATCGCACATGATAATATTCCCAAAGCCCATTTCGATCAACAGCTTCCCAATGGCAATACCGGCAGCCCCGGCACCATTGATCACCACCCGCAGTCCGCCCATCAGTTTGCCGGTGACCTTGACAGCATTTATCAGGGCGGCACCAACGACAATCGCAGTGCCATGCTGGTCATCATGAAAAATCGGAATGTCACAGACCGCTTTCAATTTCTTCTCAATCTCAAAACATCTGGGAGCAGCAATATCCTCCAGATTAATTCCGCCAAAGCTTTTGGAAATCAAGGCAATCGTCTGAACGATGGTGTCCACGTCCTTGGAATTCACACATAAAGGAAATGCATCCACATCAGCAAATTCCTTAAACAGAGCACATTTTCCTTCCATAACCGGCATGCCGGCCGATGGCCCGATATCACCAAGGCCAAGAACGGCAGTGCCATCGGTGATGACAGCTACCAGATTCCCTTTTCTGGTGTAATCATAAGCTTTTTCTTCATCCTCGGCAATCAACAGGCAGGGTTCTGCCACACCGGGAGTATAGGCGATGGATAACTCCTCGCGATTGGTAATCGGCGCGCGGGAAATCACTTCAATCTTTCCTTTCCATTCTTTGTGTTTCTCAATTGCTTGCTGTTTTATGCTCATAAACATATCCTCCTGAACGGTAACGCATTTTCTTGTTGTATAGTTATTTCCATTTTAATACAAAATAAAATGGCCGTCAACGCAAAGTCGTAAACAGGCATTGAAAGTATCGGAAAAAGTGTTATAATAGGGAAATGAAAGGACGTTAATTTTATGGCACAGTTAGCAGCAGTCTGGTCCTGGTTGATGCAGCGTCTTCTTTATATCAACCTGATTTTATCAATTATGATTGTGTTTTTTCAGCGGCGGGACCCCAAGTCGGTTTGGACGTGGATTCTCTGTCTGTATTTTATTCCGGTTTTTGGCTTTTTCTTTTACCTGATCTTTGCACAGGATTTTCGCAAGAACCGGATGTTTCGGGTAAAAGAGGTGGAGGACCGGCTAAGTTGTTCGGTGAAAAGTCAGGCGGATTTTTTACGGAGCCAGGATGTGGATCTGTCGGATCCGCTGATGGCGGAATACAGGGACCTGGTGATGTATAACCTGGAGACCTCCGGAGCCGTTCTGACGGTAAACAACAGAGTAAAGCTGCTGCTGGACGGTAAGGAAAAATTTGAGGATTTGCGCATGGAACTGGCGATGGCCCAGCATTATATCCATATCCAGTACTATATCATAAAGAATGATGAGGTTTTTTCATCAATATTTCCGATCCTGATCAACCGGGTTCAGAAAGGCGTGGAGGTGCGGATCCTGTATGATGGCATGGGCGGCCGCTTTATGCCAAAACGGAGATGGAAGCTTCTGGAGGATGAGGGAATTAAGGTTGGCTGCTTTTTTCCGCCGTTCCTGGGCCGGCTTAACTTACGTGTAAACTACCGTAATCACCGCAAGATTGTGGTAATTGACGGTCAGATTGGTTATGTCGGCGGTTTTAATATCGGCAAAGAATATATTGGCAAGGACCCCAAGTTTGGATATTGGCGGGATACCCACCTGAAGCTGACCGGGGAAGCAGTCATCAGTCTGCAGATCCGCTTTGCCCTTGACTGGAATTACGCAACCAAAGAAAATCTGTTTAAAAATGGCTGGTATTTTCTGGACTGCCGGCGGGTGACGCAGACGGGCGTGCCTAAGCCCGGTGAAGTGGTAGAGTGGTACACCCGGAGTCCGGAACATATTCTGGCGGAGCTGATCCAGGTACCGCTGGGGATTCAGATTATCACCAGTGGGCCGGATTCCCGGAGCCGGCAGATCCGGGACAATTACCTGGAGCTGTTTCATAAGGCGAGACACCATATCTACATTCAGACCCCCTATTTTGTACCCGATGATGCGATTTTATCGGCCCTGCAGATTGCCGCCCGGTCCGGCGTGGATGTGCGCCTGATGATACCCTGTAAGCCGGACCATCCGTTTGTCTATTGGGCTACCTATTCCTATACCGGAGATCTGATTGAGGCGGGGGCCAGGTGCTTTACTTATGAAAACGGATTTCTTCATGCAAAAGGCATTATGGTTGACGGTGTGGTAAGCTGCGTTGGCACTGCCAATATGGATATCCGCAGTTTTGAACTGAATTTCGAGGTAAATGCAACCATTTATGATGCCCCGACGACCGAGCTGCTGGAGCAGGCATTTTTGCAGGATATGGAGAAGTGTCGGGAAGTCACCTGGGAGGTTTATGAGGCCCGCAGTCTGTGGGTCCGTATTAAGGAACAAGGCAGCCGGCTGTTATCGCCGCTGCTATAGTACAGCATACTGGTATAGCAGTATTTTCCAGATGTTTTGGAGTATTTTGGGGTGATTTTCGCGCATACTGATATTATGAATACGATAAAGCAATATACAACCAATTTAACCAACAACTTCTTCAAGTGCGGCGTCGCCGGCTGGTGCCTGGAGGTGATCTTTACCTCGGTGGAATCAATTATGGCCCGGGACTGGCGGCTGATGGGCCGGACTTCCCTGCTGATGTTTCCCATCTATGGCATGGGCGCAGTATTGCCGGCCATCGGCACCGGGGTCGACAAATGGCTGGGTGAGGCGATGGAGCGGCCGGTGGACCGCAGCCTTCGCCATGGGATGATTTACATGGTGCTGATCTTTACGATGGAATATCTGGCCGGAGCGTTTATGAATTCTCTGGGCATCTGCCCATGGGACTATTCCGGCAGACGGCTGAACATTAATGGATTGATTCGGTTGGATTTTGCCCCCCTATGGTTCGGAATGGGGCTGTTATTTGAAGAAATCACAAAAAAGCGGAGCAGATGACTTGAATTTGCTTCGCTTTTTTTATATACTTAGATTCAGTGAGGTGACAGAAGATGATTCGATTTTTATTGGTGTTAATCGTGCTTTTGGGGTTTTTGATTTCCAGCATCCCGCTGCTGATCGGTGAGCGGCTGGCGGCTCGCAAAGATCATAAGAAGGAGCAGGAGCACTGCCTGGCCGTAGTGCAGGCGATGTTTCGGATGATGATCCGCCTGACCGGTTCCCAGGTGAGCGTGATCGGCCTGGAAAATATCCCGGAGGAAGCGGTCCTGTATGTCGGCAATCACCGCAGCTATTTTGACATCCTGGTGGGTTACATCACGGTTCCCGGTCTGACCGGATTTGTGGCCAAAAAAGAGATGCTGCGCTACCCGGTGCTGTCAGACTGGATGAGAAATGTCAATTGCCTGTTCCTGGACCGGAAAAATATGAAAGAAGGCATGAAGATGATACTGCAGGGAATTGAAAATGTGAAAAAGGGCATATCGGTGTGGATTTTTCCGGAGGGAACCCGCTGTGAAAGCGAGGATCCGTTGGAGCTGCTGCCATTTAAAGAAGGCAGCTTAAAGATTGCCGAAAAGTCCGGCTGTCCGATTATACCGGTGGCAATTACAGGCACGGCCGATATTTTTGAGAAGCACCTGCCGTTCATGCGTCCGTCCAAAGTGACGATTCACTACGGGGAACCAATCTATTCGAACCGGCTGATGCCGGAACAGCGGAGACGGATTGGGGCATATACCAGGGATGTAATTATTGAAATGCTGAAAGAAGAACAGGCGCGGAGGGCATAGGAACCATGGATTTACAAGAATACAGAGATCAATTGGACCAGATCGACCGGCAATTAGTCGAGCTGTTTGAACAGCGGATGAAAGTCAGCGGCGATGTGGCGGAATATAAAATCAATACCGGAAAAGCAGTTTATGACGGCGAACGGGAGCGGCAGAAGCTGGATACGCTGGGAGGCATGGCCCACGGGACATTTAATCAGGTGGCGGTTCGGGAGCTGTTCAGTCAGATGATGACCATCAGCCGCCGATATCAGTACCGTCTGCTGGCGGAACATGGGCAGGTGGACCGTTTTGCCTTCGAGTCGGTGGAATCCCTTCCGGTGCAGGGGGCGCGGGTAGTTTACCAGGGCGCCGAAGGTTCTTACGGCCATGCCGCCACCTTGCAATATTTCGGCGAGGAGGTGGCCGCGTATCATGTTCGGCTGTTTGAAGACGCCATGCGGGAAGTGCAGGAGGGGCGGGCGGATTATGCCGTCCTGCCAATCGAAAATTCCTCGGCCGGAGCCGTAACCGACAATTATGATCTATTGATCAGCTATCAGAATTATATTGTGGCGGATATTTTTACCCCGGTGAATCATGCGCTGCTGGCCCGGCCGGAAGCAGAAATGTCCGATATCCGGACCGTGTATGCCCATCCCCAGGCCCTGATGCAATGTTCCTGGTTCCTGAACGAACAGACGGACTGGCAGCAGATCAGCCTGGAAAACAATGCCATTGCCGCCAGAAAAGTCGGCGTCGAAGCCGATAAGTCCCAGGCGGCGGTAGCCAGCGAGATTGCCGGTGAATTATACGGTCTGAAAGTATTAAAAGCATTGATTCAAAACAATCAGGGAAATACCACCCGTTTTATTATCTTATCAAACCGGGCGATCTACCGTAAAGATGCCGGGAAGCTTAGCATTTCCTTTGAATTGCCGCACAAAAGCGGCATCCTTTATAATATCCTGGGCAATTTCATTTTCAACGGCGTCAGTATGCAGAAGATTGAATCCAGACCGATTCCGGGACGTAACTGGGAGTACCGTTTCTTTATTGATATTGAAGGCAATCTGGAAGATGCCGGAATCCGGAATGCATTAAAAGGAATTGAAGCAGAAGCACAGAATATGCGGATTTTGGGTAATTACTAGCAGGGCCGGGCAACCGGGAACGGAAGGAGCAGGAATTTATGGTACGCACATTTGCGGCAATTGACGTGGGGTCATTTGAATTGGAGATTGGTATTTACGAAATGTCCGGCAAGAGCGGATTCCGGGAGATTGATCATGTGAGGCACGTCATTGCTTTAGGCAGGGATACATTTAATGAAGGTAAGATCAGTTATGGACTGGTGGAAGAGCTGTGCCAGGTGCTGACAGACTTTGCCCGGCTCATGAAGACCTACCAGGTTGAGGATTACCGGGCCTATGGCACCAGTGCCATGCGGGAGGCCAAGAACAGTCAGATCGTTCTGGATCAGGTCCGGGTCCGTACCGGTTTCGACATAAAAGTCATCAGCAACTCCGAACAGCGGTTCATCAGCTATAAGGCCATTGCTGCCAAGGATGCGGAATTTCAGAAGACAATCCAGCAAAGCACGGCGATTGTCGATGTGGGCTATGGCAGTATGCAGATTTCCCTGTTTGACAAGGATGCCCTGGTCTCCACCCAGAATCTGCCCTTCGGCGTCCTGCGCATGCGGGAGATGCTGTCAGGCATTCGGGTGACCGGCAAGGCCAGACTGAATCTGATGTCCGAGATGGTCGACAATGAACTGATTATCTTTCGGAAAATGTATCTGAAAGACCGGCCGATCAGCAACCTGATCGGCATCGGCGACGCCATCCGCACCCTGGCTTATCAGATGCGGTCCGAAATGGCGGAAGGTCAGCGTAAGGACCGGATTACCCTGGAAGAATTCAGCCGTTTCTTTGACCGGATCAAGAGTATGACCACCGAGCAGTTAGAAGAAACCTTTGACGTCGATCATGAATACGCCACCATGATGCTGCCAACCGTCGTCATCTACAAGCGGATCATGGAAACCACCGGTGCCGGTGTGATGTGGATTCCCGGCATTCAGATGACCGATGGAATTGCCGCCGAATATGCCGAAAGCAATAAGATTCTAAAGTTTAACCACAAGTTTGACAATGACATCATCGTCACCTCCCGGAACATGGGCAAACGCTACAAATGTCCCATGTCCCATGTCCAGGCGGTAGAGAAGATGGCCTTAAAAATCTTTGACAGCGTAAAAAAATACCACGGTCTGAAGTCCAGAGAGCGGCTGCTCTTACAGATTGCCGCCAACCTGCATTCCTGCGGCGAATTTGTGACCGTGCGGGGAGCCTCTGACTGTGCCTACAATATCATCATGGCAACAGAAATCATCGGCCTGTCTCATGTCGAGCGGGAACTGGTTGCCAATGTAGTCCGCTACCAGGGCCAGACCTTCCGTTACAACGAAGTGGAAATTGAGGCCCGGCCCTCCCGGTACACCCGTCTGGCCACACCGGTCAATCTGATCATGATTGTCGCCAAGCTGACCGCCATCCTGCAGCTGGCTGACAGCATGGACCGCAGTCACAAGGCCAAACTGGAAAACAGCCGTATCACGGTAAAAGACAATCAGTTAATTATCACCACCGAATATGAAGGAGACGTGACGCTAGAGAATATGTCCATTCAGCAGAGGGTTGATTTCTTTGAGGAAATCTTTGGCATCCGCCCCCTGTTGAAACAGAAAAAGAAGGTGTAAACTATGACAGAAATTGATTATCAAAACCCTAATAATTATGTAAATCGTGAAATAAGCTGGCTGGAATTTAATTACCGGGTCCTGGGCGAAGCAAGGGATAAAAGTATCCCCTTATTCGAGCGTCTGAAATTTCTAAGCATTACTGCCTCCAACCTGGATGAGTTCTTCATGGTCCGTGTCGCGTCTTTAAAAGACATGGTTCATGCCAAGTACAATAAACCGGATATCGCCGGTTTAAAGCCGGCGGAACAACTGGTCCAAATCGTCGCGAAGGCCCACGAACTGGTAAATCTCCAGTATTCCACCTACAACCGTTCCCTGATTCCAACCTTAAAACTCCAGGGCCTGGAGATCGTCTGCGAACACGAAGATCTGACGGAGGAAGAAAGACGTTTTGTGGATGAATATTTCATCGGGAATGTCTACCCGGTTCTGACCCCAATGGCCGTAGACTCCTCCCGCCCCTTCCCCTTAGTACTCAACAAGTCCCTGAACATCGCCGCTTTGATGCAGAAAAAAGATGGCAGCAGCCAGTACCTGCAACGCCCCGATGGGACCACAAAAAAGAAAAAAGAAAAGTCGGCGGAGGATGGCCTGGAATTTGCCATGGTCCAGGTCCCGTCCGGCCTTCCCCGCATTGTCGAATTACCGGCCACAAAAGACGGTGCACGCCGCGTCATTTTGCTGGAAGAAATCATTGAACGCAACATGAATGCCTTATTCCTGAACTACGATATCGTCGTTGCCCACCCCTTCCGGATTATGCGCAATGCCGACTTAACCCTGGACGAAGAAGAAGCTGTGGACTTGCTGGAAGAAATCCGCAAGCAGCTGAAAAAGCGCCAATGGGGCGAAGTCATCCGTCTGGAGATAGAAGAAAAAGTCGACGCCCGCCTGTTAAAGATCCTGAAACGTGAACTGGAGGTCGACACCAGCGACATCTATGAAATCAACGGTCCCCTGGACCTGACGTTCCTGATGAAAATGTACGGCCTTGGCGGTTTTGACCATTTAAAGACCCCGCCCTATACCCCCCAGCCGATCCCGGCCCTGATGAACGATGACGATATCTTCACCAACATCAGAAAAGGGGACATCCTGCTGCACCACCCCTATCATACCTTTGACCCGGTAGAGGACTTCGTCAGAACTGCCGCCAAAGACCCCGGTGTCCTGGCGATCAAGCAGACCCTGTACCGCGTCAGCGGCAATTCCCCGATTGTTGCCGCCTTAGCCGAAGCCGCCGACAATGGCAAACAAGTCTCCGTCCTGGTGGAACTAAAAGCCCGCTTCGACGAAGAAAACAACATTATCTGGGCCCGCAAGCTGGAAAAAGCAGGCTGCCATGTCATCTACGGTCTGCTTGGCCTAAAGACCCACTGCAAGATCACTCTGGTCGTCCGCCGCGAAGAAGACGGCATCCGCCGCTACGTCCATTTAGGCACCGGCAACTACAACGATTCCACGGCCAAGCTCTACACCGACTGCGGCATAATGACCTGCGATCCCCAGATCGGCGAGGACGCCACCGCAGTATTCAACATGTTGTCCGGCTACTCCGAACCCCCTACCTGGAATAAGCTGGCTTTAGCTCCGTTATGGTTACGTAACAAATGCCTGAAACAAATCAAAAAAGAAATCAACAATGCCCGCGCCGGCCGCCCGGCCCATATCAAAGCCAAGATGAACTCCCTTTGTGACAAAGAGCTGATCGCGGCCCTGTACGAAGCCTCTGATGCCGGTGTTCAGATCGACCTGATTATCCGCGGCATCTGCAGCCTGAAAGCCGGTATCCCCGGCCTAAGCGAAAACATTACCGTCCGTTCCATCGTCGGCAATTTCCTGGAACATGCCCGTATTTTCTACTTTGAAAATGGCGGCAGCCCTGCCGTCTACATGAGCAGCGCCGACTGGATGCCCCGCAATTTAGACCGCCGCGTAGAGACCCTCTTCCCCGTCCAGGATGAGAACCTGAAAAAAGAAGTCATCAAAATTCTGGATATTCAACTGGAAGACAATGTCAAGGCCTATTTACTCCAGCCCGACGGCACTTATGAAAAAATTGACAAACGCGGCAAAGTCCTCATCGCCGCGCAGGAATATTTTGTTGCCCAGGCCACCGAAGAGGCCCAGGCCCACCTCCGGCAAACCAAAGCCCAAACCGATCCCGACTTCCACCGTACGCGGGTATTCATCCCGGCGGAAGCAGAACCAACGGGCCATGCTTAGGCTTTTGCCCGGCCAATTTTTTACAGCGCTGTAATATTTCCCCCCATCTGTAAAAAAAAAGTAAGGCGTAAACCGACATTTTATGCTACACTATTCATAGAATAACAAGAGGAGGAAACCGCAATGGCAGAAACCAACGTACTGGTAGTAGATGACGAACAGGAGATCGCGGACCTGGTAGAAATCTATCTGGTAAGTGACGGATATAAAGTATTCAAAGCAGCCAATGCCCAGGAGGGGCTTGACGTCTTGGCCAAAGAAGACATCCACCTGGTCCTGCTGGACATCATGATGCCCGGAATGAACGGTTTGGAAATGTGCAAAATAATCCGCGAAACCAACAACATTCCGATCATCATGCTCAGCGCCAAATCCACCGACCTGGATAAAATCCTCGGCCTTGGCACCGGCGCCGACGATTATGTTGTAAAACCCTTCAACCCACTGGAGCTGACGGCCCGCGTAAAGTCCCAGCTGCGCCGCTACACCCAGTTAAACCCCAATAGCAGCATCCACGAAAACGCCAAAAACGAAATCACCATCAAGGGATTAACCATCAACAAAGACAACCACAAGGTGACAGTCTACGAGGAAGAGATCAAACTGACACCCATCGAATTCGACATCCTGTACCTGCTGGCTTCGAACCCCGGAAAAGTATTCAGCACCGATGAAATCTTCGAACGGGTCTGGAACGAAAAGGTATACGAGGCAAATAATACTGTCATGGTACATATCCGCCGTCTCCGCGGCAAGATGAAAGAGGACGAACGGCAGGATAAGATTATCACCACCGTGTGGGGGGTAGGATACAAAATTGAAAAATAAAAAGAAGGGCAGAAGCGATCTTAGCCACCGCTTCCATACCCGGATGGTCACCAATGTGTTCTACAGTGCGCTGGTGACCTGCCTGGTGGAAGTCTTCATGGTGCTGAATCTGTCAATGCTGGCAGTATTTGCTGAAGAATCCCAGTGGGACAACGCACTTCTGGCCATGATCTATCATTCTGATATCATTATTGTACTAGGATATGTGTTGCTGGGAATTATCATCTTCTCAGTGACATTCCTTTTGCTACAGGAACGATCCATTACCTACATCAGTCATATCTCCGATGCGGTTCAGAGCATTTCGGAAGGCGATTTGAATACGGAAGCAGAAGTCATCGGCGATGATGAATTCGCTGCCATGGCCTCCAATCTCAATAAGATGGTGGCCGATATCCGCCGGCTGATGGATAAAGAGCGCGAGGCGGAGCGGACCAAGAATGAATTGATTACCAACGTGGCCCATGACCTGCGAACTCCGCTGACTTCCATAATCGGCTATCTGGAACTGCTGTCGGTAGGGGCCGCCCTGTCGCCGGAGATCCGGCAGAAGTATATTGATATTGCCTATTCAAAAGCCAAACGCCTGGAAAAACTGATTGAAGACCTGTTTGGCTTCACCAAACTGAACTACGGCAAGATCTCCATGCATGTAGGCAAAGTCGATCTGATCAAGCTGTTAAGCCAGCTGCTGGAAGAGGCCTACCCCAGTTTTGCCGATAATGACCTTTCCTATGAATTACAAAGCAATGTTCCGGCAAAGATTATTACAGCCGATGGCAATCTGCTGGCCCGGCTGTTTGACAACCTGATCAACAACGCCATCAAGTACGGTGCCGACGGAAAACGAATCCTGGTAAATGTCCATGCCGGCAAAAAAACGGTCCGGGTATCCGTTACCAACTATGGTTATGTGATCCCGCCGGAAGAACTGTCGCTGATATTTGACAAATTTTACCGGGTGGAACAATCCCGTTCCGCCCATACCGGCGGTACCGGCCTGGGCCTGGCGATTGCCAAGAATGTCGTCGATATGCACGGCGGCGATATCAGCGTAAAGAGTGATTTGAACGGAACGGTATTTACCGTCACCTTACAGGTGGATTTCGATATTAATAAAGAAAATTTTGGAAGGCTGGGGTAATGATATGAGCAATCAGATCCGAATGCCCAGAAAGGGAAAGCATAACGCGTCAGTCAGACCACTGTGGAAGATGCTTGCAGCAGTCATTCTTCTTGGGGGTCTGGCTTTTTGCAGTCCCGCGGTCATCGCCTTTGCGACCGCGAACCCGTCGGCAAACCCGCCGGTGGGACCGACCGCGAACCAGGCGGCAAACCCGCCGGCGGGTCCGGCAGCGAACCAGGAAGTGACCTTGTCAACCGAAGAACCGGTCGTCCTGGAGGTATCCTATGGCTATGAAAATGCAGCCAAAGGCGGCCGTTATCTGCCTTTGAACCTGACCATTACCAATCGGCAGAGCACCCCCCTTTCCGGAACCATTCAGATTAAATCAATGGAGTCTGACCGCAGCATCTACCGCTATGACTATCCAATGGCGGCAGAGCCGCTGACGCGGGCCGACATGCAATACTTTATTCCCCTGGGAACCCGGGCCGACCGGCTATTTCTGACCCTGACAGATGACAGTGGGAATACCATTCTCAACAAACGGGTGAAGCTGAATGTAAGCCTGGATGTGCCGGAACTGTTTATCGGCATTCTGGACGACCGGCCGGAGACGCTTCGGTATTTAAACGGTGTGGGGATCCATTACAGCAGTTTGCGAACCAGAACCTTCCCGCTGCGGGGCGAGGATTTTCCGGAAGAAGAGATTGGCCTGGATCTTTTGGACGTCATTATTGTAAACGGCTATAAGCTGCGCAGTCTTTCAGAAAAGCAGACAGCGGCCATTATGGACTGGGTGCACAACGGCGGCGTACTGATTCTGGGGACCGGTGACAGTGTGGACGATACCCTGGGCCGCTTCGCACCGGAGCTTTTGGATGATTCCTATGGCACACCGGAGATCCGGGCTGTCAATATGGGCAATGAATTTGCCATGGAATCACCGGACAGTGCAACGCTGGAAATCACCTGCGTGGACATTCCTTTGCATGGCGGCAATGTCATCTTTTCCAGCCGTGAAGCGGCTGATCTGACGGCCGCCGCCAAGGAGCGGGGGATGATTGCGGTAGCTGCCTATGATTTGGCGGATATTGGGGAATTTTGTGAAGCCCAGCCAGCCTATGTGGACAAATTTTTCACCAATCTGCTGGGCGAAGACCGGATCGACCGGCTGGCCAAAGTGGCCTACAGCGGCAATTCCAGCCGTTACTGGTCGGTCCAGAGCCTGATCAATACCGGTGATGTGGATAAACTGCCCAATCTGGGCCTGTATACGGCGGTAGTGGTGATTTATCTGCTGCTGTTAGGGCCGGTGCTGTATCTGTTCCTGAAGAATCGGGAAATGCAGATTTATTACCGGCGGGGAGTAGTCTTTTTATCGGTAGGATTTTCCGTAATCATCTACCTGATGGGGACCCGGACCCGTTTTCAATCGACGTTTTATACCTATGCCTCCATTCAGGATGTCACGGAGGATTATGTCACCGATACCACCTATGTCAATATCCGGAACCCTGACAACCGGACCTATACGAGTGCCCTGGATCCTTCCTATTCGGTCCTGCCGATTACCAGGAGTTATGGCAGTGATGCGGCCAATCCGGAGTTTACCGGTGACGAGAATTTTCTGGTTGGTGTTTCTTACCGGGAGGACCGGACCGAGATTACCGGACAGAATGTGGTGGCCTTTGATCCGCGCTACTTCCGGCTGGAACGTAAAAGTGAAAATGTGGATAAGATCGGTATTACCGGTGAGGTGGATTATTTTGAAGGAATCCTGACCGGAAGCATTACGAACAATTTTCCTTTCCCGCTAGAGAATGCCACGTTGATTTTATATGGCAATCTGGTGATGCTGGACCGTCTTGAACCAGGTGCGACAAAAAGCCTGGATGAGCTGGACCTGCTGCGTTTTCCGCTGAATAATTTTGCTGCGGTAGCCGATTGGGTCATCAACGGCGGCCAGTTTAAGGAAGCGGATATCGATGATAAAGAATATCTGCTGGCGATGGAGCGGTCCAATCTGCTGATATTTTATCTGGAAAATTATATGTCCGGGTACAGTGCCGATGCCCGCGTGATTGCCTTTAGTACGGAAAAGGAAGAAAGTCAGTTCCTGAAAGAGGCATTACCGGAAACGTATGGCCTGACCATGCTGACCTCCTCCGTTGCGGTCAATGCTTCCCGGGCCAGTTCGCTGTACCGTTCGGTATTGATGAAAAAACCGGAAGTGACCAGCGGCACTTATACTGCAGCAACTAATTCCATGAACGGCAATGAACCGGTGACGCTGGAATATTATCTGGGCACCGACATCAATGTGGATAGTCTGACGTTTGAACCGATTTCCCAGGCGTTTTTAAGGGCGGACAACGGGACATACAGCGGGACATACATTGCAGTGTTTACCGGCAGTATTTATTTTTACAATGTCAGAACCGGCAGTTATGATTCGGTGAAGCTGGATGGCGGGCCGCTGGAACTGGCCGGATTAAGTCCGTATCTGTCACAGGATAATGCCTTGACCGTGCGGTATGTATATAGTGGTACCGGCAGTTACGGCGAAGTCCAGCTGCCGATGCCGATGGTAGCAGGGAGGGAACGCTGATGCTGATTATTAAGGAGTTACGTAAGGCCTATGGCAAGCACCATGCGCTGAACGGCCTGGATATGGAGATTGCAGGCAGCACCCTTTACGGTTTTGTCGGACCCAACGGAGCCGGCAAGACCACTACGATTAAGATTATGGCCGGTCTTTTAAAGCCGGACAGCGGCAGTGTGGAGATCGACGGTCAGAGCGTCCTGCATAACCCCAGGGAAATGAAACGAAAGATTGGCTATGTGCCGGACACTTTTGGTGTTTATGACAATCTGAAGGTATCGGAGTATATGGAGTTTTTTTCATCCTGCTATGGCCTGGAAGGCTTAAAAGCCCGAAAACGGAATACCACCCTGCTGGCCCAGGTGGGGCTGGGGGAAAAGACGGATTTTTATGTGGACAGCCTGTCCCGCGGTATGAAACAGCGGCTGTGTCTGGCCCGGGCCATGATTCACGATCCCCAGCTGCTGGTCATGGATGAGCCGACTTCCGGCCTGGATCCCCGGACAAGGCTGGAGTTTCGGGAGCTTGTGAAAGACCTGCAGGAGCAGGGCAAGACGATTCTGATCAGCTCTCATCAGCTTTCGGAGCTTTCCGAGCTTTGCAGTCACATGGGGGTAATTGATCAGGGGAAGATGGTGATTCAGGGCAGCATTGAGGAAATCACCGGCACCATCAGTACCTCCAAGCCACTGATTATCACGGTCGTCGGCAAAACGGAGCGTGCGCTGCAGCTGTTAAAGAAACATCGCCTGGTGCGGACAATTACCGTCCGGGACCAGGACATTATGGTGAACTTTGCCGGGGATGCGGATGGCGAATGTGAACTTTTGGCAATGCTGGTGGAAGCCGGCGTAGCGGTACGGGGGTTCCTGCGGGAACCGGGCAGTCTGGAAGCGGTCTTTATGCAAATTACCAATCGGGAAAAGGAAAGGGTGGTACTGTCCTATGAAGATGATGAATCCGGTTTATAAGCGTGAAAATATGGTTAGTTCGCGAAGTTTTAAGCTGGCGATGATTCTGCTCATTTTCAACGGTATTCTGGCGCTGGTGGCGCTGCTTAATATGTATTCGACACTGGCCCAGGTGCGGGTGACGGCAGAAATCCAGTACTCCAGCTTTCTGGATCTGTATGTGTTTGTGGCAGTGCTGGAATTTGTCATGCTGATCGTCATTATGCCGGCGCTTACGGCCGGCAGTATCAGCGGCGAGCGGGAGCGGCAGACGCTGGATCTGATGCTGACCACGGATATGACTCCGGCCGAAATCGTTGTAGGGAAATTGATGTCCTCCTTAAGTACCATGCTTTTGCTGATTATTTCCAGTTTTCCTATTATTGCCCTGGTCTTTGTCTACGGCGGCGTGACCTTAAAGGACATTGGCATGCTGCTGATGTGCTATGTGGCGGCAGCCGTTTTTATTGGCAGCCTGGGCACCTGCTGTTCGGCATTGTTTCGGAAAACCACAGTATCGACGGTTGTTTCCTATGGCCTGATGGTGGCAGTGGTAATCGGTACGTTTGGCCTGAACCAGTTTGCGTATTCCTTAAGCCAGATGCATGCGGACAGCTATCTGGCCGCGGTGGGGCAGACGGCAGAACAGGGCAGCTCCGGCGGACTGATCTATTTGCTGTTAATGAATCCGACCTCGACCTTTTTGGTGACCATTATGCAGCTGGCCGGCAGCAGCCTGGTCCGGTTGAACGGTGATGCAATGTCCTGGTTCGGGAACCACCGGCTGAATCTGATCAACAGTAACTGGGTCAGTGCCAGCATTGGGGTTCAATTATTTTTGGCGGCTGTGTTTGTCGCGGTGGCGATCCGGGCGGTGAAGCCGGGGAGAAGACATATTGTCTGACCTTTATAATAAATTACATTACATATCCGTCCTGGACGTACAAATGTAGTGGACAATTGAACAGAAGATATGATATAATACACCAGTATATCAAAAATAAGGAGGACACGTAATGAAGAAACGCTTATTAAGTACAGCATTAGCAGCAATGATGGTATTTTCATTAGCTGGCTGCCGCAGTGCTGCGCCGGCCCCAACACAGGCACCGACAACTGCGGCACAGGCGGAAAGTACCGCTGCCGGCGATACGGCAGGCGAAACCGCTGCTGCGACAGATGCCGCAGCTAACTACAAGATCGGTATTATTACCGGTACCGCTTCACAGGGTGATGAAGAGATCACTCAGGCAAAAATGATGAAAGACAAGTACGGTGACATGATTGTTACTTCTACTTATCCGGATAACTTTACCAGCGAAGTTGAGACTCTGATATCCAATGCAGTATCGATGGCATCTGATCCTGATCTTAAGGCGATTGTCTGGTGTCAGGCAGTTCCTGGTACCTCGGCAGCGATCGACAAGGTTCGTGAGACCCGTCCTGACATGATCTTCATCGTTGGTACTCCTGGTGAGGATCCGGATGTTATCAATCCTAAGGCTGATATTGTATTTCAGGTAGATGAGCCGGGATGTGGTATCGTGCTTCCGCCGCAGGCTGCTTCGCAGGGGGCAAAAACCATGATCCACTACTCATTCCCGCGTCACATGAGCTATTCTCTGATTGTTGCCCGTCATGAGAATCTGAAGACATACTGTGCTGAGAATGGTATTGAATTAGTTGATGTAACCGCTCCGGACCCGACTGGTGACTCCGGTATTACCGGTGCCCAGCAGTTTATCGTTGAAGATGTTCCGCGTCAGGTTGAAAAGTATGGCGCTGATACTGTTTTCTTTACCACCAACTGTGGCATGCAGGAGCCGCTGATCCGTACAGTATTTGAGCAGGGGGCAATCTATTCGCTGCAGTGCTGTCCGTCTCCGTTCCATGCATTCCCGGCTGCCCTGAACATCGACATGACCGGTCATGAGGCTGATGTTGATTACATGTTGGAGCAGATCCAGGCGAAGGTAACCGAATATGAGATGGGTGGCCGTGTTTCTACCTGGGGCGTTCCGTGTAACATGCTGTTCATCGAAGCAGGTGTTGAGTATGCGAAGAAAGTATTAGACGGCGAGACCAATGGTGTGGTTCTGGATGACGCTGTTCTGCGTGCAACCGTTCAGGAGTGTGCCGGTGATGTTCAGATGACTCTGGTCAACCACGAGGATGCTAACGGTGTTGCCAAAGATAATCACTATCTGGTAATGGCTGATTTTGTCACATTCGAATAAATTGGTTTTTCTCGGATGCAGTGAATGACAGTTTCGCCGGCTTGCTGATAGCAGGTTGGCGAAACTTTTTTACAAAGCTTTGAAATAAAACCAAAAGAAAAGAGGTTGTATAAGCTTGGAGAAGACGGAATATGTCCTGAAGATGGACAATATAGCAAAACAATATTATGGGAACCGGGTGCTTAAGGGCGTGGATCTGTCCATCAAACCTGGCGAAATCCATGCCTTAATGGGGGAAAATGGTGCCGGTAAATCGACACTTATGAATATTTTATTTGGTATGCCGGTGATCCACTCCACCGGCGGCTTTGAAGGAACGGTGGAAATCATGGGCCAACCCGCCAATATTGATAGCCCGACCAAAGCCATGGAATATGGAATCGGAATGGTTCATCAGGAGTTTATGTTGATTCCTGGTTTTACTGTTGCTGAAAATATTAAAATTGGACGCGAAATCACTACCCCTAATTTATTAAGCCGCATCATCGGACCGACCCTTGAAACACTGGATTTTGAAGCGATGTCCAGAGATGCCAGGAAGGCGCTTAAAACGATCGGGTTGCAGATAGAAGATTATATAAAAGTAGCCGGTTTACCGGTTGGTTATATGCAGTTTATTGAGATTGCCCGGGAAATTGATAAGACGGGTATCAAACTGCTTGTTTTTGATGAGCCGACGGCGGTTTTGGCCGAATCGGAAGCAGAACGGCTGTTAGAGGCCATGCGTGTCATCGCAGATCAGGGCATTGCCATTATTTTTATTACCCATCGCCTGGATGAGGTCATGGCGGTGGCTGACAGTATGACGGTCCTGCGTGACGGTGAATTTGTTGCTCGCAAGGAAGTCAAAGACACCAGTGTCGTTGACATTGCCGAGTTGATGATTGGCCGTAAGGTGGAAAAACTGGTAGAGGAAGAATATGAAGACAACCGTGTGCTGAGCGATGAAAACGTTGCCATCCAGCTGCGGGATTACAAGGTCGATATGCAGGGCGAACGGGTCAGGGGCATTGACCTGGATATCCGCCGGGGCGAAATCCTGGGTATCGGCGGACTGGCCGGCCAGGGCAAACTGGGTATTCCCAATGGTATTATGGGCTTATACCCGGCTGCGGGGACGGTTACCGTGAATGGTCAGGTTTTGAATCTGGATAAGCTGGGTGAGGCATTGCGCCACAAAATTGCTTTTGTGTCGGAGGACCGCCGTGGGGTTGGTCTTTTGTTAGAGGAAAGCATTGAGCAGAATATCGTCTTTTCCGCCCTGCAGACCAACGACCGTTTTATGAAGAAAGTTGTCTGGATGCAGTTTTATGACCACAAATCAGCAAGCCGGCATGCAAACGACATGATCGGGCAGCTGGATATCCGGTGCAGGAGTTCCCGCCAGTCCGTCGGGCGTCTGTCCGGCGGTAATCAGCAGAAGGTATGTCTGGCCCGGGCGCTGACCCTGGAACCGGAGATTTTATTTGTCTCCGAACCGACCCGGGGAATTGATATCGGTGCCAAGAAGCTGGTGCTGGAGCTGCTGACAAAATTAAATCGGGAAACCGGAATGACGATTATCATTGTGTCTTCCGAGCTGGTGGAATTGCGTTCCATTGCTGACCGGATCGCCATTGTCTCCGATGGCCGGTTAGCCTGTATCTTAAAACCGGACGATTCCGATGCCAACTTTGGTCTGGCGATGTCCGGTGCATGGAAGAAAGGCGGTGAAGAAGAATCATGACTGAATCAATAACGAATTCAAGAGTTTTTAAAGGGCTTGCCAAATTTGGTTTGCCGCGTATTATTATCGCCGCGTTTTTCCTGCTGTTACTTTTTGGCACCGCGGTACTTGATCTGGGCGTGACGTCGGCCCTTGGCAACTGTATCAGCCGCTGGGGGATGTATGGTATCCTGGCGCTGGCCATGGTTCCTTCGGTTCAGTGTGGAGTCGGACTTAACTTTGGGATCTCCCTGGGTATCACCACCGGTTTGCTGGGCGGCCTGATTTCCATTCAGCTGGATATCGCCAATAACCCGGCTCTGGTTGCGATCAGTCCCACGTTTGCTGTTTTGGCGGCCTTTCTCGCAGCAATCCTGATGGCATGCTTTTTCGCGGCTGTTCTTGGCTATTTTTATGGCTTGCTGCTGAATCAGGTAAAGGGTTCCGAAATGACCGTTACCACCTATATCGGTTTCTCCATGATTGCTTTTATGAACATCATGTGGACGGTTCTGCCTTTTAAGAGCGGTACGTTGATTTATCCGAATGCCGGACGTGGTATCCGAAACCAGGTTTCACTTGATTCCTCCTATAAGGGAGCAATCAGCAATATTCTGAAGTTTAAGATTGGTTCTATGACTGTTTCCACCGGACTGATTTTATTTTTCCTGTTCATGTGTCTGATTGTCTGGTTGTTTATGCGTTCCAAGACCGGACTGGCGATGAGTGCGGTGGGAGCCAACCCGATGTTTGCCCGGGCGGCAGGCATTAATACCAATAAAATGCGGCTGATTGGAACCATGTTCTCGACCGTCCTGGCAGCAGTAGGCATCATCACATATTCACAGGAATATGGTTTTTTCCAGATGTACAATGCGCCGCAGATGATGGGCTTTATCTCGGCGGCGGCGGTACTCATCGGCGGCGCTTCCCCAAAACGGGCAACCATCTTCAACGTGTTGCTGGGGACCTTTTTGTTCCAGGGAATCATGGCACTGGGGCTGCCGGTTGCCAATCAACTCTTCCCCGGAACCAGCTTATCGGAAATATTGCGGATCCTGATCTCCAACGGCATTATTCTGTATGCATTAGCTCAGACAAAGGGAGGTAGCAGCCGTGAATAAAAATACAAATTTGATAAAGCGGATCACGCAAATGATTTTTGACAGCAAGGTAACGATTTTGTTTTTACTGTTATTTATCAGCGCTGCCATTATCTCCGGAAAATCCCTGACATTTATTATTCCGGAATTATTTACCCGTATTGCCCGTAATGGCTTTTTGATTCTGTCCCTGATTATTCCGATTCTTGCCGGTATGGGACTGAACTTTGGCATAGTGATTGGTGCCATGGCGGCGCAGATTTCCCTGTTCATCACGATTTACTGGGGGCTGACCGGCATCAGCGGTTTTCTGATTACCGCCTTGCTGGCGCTGCCGATTGCCGCATTTCTGGGGACGCTGGTAGGCAGGCTGTTTAACCAGATGAAAGGTTCCGAGATGATCGGTGGTCTGGTACTGGGGTATTTTGCCGACGGTTTTTACTGGCTGCTGTTCCTGTTTGTATTCGGCGGTGTGATTGCCCTTGATAATTCGAAGCTGATGATTGCTTCTGATGCATCGGCTTATAACCCGGTTAGTATCAACACGGCAGTCAGATGTGTCGCGGTATTTTGCCTGGCTCTGACCTTGCTTCTGGCGGCGGTCAGGAAAGCAAAACATCTTGCGGTGCCGGTAAAAACCCTGGCAGTCAAATGCGGTCTGGCGGTTTTTGTGCTGGTGCTGACCTTTATCCCGCAGCTGGAACCATTTCTTTCTCATAGCACAGTAACTAACGGTATTGGTGTAAAGAACTCCATCGACTTGATGGGAATCTATAAATATGCACTGGATACTGTTCCGATGATTAAGATCGCGGAATATGGATTCTATATTTATATTATCATCCGCCTTGTTTCACTGGTGATGAAGATGATTTACAGGCAGAAGATCAATTGGAAATCCATTGTTATAAAGACCGCCATTGTGTGTGGGGCGTATGCGCTGACCTTTATTCCGGCGGTTGATGAGTTTATGCGCCGGGATAAAGTCTACCTGATCACGGTGGTTGATGTGCTACTGCCGTTTACCTTCGGATGGCAGGCGGCAAAGTGGTTTAATGCACGGTTTATTGAGAAGAAGTCATGGAATTGGCATCGGGCGGTGCTGCCGGTTGCCGGTGCGGCGGTGGTATATCTGGTTTCCTTTATTCCGGCGGTCTATAAGGCATTCCAGCTGACGCAGATTCCGGTCATGACCTATCTTTGTATCGGCGGTGTCTGTCTGTTGAACAACGGCTTGATGAAGACCAAACTGGGTCAGGATATGCGAACCGTCGGACAGGATCGTACCGTGGCCAATGCGGCCGGTATTGATGTTGATAAGACACGTATTATTGCCATGGTGTTCTCTACCGTATTAGCGGCCTGGGGACAGCTGATCTACTTGCAGAACCTGGGAACCATGCAGACCTTTGGTCACACGATGGTGGCCCAATATGCGATTGCCGCCCTGCTGGTTGGTGGTGCATCTGTTAATAAGGCGACGAACAGGCAGGCATTGCTGGGGGTATTCCTGTTCCACGCATTGTTCGTGGTAGCGGCACCGGCGATCAAGGTGCTCCTGGGCGGTGATGCCGGAGCGATTGAAGAGTATTTCCGGGCATTTGTTTCTTACGGTGTGATCGCCCTGGCGCTGGCACTGCATGCATGGAAAAAGAAAGCGGCTAAATAAACGCAGCCTGGTGATAAAAGGGGAACGGAGAGCGAATATGAAGGATCAGAATTGCGCATACTGTATGCAGGGGGAGCTGGCAGCAAAGTTTGCTTACCCGGTTTGTAAGATGGAGACTGGATTTTTATATGTATTTAAAGAGCAGAGTCATCCGGGACGGTTGATTCTGGCTCATGATCAGCATATCAGCGAGATGATTGAATTGTCCGATGAAGAGCGGAATGCTTTCTTTGCCGATGTGGCCAGAGCGGCCCGCGCGATCCACCTGGTTTACCAGCCAAATAAGGTAAACTACGGCGCATATGGCGATACCGGCTGTCATCTGCATATGCATCTGGTCCCCAAATATGAGGGCGGCCCGGAATGGGGCGGCGTATTTGAAATGAATCCTGGCAAGGTTCTGCTGGAGGATGAGGACTATGAGGAGATTGCTGAAAGGATCCGCCAGGCATTGTAAAAAAGAAAGAAATGAGGAATGTCGATGAATACAAATGCAAGCGAAGAAACCAGAATTGCTGTAGTTGCTATTATAGTGGAAGACCAGGAGTTTGCCGCTGCGGTTAATGATATTCTGCATCAATACAGCAGTCATATCATCGGCCGGATGGGTCTGCCTTATGAAAAGAAGGGGGTCAACATTATCAGCGTGATCATGGATGCCCCTGCCGATGCCATCAGTGCGCTGTCCGGCAAATTGGGCAAGCAGCAGGGGGTTAGTTCCAAGGTGTTGTATTCGAAAGCATAAGTAACTGTCAGAGTAACCGGCTGACACCGGCAATCAAAAAACAGAGTGCCATCCCGGTTGAGGCAGGCAGTAAGATTGAGACTGCGGTCCATTTTATGGATCCGGTCTCTTTTTTTTATGGTAAAATTTCAAAGAATTGTCTTGACACATTAAGTTATTGTGGATTAAATTAGGATGAAGAGGAGGATTGTGTATGCTGAAAGTTGCCAATCATGTAAGGCTGGAGATTTTCAGAAAAAGAGCTTTTACCGCAGGCGAGAGAACAGTCGCAGCAGTAGAGAGGAGCGTCATTATTCTTTCGGGACAATGAACTACCATAGCTTTTTTGTATTCCTATTTCCCTTTTCGACGTTTACCATCCATATTCATATGTATTATGATCCGAGTGGATTTTCTTAATGAGCTTGAGTTTAAATATTCCCTTGGTTCAGTGATAACTGATCGTCAATTTAATCCAAATGTTTTAAAGGGCGGAACTTTACAAGGAGATATGATTTTAGAAATTTCCGTACAAACCAATCCAGTCCCACAGAGTATTATTGACGCTACTACGAAAAAAGGAATAACCATAGGAGATGTCACAGGAAAGGTGCATGAATGATGGAATTAATTTATTACAAAAAATGGTCCATTAGAGAGAAAAAGGCCATACACGAATTTTCATACGAAGAAGCAAAGGAAAAGCATTTT
>Ga0154002_1000031_pt1 | contig 28408 bp, 31 predicted proteins | sample TSNY086MetaG_FD_102276 | JGI IMG/M metagenome (GOLD analysis project Ga0154002, IMG submission 102276) | Attine ant fungus gardens microbial communities from New York, USA - TSNY086 MetaG | ecosystem: Host-associated > Fungi > Mycelium > Unclassified | place: USA: New York, Robert Cushman Murphy... | reverse complement strand
CGTCCATCCTGTCTCAGATAGATATTTTCTCCTCGTCTTGCCATAAGCACACTTCCTTTTCCCATAGATTTTCAATGCCTGTTTTTGACGGTTTATTTGACGGTCTAAAAAATTTTGTTAAAAATCATACAACCAGTCAAGCTCTGTTCCAAACACATAGCTATACTGTTGTGAGATGGTATATCCCGCCTTGTCCGGTCATAAAACCGCTTGTTTTCTTGCCACATTTTTCATATGCATAATTTTGGGTGTAGGAATTGACATACAAATAATTTTATGGTAAACTGACCACAGTGTATATGACGCAAGAAATTTTTGTCGGATTTTATTTTCGTAATGTATGGAAAATGACGAAAGGTGTCATAATAGATAGAATAATATCGCACCAACCAGCAAAGCCGGTTGGTGCTTTTTGATTGCTTGGTTTCCCCGGAATTATTTTTATCCCTGTCAAAACAAAAACCCGCATTCCCCATCAGGGATGTGGATTGCGTTCATCTATGTTTTCTTCCTCGAATATACCGCCCTTCCCAGCGTCCGTCTTTTCTTTTATAAATATTTTCACCTTTTCTTGCCATAAGCTTTGTTCCCTTCTTTTTTTTTGATGGTAAATCTGACGGCTTATAAAAACAAAATCAAAACGCAAATCCATGCGCCACCAATACGGTTATACCATCCAGCAAAGCAAACATGACAGGGATAGAAGGGCGGTTTTTTTGCGCCTGCGTGTGAATATTTTAACATCCGATGTGCATAAAGCTATATATTTGTGCCGAATAAATGGGTTCATACATTCAACCCCAGCAGAAAATCCACCGAAACACCATACAGCCGTGACAGCCGGATAATATCAACAAGCCGCATGTGGTATTTTCCTTTTTCGTAATACGTGTATGCCGAACGTGAAACAGATAGCAATTCGGAAACCGTCTGTTGGCTCAACCCGTGATGCTCCCGGAGCAGCCGTATCCTTTGCGGCAGTAAAATCTTTACAGGCAGATTTGCGTGGTGGAAAGATAGTTCGCTATTTTTTAATTCGTCCAATTGATTCACCCCCTGTCCCACAAGCTCTTTTATCCCAATTATATTTTTTTAGAAACAAATGTGCAAATATATTATGTCTTATTTTGGGAATACTAATTTCTTTTCTATCCATTATAACGATAAAAGGCAATGATATCAAGACTTATTGCAACTATTTTGCCTTCTTTTGGTACACTATAATAGTGTCATAGGAGGTGGTAGATGTGACAATACAGAAAAGGATTAAAATGCTTATGGATACAAAAGGCTGGTCGGAGTATAGGCTGGCGAAGGAGGCAAATTTACCGCAGTCTACCATTTCGCATTTGTTCAAACGGAACAATGCACCGACATTTCCCACGGTGGAGGCCGTTTGCGGCGCATTAGGCATAACAATGTCACAGTTTTTCGCAGATGACGGCGAAGCAGTGGTACTCACACCGGAACAGCGCGAATGTTTGCTTTTGTTTGGCACTCTGAGCGATGAGCAGCGGCAGATTGTAAAAGAAACCATGCGGCATTTTAACGGCGAACAAGAAGCGCGGGATGATAGCGATTCCTTTTAATATTAAAAGCATATCAACCGTCTGTAAAAAAGGTAATCAATATATGTAACGGGCAGTCCGCAAAGGCTGTCCGTTTTCTCAATATAACGACGATACCCACACTCATTGGCACACATGCTAACCAGGCAGGCGCACCCTGATGTTCAGCTACTGCGCGTATGCTCTGGCATACAGCACATGCCCGGAAAACAGCTTGCGGTAGACCACCTCGCCCCGGCTGGAGGAAGCATCCACAATCATACCATCACCGGCGTAGATGGCGACGTGCGTAATGTTCATAAACCGCCCGTTTCTGCTGCTTGAGAAGAATATCAAGTCACCCGGCTTCAAGTCCTCTTTACGGATGGTAAGGCCATTGTTGACGCAATATTCAGCCTGCTCTGCTGCCGTGCGTGGAATACTGATGCCGATCTGTTTATGACACCACTGCGTGAGATAACTGCAATCCGTATAATTACCCTGTCCGGCCAAAGGCTGGCTGTACGGATCGCCCAATCGGGATAACGCAAGGTGCACGATTTTTGCGCCGTTTTCACCCTCCGGCAAATTGTTAAACAGATTGGCAAGCTGTTCAGACGTTAAATCCCCGCCTATATTACTGCCCAACATGGACATGAGCATGGAGCGGTAGGGATTACTCAGCATTTCATCAAGCACTTCGTTTTGTTCCCCGGTGAAATGATATGTCTGCCTCATTTCCTCGGCGGTTTTGATAACGACATGAATGATCTTTACCCGCTGCGTCTGCTGAACAGAATTGCCGTCCTCGACCTCTACGGTAACTGTCTGGCTAACCGTTTCCGTGCGTATGCTGTGCATATCCCAAAATACCGCGGTTAAAGCGTCGGCCTGCTCCTGTTCAAACATTGCCAGCGTAACAGGCTCATCGGCGGCTAATGTAGCCTTAACCGAATAGACGGCCAGCACCTCCACAGGGCTATACTGGCTGTCACCCTCGCCGCCCGCATATACCACCTCGGAAGTATCCGCGCCGTTCAGACTGGCAGCCTCCGAACCGATTTTCCTGCTCAGTTCCGCATATAGGCTATTCAAATGCCTGCCCACCGGCGTATCGGCAGATACCACAGTGCCCACGCCGTCCAGATAGCGCATGACGTGCGGAACATACAGCTTGTCCCCGTAACTGCTCCAGCCCAGCCGCGCGGCCTGTTCACTCGAAAACCTGTCCGCTAAATCCTGCGTATGAACACCGCCGTTGCGCGTTATAAAACCGATATACCCGCCGCCGTAATTATACGCCTGTAAAATGGTATAAAAATCGACGCCTGCGGCAGCGCCCTGATCCAGTAGCTGCTTGAAGTATTTTACGCCCTGTGCGATGGATTCTTCCGGTTGCAGCGAATTAGGTGATAGGCCAAGCGATTCGCTGGATTGCATCACATCCGGCACATTCCCGCCGCTTTCCTGCATCATGATCGCAAGAATGGTGTCTACATATTCGGGGATGCCGTTAGCGGCGCACTCCCGTTCCACAATGGATTTGTAGCACAGTACGCTCTCCGGCAGGTCAATGGCAATGGGTGTACCGATGGAAGAATCGCTCTCCAGCGCTTCATCGCCCATAAAAATCGAAAAGGGAGAAGCCAAAAGTACAGCAATTAGCGTAATAATGAGGATAATCACCACGGCAGTCCAACCGCCTGCTATGATAGCGGAAATGAGCGCCTTTGTCGCGGCGATGATCGCTTTGATAACGGCAATTGTGACCCTGACGGCCGCTTTCGCCGTTCGAACGGCGGCTTTGGCCGCCGCTTCGGAAGCCTTTGTCGCGGCCTTTGCCGCTTTTGCCGCCGCCTGTGCGGATTTCTGCGCGGTTTTGGCGGTCTGCTTGGCGGTCTTAACAGCGACTTTAGCTGAACGCTCTGCGGTCTTGACCGATTTTTGTGTGGCTTTTACCGTACCTTTTCCTGCGGCTTTGATGGTTTTTGCAGAGGTCTTTATTGTTTTTTCGGCTGGTTTAACGCTTTTTATGCTTTTCTTGGCAGTCTTAAGGGTCTGGCGGCCAGTCTGCCGGGTCTGCTGTAAGGTGCGTTTAGCCTCTGTCACCGCTCTTTTGGCCTGTTCAGCCGTTTTCTGCGCCTGATTCGCCTTGCCTTTGAGGGTGTCGGCTGTTTTCTGTGTCTTTTGAGCCGTTTGTTTGGCCTGTTCTGCTGCCTGTTTTCGCTGTTTTGGCATCTGCCGTTTAGCTTCCTGTAAATTTTGCTTTGCCTTATCCCAATTATCAGCCACTTTTTTATGCGGATTCTTCAAATGCCGCGCGGTCTGCTCCACAGTGTCCCTCGCACCGCCTGATACCGTATCCGTAGCATACTCGGACGGAGAGTTAGACATAGGTTCCTGCGTCTGCTCGGCGGTGTCCTTTGATTTCACAAAGGTGTTCTTCATATGCGTTCCCACATAAGCGGCGCGGTCAAATACCTTGATGTCCTTAACCTGTTCACGTGTTTTTATCTTACTCAACGATGTAACCTCCTTTTTGAATTTGTGGATATAAAAAATGCCCTGAGTGGTTCAATACTCAAGGCATGGTTTATTAAGTTGATTTATGTTATAATGAATTGAATCCGCTTTATGTCATGTGATATTCTCAATAAAGCGATAAGGTGTAGTGAACAATATTTATATTTTCGGAGGGTTTATGGAAGAAAAGAATATAGGGGCAAGTAATTATCTTTATTTAGGATTATATGCTTTTGCAGGGTTTGGACTTGAAATTTTGTTGTCAATGTTATTGCCGAGTATTTTCGGGGTTGAAAGTTCCGAATATACAATTATGCAAGAGTGTATTTATTGGCTGCTTACTTGCGCCTTATGGGGAGCAGTTAGTATAATACTGATTAATCTATCAAAAAAGAAATATGCCTTCGATATAATGAAGAATAATGAAGCTCCATCTGGCAAACAATGGTTGATTGCGGTTGTTATAGCAACGATAGCGATTGTAATTACAACTATTGTTGGTGACGGTTTAAAGCCAGTACAAGAATATATAAATAATGGTATTATTAAATTTATTTTTCAACATATTTACTATTTATTTGAGACTGCTCTTATCGTATTAGCCATAACTTTTGGCCAAAAGTTCGGAGAGACAATAACGAAAAGAACGGGTATGCCTTATGGTGGATTATTCCTCGCATTTACATGGGGACTTATACATATTTTGACACAAGGTTTGATGACAGGTGTTTATACTTTCGCAATGGCAATTCTGTATGGTACGGTATATATTTTATTGAAAAAGAATATACGGTGCTCTTACTTGTTGATTGCTGTCATGTTCATATTATAAGCATTATCTTCATCACGCCTTAGTCTCCTAATGTGCATTATAAGCAAATTGGAAAACCTGCTTATGTAACAAGCCGAAGGCGTTTTTACCTCCGGCTTTTGTTTTATTCTTGTACTTTCTTTGCTAACGGGTGTTCCGGTAAAAGGCTTCGCTTTTGTAATCCTCCAACACGCCAAACATTTTACCGCTTTTCATGTGGTGGCCGTAAATGGTGATATTGTCGCTCTGCGGGTCTATAACGCAATTCTCGGCGGCGTAGGGAACGCCGTAATCACTGCATTGCTTTTCAAAATCATGCTTCAGGTAAAAATCGGGACGATCAGGCGTTTGCATGACCAGGTAGTTTATGGTCGTGTCGTCGATGGCAATCCAGCCGATCATGTCGGGGTTCTGCTCAAAGAGCGCCCCGTATTGGTCGTATACCGTCCATTCGGGCAATGGGGATTCGCCGGACTGTTCCGGCGCTGACGGCTGCTCAATCTGCGCGGTTATATGCCTATACTTTTTCTCAGTCTCTCGTTCAGCCATGAAATACCGCCAAAGCTGAAACCCGGAGAACAGCAGAACGGCAGTTAGCAGAACCGCTAATATATAAAAAAAGGGCTCTTCATTTGCTCCCTCCAATGAGAAATTAACAGGTGGGCGTTTTTTGCCCTGTCTGCTGCTTTACCGTGCTTTATCCTGCGGCACTTTTTCTGTAGCCGCATGACCGCCCGTTTGCGACTGCCTTATTGACTTCAAGCTCTGGCGAACGGATGGTTTTTCACCATTCCGTTCCAGTTTGTCGATTTTGCCAATGGCAGAAGCCGTTATTTTGCCCATGCCGGATAACATCCCTCCGGTTTTGTTCAACAGCTTTTGCACTCCTGACAGAATGCCGCGATCCGAATTGTGCGCGGTTATTTCTTTCGCATCCTTTCCGATCATCACGCGCCCCGCATTTTGGGCGTGAACCCCTGCTTCGTGGATTTGAACTTTCATATCTTCAATCCGTGAAACACCTTGCTGTAAGGCGCTGACGGAATCCCTTAGTTTGCCCTGCAAGCGCGACAAAGCGGAACGAACCCCAAAAAAGTTCAGTGCTTTATTCAGTGTTGAAACGCCTTTTTCTTTTACGGCGATGAATTGATTCTTTACCTCGCTGATTTTTACTTCCGCTGTATCAACAATCCGCATAGCAGTCGCCCGGATTCCTTTATCCTGGAACTACAATGTAATAGGGTAGAAATGATACTACCACTATTACAGCAAGGCGGCGGCTCATTTGCAGATGATTAGCGGCTTGCGGGAAGAGGTGATATATACGGAAATATCAGGCGGTCATGCCGCCTGTTTGTACACATAAGGCCGGAAGCGGCGGCCACTCGGAAAAGTAAACACGCCGCTTCCACCCGCAACGCCCGAAGGCTTGCAAGGAAAGTGTATCATATTCTCCATCGTCCTTCAAGCGTTGCGTGGAAACGATAATGAAAGGACGGTTTTACATGGATTACATCAAAGACGCATTTGGCCGGATGAACTTACGGCAAATCCGCAGTTTTTTCCTGTATGGCACAGATGATTTTGCGAAGGAAGCGCAACCCTACCGCGATACGCTAAAAAAGGAAAGCGACCCCATTTACAAGCGTCTGGAAAGCCTTTACCCGGACGGGCCGGAACTGGACAAAGCAACCGGCGACCTCTCCCAAGCCCTGACCGCTTATGAGTATGTTTACATGGAATTGGGGATGAAAGCCGGGGCGCGGTTATTTTATCAGCTATTGATGGTAGACGACCAATAATACAAGCGAATACCACCACGGGAAACGGGGCCGAGCGCGGCCCCGTTTTGCTGTACGGAAATGGGGGCGAAAATCGCCCCCTGTCACGCCATAAACGCCGTTTCGTGGGCAGGTAGTATAAAACCCTTACCACCCCTCAAAACGGCGAAAAGGAGTGGACAAAAAGCCTTTAATCATGCGGGTTTGCGCCCTGTCAAAATGTGGTAAAGCGTGACATATGCCTGTAGAAAAATAGGCGTTACCCGTCCATCAACCTGTCAACTTCATTTTGTTGCTTGAAAAGCCAATCCTTAAATTCTTTCGGCTCCATCTTCTTGTTTTTAACCATTGCTTTACGCTTGACCGCTTCTTTGCGGAAAACCTCAAACGCTTCCGACACAACCGATATTTTATCAGCGTCGGGATTTTTCGCCCGTTTCAGTTTCCGCAGACGGTTATACCAGTAATAATAAATACACCCTAACGGGTGTCGTGCGGCCTGCCGGCGGCGTTTTGTGCCTGTCGGCACAAAAGAAAACGGCGGGGGAACTATTTTTCCCGTCCCCCTAAAGAAGATTATTCAATGGCCTTTATGCTTTTGCTTTTTCTTATGCTGTCGCAATTCAAACTGCATACGCTTTTCGGCTTCTCGCTGTTCTCGGCTTTTTTCTTTTCGGATAGTTTTGTTCTCCTCATGTTGTAGTTTCAAAGCCTGCTGAGATTTTGTACCGACACCTTGCGTTTCCAGTTGTTTTTTTATTGCCCTCTGCATTCGTTTGGGATTGATTTTTATGTCCTGCTTCTCGTCTATTTTGACAGGTGGGCTGAATTGAAGCAAATGCCAATTTTGAAGGAGATATTCATATACTTCATAGTCTTTAGGCTCTGCTCCAAATGTGATTTTACATACCTCTAATTGTCCATCTGAAATACGTTCATAAACGCCTACCCAAAAAGGGTCATCAAAATAAACTGTTAGTTTGCTTTCGGTTTTTTGCATAACAAATGCCCCCTTGTTTGCTAAGCAAAGAACGGACAACCAAGGAGGCAGGTTACTGACAGTGAACTGCGCCCGGACTACCAACCGGGTCTGTGTTTTTATCTTTGCCGTATTCTATTGCAACCATTATACCAGAAAATTGGGCCATATTCAATCTCAATTGAAAGGAGGACATCTCATAGCGATATATCATTGCAGTATTAAAATCATAAGCAGGGGCAACGGCAAGTCTGCCGTTGCTGCCGCCGCTTATCGGAGCGGCGAAGTCATAACGAATGAATATGACGGAGTGACCCACGACTACACCGCCAAGCGCGGAATCGTCCACACGGAAATTTTACTGCCCGACCATGCCCCCGCCGAGTATACGGATAGGGCCGTTTTGTGGAACGCGGTAGAGAAAATCGAAAAGGCGAAAAACTCTCAGCTTGCGCGGGAAATCGAATTAGCCTTGCCCGTGGAACTAACGCAGGAGCAAAACATAAATCTTGTCCGTGAATATGTGAAGCGGCATTTTGTTGAACAGGGTATGTGCGCCGATATTTGTATTCACGACAAGCAGGACGGGAACCCTCATGCCCATATCATGCTGACAATGCGCCCTTTTGAGCAAAGCGGCGAGTGGGGTGCGAAGTCCAGAAAAGAGTATATTCTTGACAGTAAGGGCGAAAAAATCATGCTGAAAAGCGGCGAATTTAAGACACGGAAAATATGCGCCGTTGATTGGAATGAGCAAACCAAAGCCGAAGAATGGCGGCAAGCGTGGGCTGATTGCGCCAATACTTTTTTAGAGCGCGGCAATCACGCCGAGCGCATAGATCACCGAAGCTATGAGCGGCAAGGGATTGACTTAATCCCCACCGTTCATTTAGGCGTGGCGGCTTTTCAAATGGAGAAGCGCGGCATACGCACCGAGCGCGGAAACAAAAACCGGGAAATTGACGGACTAAACAAGCAGTTGCGGCAGATTAAAGCGCGTATTCGCCAACTGGAAGATTGGGCAAAAAAGGAACGCGCCGCGCCGCCGCCGACCTTGTGGGAAGTGTTTTCCGAAATCACCAACCATCCCGAGCACAGGACGCAAAAACAGCAAATTGCGGATATTAAACTTGCCGCGCAGACGCTCACCTTTATCCAAACTTGCAACATTGAAACGCTTGCGGATATGGCGGCGGCGGTTAAAAATCTCCGCGACAGATATAACGAAATGCACAACACGCTTGTATCAATGTCGCGGCGGTATCACACGCTTACAGAGCATATCGCACAGGCTGAAAGCTATGTCAAGTATGCCCCTGTTTACAAGCGTTTCATGGAGTTAAAAGGTGAGAAGCAGGACGCATATTTCAATAAGCACCGTGAGGGAATTTTGACTTTCAAAACGGCGCATGACTATATGACGCGCCACTTAAACGGACGCACCAAAATTCCGCTTGACGATTGGAAACGCGAACTTGCGGGGCTGACTGCACAGCGCGATGAGTTGCTTGCCGAGAGCGACAAGCTGACCGCCGAATTGCGAAGCGCGGAAACCATAAAGCGCAACGCCGAGAAAGTGATGGGCGCGGACGCGCCGAAGCGGAACAGGGTGCAGGATATGGAGTTATAGCCGAGAAGCGCGGCGGGCAGTTTTGACTGCCCGCGGCTTTGTTGCTATTGTTGAACATTGGAAAGACAAAACGGGTGCCCCGCAGGGTCAAACATCACGGTAGAAGTATCATAATACTGCACATCAGCTTTTCTTGCCCCGCATTTCAAAGCGTATTCCTCGGCTTCTTGCAAATTGTCAACCTTAAAATCAATATGGGCCATTTGCTGCTGCTCCCCATCCTTCCACGGCCACACAGGGGGGACATAATTCTCTACTGTCTGAAATACGAGCAATATCCCCTCTGGAGTGCGGAGAGCCGCAAACTCATCACCGGAAATCTCCTTTTTCCAGCCTGACAGTTTTACATAAAAATCTGCTAATTCGTCTGCGTTCGGGCAGTCGAAAGCAATACCAAGTATTGAAGAAATCATTTTTTACCTCCAGTTTAGTTCATCACATGGGAAACGAAGGAGAATCAAATCACATTATACTGTATAGGCTAGAGCCATTGTATAAAAGCAGTTTTATCCTTTTGATTATATCCAGCTCTTTCATAAAAAGTTAAAGTGCTTTCTTCTTTTGAGCTAGTCAGCAACATAATTTTATAACAATTTTCTTTAATGGCTATTTCTTTCGCATAATCGAGAAGTGCTGTTGCATAGCCCTTGTTCCTGTATGCTTCATGGGTAATAACATTTTCTATCAAAGCGTAAGGATGTTGATTATTAGTCAGGTTTGGAACGATAATAAGAACGCAGGAAGATACAAGCTTATTATCACTTACTCCAATAATGATATGATGATTTTTGTCAGCCAGCATGTCGTTCCATAAATTTTCAAGAGCAGTATTTATTTGGGGCATATCGTTATCATGCAGTTGAGTATACAACTCAAGCAAAGGTAACAAATCATCTTTTGAAACTTCTCTTATCAGCATAACATTACCTCACCTTATCGCCCATGTGGCAACATTGGAATCTCAGGCGACTATCCGTTCATACTTTTTAAAAATTCAATATAACCAAGCTTGAAAAACTGATAATTGTTTTCAATGTAATCAGCGGGGTAAGCATCCAAAGCCGTAAGAACTTCTCTTGTAAATTCCAAATATCCTGTACCATTGGCGGTAACTAAATTACCATCCCGCACAGCCTGTTCATTTTGGTAGATTTCCTTGCCTGTGTAACTGTCCGATGCAGCCGCCATCAAATCTTCAAGTGTATTGCTTGTATGCTTTTTGTCATGTAACAAACTGTTCATGCCAAGAAAAACAGTAGCGTCACAAATTGCGCCTAAGATTTTCCCATCCATATATGCTTGTTTAGCTAAATGTGCTACCGTTTTTGCTTCCTCTGTTCTCCAAGAATTGCCGCCAATAAGAATAATTCCAGCGTAATCAGCAGGGAAATCATCTATGCTGTAATCGGGAACTGTTGTGAAACCGCCAATAGATTTAATAGGGTTTTTATTTAAGGATACGGTTTTCACCTCATAATCAGATGTCTTGTCCTGTATTCTGCCTTGTAATGCAGTAGCCAAAAAAGAATACTCCCAATCTGCGTACTGTTCCAAAATAACAAACAACACTTTTTTACTCATTTTTATCTCCCTATTCTATTTTTTATGTTCGCCTTGTCGCCCTGTGGCGACATTTGGAAACTATTGCGACTTAGTGTTAATGTGGAAAGTACCGTCCAGCATATTCTTCTCGCGCTTTTTGAGTATTCTCCATGATAAACGCTGATTTCGCATTCGTATATGCGTCACGGTTATGTTCAAATTGTTTCATAAGGTTTAGTTTCAGCGTTTCATATTGCCTTGCAACATCAGAGTTTTGCCGCAAATAATCCCTGAAATAGAGTTCGCCCCAATCTCCCAACGGCTTCACATGGAGATGATATACCTTTTTTGCAAAGCCGCTTGGGGTGTATCCTTTATTCAGGTCAAGTGTTCCTTGTTCATCATCTTTTTGCATTAAAATCCAATCGTTGCTTTGCAATAAATGGGTAACGGCATTCATATCATAGCCTTCGGGTAATTCAAGTAAAATGTCAACAATAGGCTTTGCAATAAGTCCAGCGACCGATGTACTGCCTATATGATTGATACGGCAAATGTTATAGCCGCACAAAATATGGGGAAGGCTCTCCTTTTCCTCATCATACCACGCTCTATAGTCCGGGTTATGCTTTTGGAGAATAATAGGGAAAAGCTGCCACAATTCTTCAAGGCTCATATCTTTTAGTTCTTTCAATTCTTCACCTACTCGTTCGCTTTATCGCCCAAATAGTCAAACTAAGAAATCTGCTTAATATTTTACCATAATTACCCGCCCAAAACAATGAAAACCTCTCTGTCCGTTCCACCTATCCAGACTGTCAAGGGGCTTTCGCGGCATAAACGCGCTACGCGCTTTTTATTCCACGTTCCCCTTGACAGTCTGGATTTTTGCCGTGGCATTTCGCCGCCGAAAACGGGGAACAGGATAAAAGCCAGTATTTGCGCCTTTTTTGAGAAAATATCATTTTACCCCTTGACATACGTTGTTCTTGTATCGCCTGTAGCTGTGATTTTACGTCCTGCAATTCGCTGAACACTTTTTCAAACTGTGTTTCCATAAAGGATATCTGGCTGACAAGACTTTCAATTTCCTGCTTATCCCGCTGCATCCCGTTGCCCTGCATAAGCGTAGAGATATTCTTGCAAAGGAATCATAAGGTCATCGGGCAGCTCGAATCTCTTGGCCAAATCCGGCAATAGAGCAGCCCTCCCATCAAGCCCTTGCAGCAACCGGTTGAACTTTCCTGCGATGTTTTTCGCACGAGAGATACGCGAAGGGCATATGCGCAGGTCATTGACACAATGGGCAACAAACCGCTCGCCAATTTCAGGCGAGTAACCATCAAGACGATTAGTTTTCATAAAATTTGACATTGAATGGAGGATAAACCGCATGTCTCTCATAGTGCTTTCGCTATATCGCTCTGCTTCAAGCAGTTCATATAGCCTTGTTAACAAAGTTTCAAACGAATCTGTATTGGTCTTCATACCAACACCTCCTGTATTTTTTGTGCAATGCACAATTCAAGTGTACAGGAGGTGTGCCTGTTATTCGAGAAGATTTACCGAGAAGCCCCGCAAATGGGGCTTCTCGGCGTTTCCTCAAATAATGGGTTTCCCCGAATTAACAAAACCATTCGAGATCTCGAATGGTTTTGTGGACATCAGCTTATAGAGTTCGGATGATTTGCTTAATCCCGTATTGACGAACGGGACAATGGCGTTGCCAATACGGATAAGCCCGCAGCCCTCCTTGACATTGGTTATATAGCTCATCTGCTCACTGGAGATACCCAGAAGCTGCGCCAGCTTGTCGCGGTCAGAAGCCGCCTGATTGTGCATGACGATAAATTCAGAGTTGGAAAGCATGGTGCTTGCCAGCACGGAATCAAGAAGATACTCCACATTTTGGGTGATACCCGTGGGATATCCGTTCCTCTTGCGGAACCTGCGCCACGCTGAATTGAAAAAAGTCCCGCTGTACTCATTTTCAAAAACGACGTGAAATTCATCCAGGAAAATATGCGTCCGCTTGCCGCACCGCCAGTTATCGGTAACGCGGTTGATCATAGCGTCGGTAATAACCAAAAGCCCCATTGTTTTAAGCTGTGCTCCCAAGTCCATGATGTTGTAGTCTATCAGGCGGTTACGCACATCCACGTTGGTCTTGTGGGCGAAAGCGTTGAGGGAACCGCTTGTGAAAAGCTCCATCTTCAAAGCCAGCCGTTTTGCTTCCGGCTCCGGCTGTTCCAGCAAATCCTCACGCAGCACCGCAAGCGTCGGCAGCTTGCCGCCTGCCTGATAATCCTCGTAGACATTGCGGACACAGCGGTCAATAATGGATTTTTCCTCCGGTAAAAGTCCGTGCTTGTCAAGCTGTTCAAACAGGGAGCAGACAAACTCCGATTTGTCGATTACCGGGTCGCTGCCCTCGCCGTAGCCCTCTACCATGTCCATTGCGTTGATGTGGTCGTCGCTGCCCGCCGCGATTCGGATCACCTCACCGCCAAGCGCCTTGATGAGCGCCGAATACTCATTTTCCGGGTCGCAGACCAGAATATCATCGTCAGGGAACATCAGCGCGATTATTACAAGCTCCATCTTCGCGCCAAAACTCTTGCCGGAACCGGGAACACCGAGCCGGAAAGCGTTAGGATTCAAAAGGTATTCTTTGAGGCACATAATCAGGTTGTGCGATATGGCGTTCTGTCCGAAATAGATACCGCCGCGATCCTGTACCTCCTGCACCTTGAACGGCATGAGGACGGCAAGACTTTCCGTGGTCAGCGTCCGCACCGCCATGATTTTGGTGTGACCGAAGGGCAGGACGGTGTTTAGACCGTCTAGCTGCTGGAAGGTCAACGGGGCAATCTGGCACAGGTGCTTTCTCGCGGTGCTTAAAAGGGAATCGGTATCCGCATCAAGCTGCTCTTTAGTGGCGGCGGTATGCACGATTGTCACAGTGGCGAAAATCATACGCTGGTCGCGGCTTGTAATATCGTCGAGAAACTCGCGGCTTTCTTTGCGCTGCTGTTCCAAATCATACGGCACGATAGCCGAAAAGTTGTTGCTCTGGTTCTGCCTGCGCTGCCACTGCGTTATATTGGTTTCCACGCCAAGAACCCGCTTTTCCACCTCGCGCACGGCTTCTTCCATCGTGACGGGCCGGATGTCGATGGAGAGCGTCATGTTCTGATTGAGTTCGGTAAGCTCCGTAATCATGGTATCCTTGATATATGAAGCATACTCCTTGAGAAACAGGGTACGCCCGAAGCGTTCGCCCACCTTGAAATAGTTTTTGTCAAACTCCATGCTGTCGGGGCAGATATAGTCCTTGAAGCTGTGACCGCGCCGCATGGCGGCGCTCATGTCGAAATTGAATGAGCTTTCCTCACCGGGACGGTAGAAGTCGTGGAAGATTTTCAGCCGCTCGTTTACGTCCAGCTCCGCACATTTAGAGCCAAGCTGCGAAAAATGGGAAGCCAAGTCCGCGCCTACACGGGTAAAATACGCCCTCGCTTCCTCGATATTTTTCTTGCATACGGAAATGGTAATCATCTTATCCAGCACGATGGCATTGGACTCCGTAACCTTTTTCAGCAGCATGGCATTGAGTTCCCTGCGGTACTTGTCCAGCCTGTCACCCACCATTGGGATAAGGATATTCGCTTCATAGTCGGCTTTGCTCAAACGCCTGGCGACAATGGTGATTTTTGCCGTTGCGCCGCCATCGAGTGAGTTAAGCAGCTCCGAGTAATCCAAAAACATGGCTTCTTTATCCTCGCGTGAAGCCACGGCATAGTTGATGTCGGAAAACTTAAACGTCTTGCTGTACTTGTTCTCACCGAAAAAGCCTCCTCTGCGGACAAGAAAAATCCCGTCCTCGTAAATCGAATGAACGGGAATCACCTCCTGGACGCCTTTCGGAACCTTGAACCGCTCCTTGTTTTCCTTTATCCAGAGTTTAAGGGTTTTTAACACTTTTCTTTCCCTCCTTTTCGTCGTCACACACTACGCTTTGTTCACTTCCGCGCTGGCGCGAAAGCTCACTCGCTCCGTTGCTCCTCCTCTCCCCACGCGACAGGTCGCGCGGGAACCCCGTACATTCGATAAGCGGCCTGACCGCTTCGTAATAGATATTCACGGGCTTGAAGGTCAGGTGCTTGGGCATGAGGATTTCTGACTTGATCCACGCCCACGCGAATTGCTCGGCGGTCATCCCGTGATAGGTGATGAAGCCCATCGCCGCGAACGGAGCCGCGCCGAGGATACACCCCCACGACACGGTTTCCATGCCAAGATAATTTCTCAGCTTGAAGAAAATGCCCACGGCCACGCCGAGGGCAAGGACTGAAAAGATACATTGCCGCAGGCTTAAACCGAAAAACATACTTTCGGTGTAATTACGGATTTCCTTATTGATTTTGACTTCCAAATTTTAACCTCCTTTGCAGTATTCAAGAATTGAAAACTGTCATATATTGTGTTATGCTATAAAAAAACAAAGATAGGATGGTTGTTATGGGTCTTGCCGCTGTGATCTCAATCGGAATAACAGTATTGATGGTTATACTTTCCCTTGCCTTTAAGGTTGCCGGAAAACTCCGGCTTGGCATTCCGTTGTTATACTTTCTTGCTGCTGTTGTCAGCACATTCTTTACACGCTGGACAAGCGAACATGAAGATATTGTTTTGCTAGGCTTATACATATTGATCGGCCTTGTTGTCCTTAGCTGGATTTATTCACTTGTTAAAACAGTAAAACAAAGACTCCGGGAAAGGCAAATTGGCAAGGGCTTTGAGTCCGATGTTTTTTGGCAGATTAGTCGGGCAAAGGAGCTTGGCATAGAAGTAGGACGCATTACCGTCCGGGATGATGGGACAGTCCTTCACGCCGAAACAGGTGAACCCATTTTACCAATCCAGAATCATGGGCGTCCGCTTTAGCCGGACGTTCTTTTTATTGCCGTCCTTCCTTTTACCGCGCCCCGCTGTCTTTCGCCGGGGCTTTGGGCTGGTGGTCGCGGACAGACCTGCCGTTAATAATGAGGTTCGGTCCAAATTGTAGGCCGAACCAAAAATTTATAATCCGAGCATCTCCCGGCACAATCTATCCGCCATTTTTACCGCACCGACAAGTACGAGCATATTAAAAATAAGTTCGCCCACATAGCTCCACACCTGCGTGACCGCTGCTGCATTGGGGTCAACGGCAGGCGGGCTTGAAGCAAACAGGCTGAAAATGATACAGGCCAATACCACAATAGCGCCCTCCAAACAGACCGCTGCGTAGGATTTAATGAACGCTTTTCCCATACTCTGCGACGGCTCGCCTGCGAAGGCGGAGAGCGGTACGGGCGCAATCGCCGTGTACATATATAACTTAAAAAAGCGTCCGTACACGCTCATAATCATAATGAACGACAGCACCGTTATGAACAGACTGCCGATCAGCGTGACCGCCCAAAGCGGTATGCTGTTGAGAAAGCTCGTGTTTTCTATGGCCGTTTTAATGCTGTCGGGCAGGACGGCATTGTCCGCGCCGGAGAATCCCGCCGCCGTCATAATGCTGCTGATTAATCCCTGTACAATTCTGAACAGTGCCATCATCAGTTCCAGGCCGTAGGTGACCGCCGCCTTTGCCAATGCGAAACGGACAAACATCTTCACCGCCACTTCGGGACGTTTCATTTCCGCGAACGAGCCGCATGTCTTGACCACGCCGACTACAAAGAATAAAACAAGCAATCCTAATCCAATTGCCTGTACTGTGCTGTGAATGTCCAATATAACCGACCATATCCCACCTCCCTTAAAGGTTTCAGGGCTTTGGGTAAGAAGCTGAAAAATCTCAGCCATTTTACTGTTCCATGTGTTCAGGGCGTTTTCAAGATTTTCTATAATCCAATTCAAGTGACCACCACCTTTCACATAAATTTAGCAGGGGCAGACTGTTTCAACAGACCGCCCCTGCCTTTGGGGTCAACGGGATTGTTCCTGTGTTTTCAGCTTATGGATAACGCCGTATTTATTATCCACGAAATAGTGTCCTACGAATGGGTTGAATATGGCGTGGCATTTCACGCCGTCATACTCCGCCAGATAATCGTTGTCGCCCAGCCGCTTGATAATCGTCGCTTCGGCCAGCACATTCTTCTCGCCCTGTTTCAGCGAATGGATATAACAGGGGCATTTGTCGATATATTCTGCCATGCGTTTTTCCTCCTTTTTGTAAAAATTCTTGACGAAGGGAAATATCTGCTAGTATAAGCACAAATAGATTTGTACTTATACTACGGGCGGGATAGTGGTAAAAATGCCATTAACCGCCCGTTATCAGGTTCAAAATTTCCTTGGCAAAAGTTATGATCACCCCGCCTGCCAAGGTCAGAAACCCGTTTGCCCTCTGCGACGGGTCGTGGCTTTTGAGAGACAGACCGATTTGCACGATACCAAAGCCGAGCAAAATCAGCCCGATTGCCCTTATCAAACCGAATATAAAATCTGATAAATTATTAACCACCGTTACGGGGTCGTTAGTGGCGGCAAATGCCGTCACGCCGAAGCTTATCAGCAGGACAAGCGCCAGTACAATAACCGCGTAGGCGCGGAAGCCCTTTTTTACGCCGCCTGTCATAGGCGGCTTATTTGTGGGGGTTTTGTTTTTTCTCATGGGGTGCATTCTCCTTTTGATTGAATAATTCTTCTAAATCTTCCTCAGACAGCAGTTCATAATCGTCGTCCGTGACTTCCCACTCCGGCAAATCCTCCGAACCGAGTCCGTCTGTCATGTCGATGTCCTCGTCAAAGACGAGAGTGGCAACCGATTCCGTCACTTCTCCGTGCTGGAACCGTTCGGCCTTGCCGTCTGTTGTACCGCCTACGTTCGGATGACGCAGGATATCAAATTTCTCGTCAAGGATGGGTCTTTCCCCTCGTATGAACAACAGGGCGTAACGGTTATCCAGCATTCTCACCTCATCCGGGGTGAGAAGTTCACGCCCGCTGATTTGGTAATTGGTGCTGTAATTTCCGTTACGCCCCGTGGATTTTCCGTAAGTGTTGGTGTCCAAGGTTTCTTTTCCTAAAAGCTCGGAAACATATTTGTGGGTGCTTTGCTCGTTGCCGCCGAGATACAAAAATTCGTCGCAGTTGCCGACAATGGATTCCCATTGTTTTTCAAACAAAGCCTTTAACTGCGCCATGTTTTGCAGGATGATAGATACCGAAACGCCGCGTGAGCGCATGACGGAAAGTATCTTGTCAAAATCATCGGGGAGCGATACGTTGGCAAATTCATCCATTAGGAAATGGACGTGAACGGGCAGCGCCCCGCCGTGCTTGTGATCGGCGCTGTAAAAAAGCTGTTGAAAAAGCTGCGTGTAGAGTATGCTGACAAGAAAGTTGAAGCTGCTGTCATTGTCTGGTATGATAATGAACAGCGCCGTCTTTTTCTCGCCAATACTCATGAGGTCGAGTTCATCGGTGACAGTCAAAGAGGCAAGGCTTTCAAGGTTAAACTTTTCCAATCTCGCCGCCAAAGTAATTTGAATACTTTTCAAGGTCTTTGCGCTTCCCGAGCGGTAATCCCGGTAATACTTGATTGCGATATGGTCGGGGCTTCGCATTTCCAGCCTGTCATACAGTTCATCCAGCGGCGACTGGTAGCTGTCGTCATCCTCCCGAACATCCCCGGCTCTAAGCATTTCCATTACCATCGGGAAATTCTGCTCGTCCGGGGGCGCTTCATATTTCAGATAGAAAATCAGCGCCAGCAGGAGCATGGAGGCCGCCGTGTCCCAAAACGGGTCTTGGGTCTGCGCTCCCTTTGGGGTAGTAGACTTAAACAGGTTCGTTACCAAACGTTGAACATCGTTGTCCTCTTTGAGATACACAAACGGATTGTAACAATGGGAGCGGTACATATTGATAAGATCGAGTACCTTAACCTCCATACCGCTCTGTTTGAGCAAACGTCCTGTGTCGCGGGTGATTTCCCCCTTGGGGTCTAAAATCACCATTGAGGTGTTACAGTTCATGGCGTTGGGCTTACAATAAAATCTCGTTTTGCCCGCGCCGGAGCCACCCGCTACAAGTACGTTAAGGTTGCGCCTGTGCTTATGCGCGTCAAAGCCGATTCGGACGTTCTGCGTCAGCAGCTTATTTTCCGTAAACCGCTTATCTGCGTATTTTTTGTTTACAGCAGCAGCTTCGCCCCATTTGGCGCTGCCGTGTTCCTCCCGTGGGCGGGTATTGCGCTTGGTGGAAAGATATATCCCGATTCCCATGCCGTAGGCGACGATAAAAAGGAGGACAGTTTTTACGCTGTCCTCACACCACTCTATATGAAGCGGATTATTTAACGCCGCTGTCAGGTTTTCAAGTATTTCGGGCAATCCTCCCGCGATGGCAGGGGCGACGAGTAACGCCGCCCACACCACGGGGATCAAACCGAACGCCGACAGAATAAGAGCTTGTTTGGGACTATCTCGCTTCATCTCGTCGTCGCAAACTGCGCTCCGCTACACCCGCCTCACGGCGGGCATCCGCTTTGCTCCGTTGCTCCTCCTCTCCCCAAAAAGTCCCCGGACTTTTCGGGGACCCCGATATTCTCGCTTTCCGGGAAGGGGCGCGGAGGATTTTCAGCAAGAGGTCGTCCACAAAATCAGTGGAGTGTTTTTCCTCAATCTCTTTATTCCGCAAGTCATTAAGCGCCTTAATGACCGCCCCTTCCTCGTAGGAATCGAAAGGTATGAGTTTTTGTTCTTCTTTCATAACACGCCTACCTCGTTTCGTTATTTTTCGCCGCCCTGTTCTGCGTTTCAAGCTGCCTTGCCATGCGCCCGGAGATATTTTCGGCAGCATCGCGGATTTGCGAAAGTTCGCTCTTAACATCCTGTGCTTCAAAGCCCCTGAACATGGCGGGCGCAGACTCAAAGTTAAAACTCTTTGTGTTCACACCATATTTTTTACACAGCACATACGAAGCGCAATAGGCGGTAAACTGCGGGTCTGCGGTGTTTTTTCCATCACGGTTAACTTCTGTGCAGGCTAATTCCTGTGCCACGCTGCGGAAGGTGTCGGAAAATTCCATGCCTTTTCGGACGTAAATACTGCCCGTCTCGGGGTCAGTATATGCGCCCAGGTCGCCGGACAACTCGTCCACGCCACTGATTTTTACCGGAGCCTTGGATATGAGCGCGCCTAAAAGCTGGCGTTCCGTATAGCGGGGCGGCGGTGTAACTCTCAGCTTGCGGGTGTCCATCTGAGAAATATCAAACACCTTTTTGACGTTGTAACCGGTTCCGGGCGTATTGTCATCTTTGGTGTACTCATGCGGCTCCAAAATGGCGATTGCTGTCTGTCCCGACCTGACGGAACAGTTCTGCCGTTTCCAGTAATCAAAGCTCCCAAGCCGTGAGGCCTCCGGGTTCTGTGCAAAGACCAGCAGGGAATTGACCGCCGAATATCGGTCAAGCCGAGCTTGCAGGTCGAGGAACGGCTGGAATTTACCTTCGTCCGCCGACACCTCCAACGCAGTCTGGTCGGAAAGCGCAAACACTTCTTCGCGCTCGGCTTTTTTCTTTGCGGCGTATTCCTCTTTGGAAAGCTGTGGCTGTTCCTCGGCGGGGGCGTTGTTCAATAAATCATCAAAATTGTTCATGGATTATCTCTCCTTTGTTTTTTTAGATTTGGATTTGCCGTTGTTCGTCGGCTGCTTATGCGCGGTGGATTGCGATTTGGACTTATCCGCAGCCGATCTTTCGTCCCGCTTGGGCGCGTCCGCTTCTTTCTCCTTTTGTGCCGCCAGCCCGGCCCGGGTCGCCTTGATTTCCCGGATTTCCTCTTTCACGGACGGCTTTTCACTCGAAGTACCCCCTGCGGATTTGCTTCTGCTCCCGAAGGTAGGCTCGGACGGACGGGTTTTCGCCGTCTTTGCCGCTTCGGGGTTTTTCTGCGCCGGAGCCTCCTTCTGGACAGCTTTTTCCGCTTCCGGCGCGGCCTTGCCCTCGTCCTTGCCGAGCAGATCGTCAAGCAGCTTTTCGGTATCGTTCCTGTCCGGCGCTTGCCTGTCCGAGCCTTGTGATTTCTCAGCTTTAGACCGGATGATTTCGCTTTCGATTTTCGCCTTATCAACGGTGGCAAACTTGAATACTTCCACTACGCGATTGATTTTCGGCGCGTCCTCGGCTTTCACCATGATGTCGCACATGGCGTCCGGATCATTTTTGCGGCTGCGCCGGACACAATAGACAATGCCGTACTGCTTTGCACCCTGTGCGAATTTTTTAAGATCGCTTTGTTTGACCGCAAAAAAATCAATTGCCTTGCCGGATTTCAGCATGGAATTTAACCGCGCCTTACCCTTGAGTTTGAGGTTGCTGTCTTTGTTTTTCAGCGCCGCTATCAAAAAGGCGGCAACCTCCTTCGCCGCCGTGCCGGTGATTTTGGCGGCGACCTCCACGCCCTCTAAACTCAAACGCACAATTTGTTCAGCGGCGTCTCCTGAATGGTTCATGTTTCGTCATCTCCCTTCCTTTGGATTTTTCTTCTGCCGCCCTGTGGAGTTTATCTTTCATTTCCACGGAGCGTTTTTCTATATCCTCACACAGCCTCACCTCCTTCCGTAATGTCCCGATCTTCCCGGATAGGACGGCAATCTCGGTTTTGACCACCGCTTTCTTTTCCTCGTCCCCAATACTCCGCACCTGATAGCGCAGGCGCTTCCGGTCGCCGGACAAAGCAGTCATTTCAGTGGTCAGGCTTTCCTTGTAGGCGGCAAGCTGTTCGCCCGTGTCAATCTTATGCTTTGCCAATAATCGGATTTCCTGCTCAAAGTTCCGCATTTTGCGGATGTCCTCACGAAAGAGGAAATACACCTGCTCCGGTGATTGCTGCCGTTTTTTTGGCAGTACGCCCATTTTGTAGAGGTAATAAAAATACAGGGCACGAAACCCTGTAATCTTTTTGGTTTTTTTTATATTGCCCGTGAAGCGGATTTGCTTGGAGGGTGGCTGTGGCAGCGGGATGATTCGCCGCCTGGGACGGTTCTGCGCCAGTATGCGGTTCCGGATTCCCTCGATGGAGTAATCCTCGCCAAAGTTGCGGAACAGCTTCAGCCCACGGTCTTTTCCCTCCGCTCGCAGGGTAATGTCCTGCCCGAATTTGATGTGATAGCCTTGCCTGCGCAGATTGTCCCAAAACTGCCGCTCGGTCATGGACTCGGCAATTGCCCGGTCAACATCGGTCTTTATCAGGCTGCGGTAGGTCGGTTTGCCCTCCTTGTCTGCCCGCCATTCGCCGTACTGCTTGGATTTGCCGCGTTTCGGATTTTCTATGACGGATAAGCCGTATTCACGGCAGAGCTTATCGGATTCCACCTGCATATCATAATAATCCTTTTCGGTACGATGGTAGCGCAGGCCATCAATAAAGGATACTGAATTAACCACGAAATGGTTGTGTAAATGATTTTCCTTATCCAGATGGGTGGCAACAATGACCTGGAACCGTTCGCCCCACAGCCTTTTGGCAAGCTGTATCCCGATCTCATGCGCCATGTCCGGCGTAGCTTCGCCGGGGGCAAAGCTCTGGTATCCGTGGTAGGCCATGACGCCGCTGTCCTTACCGTAGCGTATCTTTGCTGCCATCATCTCATCTCGTGCTGTATCCGGGGAACAGTTAATACCGGAAACATAGCGCCGCATAATCACCTGGTTTTCATCCTCTGCTTTTGTTTTTTCGGTCTTAGCTGCATAGGCAATGACATCGGAAAGCCCCTGCGTCTCTTTATCGGTCATATCCTGCTTTTCAAAGTATGCGGGATTTTCCGTTTTGTCAGGGTTCTCCACATAAATAACCACCTTGCCAAGCCAGCCCTTGACGCTCCATATGGAGGTAGTAGCCATCACTCCATTTTCCTCGGCAGGATTACCGCCTCGGTGATATCTTTGACTGCTTTTTGAAACAGGGCATAGGCTTCATCAAAACGCTGTACGTCCAGCACATTCAATACATGAGCCTTTTGTGCGATTTGATTGAGGTTATTCCCCACACGGTATAGCTCCCGCATCATGGTGTAATAATCGGGTGGCGGTGCGTCACCTGGAACAAGCCCGTTTACCAGATGGCGAAGATAGGCTTCACGGGACAAGCCGCTGCGTTTGACCAGTTTATCAAATGCAGCGGCTTCTTTTTTGTTTAGTCGGAATAAGACGGGAATGTTCCGTTTCCTCATCGCTCCATCCCCCTTTCTTTTTTCAGGGATCCGGCAACCTGATGAAATTCTTTTGCATCTTTGTCGTATTCGTATACACGGTCAGAAAGGACTTCTTCTTTTGAAACCTCCTTCTGGTTTACTTCACGGACCATCGTTCCTAATTCCTGCGGGGGTGCAACTCCCGGTTTCGGCATGATCAGAACTTCATGCACGGAAGAGGGGAGGATATAAAACCCTTCCGGGAAAACTTCGGAAATCTGCTCCAGGACTTGTGGGTAAACCAGCGCCGATGCTCCATATAATTTGTCCCTGTTTGTCAGGATATACATCATGTCCGGAGCTGCCTGTAAAAATATTTCCCTATCCTTAAAAAGATCTCCTACGGATTCATCCTCCATGATGATTTCCCCCATTGCTGCGGTCATGGATTTAAAAACCGGCGGTTCAAGGCGTAAGGAATTTTCTACCGCTGTTTGGTGGAGCGTTTCCATATCAATTTCCCAGGAATCCATAAGCTGGTTTGTTACCTTTGCTGAAGCAGAGCCTTCATCATGAAATTCCGGCAGGAAGATTTGATAGGTAATAGATAAATCCTCTATATCCTTATGGGGGAGTTCCCGGAGAAGCTGCCTGTTCGCCTTGCGGTTCACCAGCTTCAGGGTGATGTTGTCTTTCACACGGTCATACGCTACAAAATCGGCTTTTGATACAAAAATTTCGCTCCGGATGCTCTGCACATAAATATCTGATATTTTAGATAAAATAGCATTCATGGAAACGCCTTGCCGGTATTCCCGGTAAAAGTCGTCCAGGTAAAGAATCGGTGTAATACTGTTTGCAGGCTGCCAGATGGTGATGCCTGTCTTTTGTATGCCGTTATTCTTTGTTACCGTTTCCATCCTGCACTCTGACTGCTGATACTCTTCCGGCAGAAAATCAATAACCTGTTTCCGTATTTCATTGGTAAAATCAGTGATTGATAACATTTAAGCCCCTCGCTTTCTTCTTAAATAATTTTTCACAATAGGTTTTCCACCGCCTGGATGTGGATGCTTTATTTCTTTTTTTAACTTCTAATTTCATTTTGAGTTCCTCCTCTTAATGGTTTCGGCTGCGGTTTATCTGGAGTAAGCACATGAGTATAACTCCCAAAATAGAACCAGCCAGAAAACTGCCAAGCATACATAATACGGCCATGCTCATTCTCCTTTCGAATAGGGGGTTTCAGGGGGATTTCCCCTGACAAGTGCCTTTGGTGGCAATCCAAAGGCGATGCTTGCTGGTAGTATCAAGAATTCCGAAAGCTCGACCTTCAGGAATTCACCATCCGAAAAAGAAAACGGTCAGCGTTCATGCTGCCGTTCCTTTTTGGAGGCTGTCCGTTCCGTTTCCGCAAGTCGGATTTCTCCGTATTTGGTATCCTTATAATAGGCATTACCGCTCAGAAAACAAAAAGACACTCCCCTTTCGAGAAGCGTCACATAGGTGTGTTCGATATTCGATTTTATCTTTCCTGTTCGTTCTTGTCCCGTTTTTGGGGCAGTGGTTCCTTCATTGGAGCCTGCCGTCCCCGGATGTGCGACTCCAGCATCTCCACACGCTTACGCAGTCCGTAGCAAAGCGCATCCCGCCGCATCTCGTCAATAAACACGGAGCCGTGTAAAATCTCACGAAATTCCTCGTCAATTCCATGCAGAGCCGATATATCCAGCCATTCAAACGAATTTATCAGCTTAATCTGTTCCTCATGATCTGTCTTAAACGGCTTGCTTGGCAGTTTTGCGGCGGGGCGGATCATAGACGGCGGTTGTGAAAGCCACATGGATGTCCCGCAATCGAAAAGCGGAGCCGCGCCGATCCATTCCAGCGTGTCGGCGTTTCGCACCGCACCGAAATTATTGTAATGCCGATCCTCGTTGACAATCATGTAGTCTACTGCCAGCATCCGGTCAAGACTGTCACGCACATCTTGGATTCCAAGCGTTTCACAGCAGCTAAGGTAATGCCGGTAGGGTGAAATATGGTTTTGTTTTTTTTGCGTTTGCGCAATATGCCACGCCGAAACCAACTCGGTTTCCGGTGTGATAAAGTCCTCGCACACGCTGTAGGGATATTCGTCCTGCATCGTCAGCGTATAGGGAATGTGCAAAATACCAAGCCGTCGCATAATTGCGGAGGCAAGGACTTCATTGTACGGCTCTTGCTGTGTAGCGCCGCTCCCGCCCTTGATCAGACAGCGTTTGTTATCAATAATTTTCCACTTTTTCCGCAGCCAGCCGTCAGAGGTATTGTCCGGCGAAAACAGACTGAACGCCGCGCTGTCGGGGACATTTCCGAATAAAATGTTGCCGACGTCCTCTGAAAAAGAATTTTCAAAGAAATTTATATCCTTCCATTTTAATTCTGAGTTTTCCGGGCAAATCCAATACTGGTCGGAAAGGCTTAATCCATAACATTTTGTAAGCAGTAGCTGCGGCGATGGGATTCCCATGATCTCCAGCGCGTCGCGCAAACCGGAACGGCTGGCCGGGATTGCCCGTGTAGTCCACCATCCGTTAAGTGAGGCGCGGTCGGGAATGCCCTTATCGGCTACAACGCCGACAGGCAGGTGTTCGGGTGCGTATATTTCTCCTATACCGCTGATCGTGCCGGTGCTTTCGTCCAGCTCCATTTTCAGTATGGCAACATTTTTGTGCATAAATAAACATTGCATTGGATTTTCACCTCGATTCTACTTTGGATTATATCATAAACTCCCCGTACTATCAATTGTCTGTCCTCAGATGTTCTTGCTTAACATCTATTCAAATTCCCGGATGTCCAAAAACATGAACCGCAGACGGTCAATCGTCTTATTCACATGGTAGTGACCGCAATACCAGCGCCTATATTTCAGCCTGTTTTCGATGGCTTCAAGCCATTCTTCCGTGCTTTTATCCACAAGACTTTGGTTAATGCCTTTCAAAAAAACCTCGGTTGGCTCATATCTCAGCGGGCAGGTATGGGACAGGACGACATCAATTTTCCAGCTTTCCGCTTCAAGCCGCTGTTCTACACGCTCTTTGATAGCTGCGGACGGCTGTTCATCCGGCCACCAGCCCCAATTCCGTGCAAGTCGATATTGTTTATCCACGCTGTACGCGCCGCCGATGGCAATACACCGTTTCCCTCCAATCTCGTAAATCTCGCCGTCTTTTGCAAACAACAAGCCCGGAAACTCCGCTTCTAAATATACCGTGCCACCTTTCCATTCGGTTTCTTTATATCCCAATGTCTCAGGCCGCCTTTCATGGTTGCCGTGTATGCAAAACAGGGTGATCGGGAGCTTGTCAAGCAGCTTTTTAAAGTTGTGGTCTTTCTGACCGCCGAAATAGTTGATCCCCGCATCACCGAGAATAATCAACATATCATCTTTTGTGGTATTAAACCTATTGCAAAAGACCTCCACCTGCGAAAAATCACGGTGGGTATCGCCTGTAATATAGATCATATTTGCTCCTTCCTGTATGCGCGTTGCTCACTTTTTTCATTATACCACCTTTCAGCCGAAACACGAATGTGTGAATCTATAGATTATCATCGTTCCATATTTCTTTTTTTGCCTTGCGTCCGGAGCAAACCCAAACAGTCGCATAAATAATCATTGTAATCCTTGCCGGAGGGCGGCGGCTTGTCAATGATTTCATAGCTGTTGGGTAATACCGCCCGAATGGTCTGCACCGCCTGCCGCCCGGTTTCGTCATTGTCAAAACGCAGGACAATTTTTCGGATGTCCGGGTTATTTTCCAAAAACCGCTCCAAAGCGGCAGGTGTGGCGGTTTGCCCGGCGTTTTCTTTAGGCTGATACACGCCCGATAGTGAGAGAAGATGTTCCTGCCGCCAGTCGTAGCCGTGTAGCTTCAAAAGCGTGGCATAAGAGAGTAAATCTATAGGGCTTTCAAACAAATGCAGGGTATCGCTGTCCGTTTCCGCCGGAATCCCGAACGAATAGTGCTTATCACTCCCGGTGGCTTCACCCATGAAGCGCACGCCGCGCAGGGCGGCATATCTGGGCGTTCCCTTCTCGTCCATGCCGACAAATACGGCGTTGTGGTAGGGATAGCTCTCATACAGCCGTCCGGTATCCATGCAAAAGCGCAGGATGTCAAAATCAATCCCACGCTCTGTAAGGTAATTCACCATATGGGTAGCGGAGCGGTTGACAGGGGGCAGGGCAAACGGCTTCAGTTTTGGTTTTTTGTCTTTAGAAACGGAAACAGGCGGCTGGATAGCCGCCTGTCCCATGATCTGCTCCACCGCCTCGGTGAAGCTCATAACCCGCACCTTGATGAGATAATCAAGTGCTGAACGTCCACCGATCCCACGGCTGTGCCAGCACCATTTTCCATTGCTGATTTTTAGACTGTCATGGGTGCGGGTACAGTATACGTTGCTGGAGAACCGCACAAGCTCCTGCGGCTCATAACTTTGAAGATAGGTGAACAAGTCCATTTTCTTGGCTTCAAGGATTACATCGGGGTCAATATACGGCATTATCATCGCTCCCTTCATTAAAGCACAGCAATTCATCTGTCGAAACGGAAAACAGCGCAGCAAGTTTTATTACCGTTTTTACAGGCGGCATGGCTTCTGCCCGTTCCCACCTTGACACACTCATGCTGTGAATGTTAAGAATCTCTCCTAGTGCGACCTGCGATAAGCCACCTAAAGTTCTTAGTTCTTTGAGTTTTTCAGGAAATGTCATTTTTGCTCCTTTCTCGTATACTATAATTTGCAGGAAAAATATCGGTGTTCCTGCTTAGTCACCGACAAGCCGGTCGCTACCTTGGGCGGCGGTTCGTCTGTTACCATATATTGCTTGGCAGGATGCTCATAATCATTTTTCTTTTACTTAATTATTTGCTCCTACAATCCGACTTTGTGCTAATTGGCAATAGGAAGTGTCAATTTCACTTCCAATATAAAAACGTCCGGTATTGATGGCCGCTATTGCCGTAGAGCCGCTTCCCATAAACGGGTCGAATACGATATCGCCGGGATTGCTGGATATTTGTATCAGCCATTCTAAACATTTAGCGTTTTTCATGGTCGGGTGCTTGAAGCCGTGTTTTATCCTCCATGCGGAATTGTAGGTTGCTTTTGGGTAATCATGGCCGAACCAACAGCAAAAGAAGCGCGTCTTGTATTCTTGAATGGGATTTCCTTTACGGCTGCACGGTTTACCCGCAGGCTTGGTATTCTTCAGAAGCTTGGTTTTGCTGAAAACGCGCCGTCCTTTGTGACAGAATATAATCCATTCACAGTTGTTGGCGTAGCCGCCTTGTAAATCGCCTGTATTTCCTCCTTGGCCTTTTTCTATTACCAAGCAGTTTTTT
>Ga0154002_1000030_pt1 | contig 28941 bp, 27 predicted proteins | sample TSNY086MetaG_FD_102276 | JGI IMG/M metagenome (GOLD analysis project Ga0154002, IMG submission 102276) | Attine ant fungus gardens microbial communities from New York, USA - TSNY086 MetaG | ecosystem: Host-associated > Fungi > Mycelium > Unclassified | place: USA: New York, Robert Cushman Murphy... | reverse complement strand
ACCGGAAGATGTCCACTTGGCTCTCGAGAATAACACTGTTGCCGCTTTCGCGTTTTCACATGCAGTCATATCTCAGTTCAAAACCAATCCACTGAATGCCGAAGGAAAACGTGGCACCTTGATATTTACAGGTGCTACTGCGAGTATCAGGGGCAGCTATATGTTCAGTGCATTCTCCGCAGGCCATTCGGCAAAACGTGCCCTTGCTCAAAGTTTGGCTAAGGAGTTTGGCAAGGATAACATCCATGTATGTGTTCATTGGAGTATCCTTTTCTGGACATCCCGCTAAGTTAGTATATCCCTTTGTAGATTAGCCATGTAAGTCCACACATAGGTTCATAAGCAAACATGAGCTGACTTGACTTTTCGCAGGCTATTATCGATGGCGGTGCGTAATCCTTCATTCCTTACACTATCAAAATCATCATTCCACTCTAAGCCATCCTCACTGACTTACAGCGCGCTCGCCGCAATGACCCTGAATGGGAGGCTAACCCCAATGTCCGCCTTGATCCAGACAGCATCGCCAGATCGTACTTGTATCTAGTTGGACAAGACAGATCCGCTTGGACCTGGGAATTAGACCGTGAGTTTGACGATCTGGCCTGTTTTGAAGCTGATCATTGTTTCCAGTCCGACCATCTCACGAGCGGTGGTGAGGTCTGGGTCTAGGTTGCTACTGTATGAGTTCCTGTAGAGAGTCTAGGAGCGTGACAAATCTTAAATTTCGGTCTGATGAAATCTGGGCCAGATATGATTCCCATAGTAACATTCTGCAAATGAACTATCCTTTTGTGCTGTAGCATGACACATTGAGACAAACTATGATCTCACCTCTCTTGAACCGCTTGGTGGATGAACTACTGCCTATAAGCTGTGAAAATGTTCATTGTTATCTGTATGATGTCTGGTCCTGTCCTGGGTACTTCCGCTGACTTATCCTCAACCCAGTTGAAGCTATTCTCTCAATCAACAAACTAATCTGTCTGAATTTTGTTATGTGGCCCTTCTCTGAGTCACTACCAAGTCCAAGGATGTACAATAAAATACACAATGCGGTTGTTTGGCCAAAGAAAGGTATGCGCTAATATTGCTTTCCCAGTCGAGTGTAAAAATAGCCTAATTGGATCCCATTGTTGATGAGAACGAGACAGGACGGACAGAGAACCATGCATAGGACAACGCAATGGTGAAGGCAAGATCACGCTTTAGTTGTCTCCCGGATGCGTTGTTCTACCATCTTGACTGTATTATGTCTGTTTCAATGGTTTATCTACGTTCTGGAATGACACGGGCCCTTTGGCATGAGAAATTTCCACTTGTGAATTATCGGTCAGTTGAATTACAGCTGAATCATTCACCACCCACACCCCTGTATAAATGATGTGGAACAAGGGATACTCGTCGATCATTCATCCTCTTTGAAATAATGTCAGTACATGCTCAACTTGTTTCACCTCTCGCTCCTATCGGTGTAAACGCTGCATTGGACCCCTCAGTCCAACCACGTCCAAAGATCTTCGATGAATTTGCTTTGACAGATCGGGTTGGAATCGTCTCTGGTGGCAATCGTGGAATTGGCCTCGAAATGGCTTTAACTTTATGTGAACTGGGCGCGCGAGTGGTATATTGTTTGGATTTACCAGAGATCCCTTCGGAGGAATGGCAGAAGACGAAAGAGTATGTAGTGAAATTGGGGAACAATTCAAGGCTGGAGTACATCAGTGTTGATGTGACTGATCAAGACAAGGTATGGAAGATTGGGGAAGACATTGGCAACAAGGAGAAGAGGATGGATGTCTGTGTTGCTGCTGCGGGTATTGTGAAGAGTCATACAGATTGTCTGGAATACCCTGCGAAACAGTTCCAAGAGGCAGGTTACAATCACATTTGTTTAGGATTTCTGTTGATCTTAATAGGTTATCAACGTGAATGTTAATGGTGTTCTATTCACGGCACAAGCAGCTGGTAGACAAATGTCTAAATTCGGCAATGGAGGCAGCATCGTTCTGATTGCATCCATTTCGGGGACGATCACCAATAAGGCGAGCAGGGTGTAAAACAGGTCGTTCATTTTTGCTGAATTCCTCATTCAGGGTCAACCAGTAGTGTCTTACAATACCAGCAAGTCGGCGGTCCTTCAGATGGCCCGCAGCATGGCCTGCGAACTTGGACCAAAGAAGATACGGGTAAACACAATATCTCCTGGACATATCCACACGAGGTGAGTGACATCCATGCATTCGGATTAGAACTGTACTTACGGGGCGCAAACAGCATGACGGCAGCATTCCTTGATAAGGAGCTGCAACTCCTTGACAAATGGTCCAGTTCGAATCCGTTAGGTCGGATTGGTCAGCCAGATGAACTGCGTGGCGTTATAGCGTGGTTGGCCAGTGATGCATCAAGCTTCTGCACAGGTAGCGAGTACGTCAATTCCAGAGTGAGTACCATGTGAGTTCTGAATTTGGACCCCAGCATTCTCGTTGATGGCGGTTATCGCGCGTGGTGACAAGACTCAACGTTCTCGAAAGAAGTGGGTTAGGTTCGGTTCGCCGACTCTCCTCTAGGTAAGACCCTATAAGTCGCAATGATAGTATGTCTATGTAGAAATTGATATACAAAGCAAAATGATGGAAAGTTAGCTGCGTGCGAAATTGGTCTTTCTGATGCTCCGACTTGCTTTTCCAGTCCCTCGGCCTTCGCTCAGCCGACGTCCAATTCCAATCTAATACTCAGGTCATAACAAAGTAATCTAGGAGAAGATGTCTTGCTCTTTACTATCATCAATGGTACAATGTTGCAGTGGTCAAAGATCAAAGAGCAATAACTTCTACCAGGGTCAGCTTCTAAGTCGTGTAGCACGGGTGAGTTCAAGCTGCCGTATTTCTGTGGAGCTGTTTCAATGAAGGCCGGGAGGATATTGCATTGGCCGTACGGAGTGTGTCACCTGGTTATCTTTCAATGGTCCATATCCTGCAATCTAAAGGGATTTTTTGCAGTCTCATTGTCCACCTGAGCGCCTGGCATAATTAGCAGAAGCTGTCTCAACTCATCTATCCGCCGAATTATGAGAACGCGAAATCATATACATACCGGAGAACCCCGTTAATCCGTTGGATGAGGATATGCAGGATAAATTATGGGCAGACGAAGATACTCTGAACATCTGGACAACTGTAGACAAGAAGTGATTATATATATCTCAGTAGAACGGAAGGGTTGATTTTCCTCATTCATTGAGTGATAGCCATTTTTTTCCACTGGTTCCGCCGAAATTGACAAGTCCTTTTTGTGCTACGAGTATAATGTAGTCCCCCAAGCTTGATACACCAGCAGTGCGATAGACGTCCTTGGATAGCATCATGCCTATGTCCGACAGTAAATTGCCTTCTGCCCTTGTCTTTTGTAGGCATTGCAACAAGGGAAGGAACACTGCACTACCAGTTGGGGATGACTCTGGCAAAGGCATCACCATTTGGGATGACAACGGCTTCAACTCTGTACTGGCGAAACCACTTCTTCTAGGTGCCCACCAGCTGGACTTACTGCTCTCCCATTCACCGCCTTCGCCCCCGCCGCTATTTACTGCACAATTCTCGGTCGGCACTGTTTCGAACTGCTGTAATGCCCTAGACTCAGACTGCTCAGGACCACTCGGATGTCTTGACGATACAGCAAGGTTTTATCCAGGCTATGAAGAGGAGTTCAATAATTGGTTTATTGAAGATGGTTTAGATACACCAGTTGGCTTGGTCTTCGATGTGACCGCTGTTTGTGGCTTGAAAAAGGTCAGGTAATCTTTGAGCTGCAATTTCAGAGGGTGTATGTGGCAGTGTTGGCTTCTGTATAGCAGCCTGAGGCTTCGGACGAGAGGTAGGAGAAGTGAAGTTCGTATTGACAGCCGATAAAGAAAATGAAGTGCCATGGTTAGACACATCGAATAGGCGCCTTATACCACTTGCTTTCTATTGGCTCGCCCTGGTTGACTTGACTGTCCCATGTTGAGCATTGACACCCACGTTGGGCTTCTCTGTTGATTGAGATCCAGAATGTCTGTGTTCCAATCGAAGAGGCGATGATGCTAAGTAGCAAGTTAATTTATCTTCAAACATTGCAATACATGTATAGTAGTAAGCAGTAAACCATAAGTGTTTTCATTTGAAGGTACCAGCACAGGATGCATGTATTGAACTTATTGTTTTATTGTAGGCATTGGTTGTAGATACCTATCTCTCAAACAGTCCAACCACTGTTCAATTATTTCAACAGCATAAATTGCAGCCAAATTATGAGAGCAATCTCAGGGTTCATCTGCCAAGGACATTGAAGTGAGTAAAACTAGATAGTTTTGGATGATTCATTGATACATGTCACAGGTCCAGTGCTCCCCATGTGGTGTCCGGTTTATGGATAGATAGAAGCCGCTCGAGGCTATTCTTCCGGGGCTGGAAAGATCTAAACTGGGTTGGGTTTGGCAGTGATCGAATGTCGAAGTATGCGTCATTCAACTCAAGGCAGGACTAAGTACGAATTGCCCGGTTTAAATATTCGCGGCCTGGTTTCACAAGATAATTGACTACCTCACATTCAGAGGACTCATGGAGTGGAGCACCGCGTGAACATGGTGCATGTGATCTTTATACATCGTGGAGAACGTTTGGTTCCTATTCTTGTCTTTGTAAATGGCGATGATAGTTGAGATATCGGTGCCTATGCAATTATTTTTCCTGTGCAGAGAGCCTTACCTTGTGCACGACTGCGCTGTTGTATATGGTATCCAATTTTATTTTTTATGTTGATATTTTTTGATCTATGATTTGGCAGTCACAAGGAGTGACGTTTGTGAAAGAGTTACCTATTGCGTGCGACCGCAACTGCTGCATATCCTCAATGATTTATCTTGTGGGGAAGATTTGCTCCATTCTTAAAGCCTTGTCACGGAGGACCTGTTCCGCGTTCTTTGATGTATCGTAAACCTTCGTTCAGGACACGTACCTGACTATAAATTACTTGGGGAATACTCCTGAATTTCCTCGTTCGTTGGAGACCCACCATGGTTACTCAGCAATCCTCTTCAGCTGCTGCATCCACTCAAGAACAGGAGGCTTCTTCCCTCGATAAGGAGGCTTCTCTGGACAAAGAGTCTTCTCTGCGGGTGGTGGATGACCCCCATAAAGTTCCACTATATAACCCTCATGTCGACGTTAGCGTTGTCGACGAACGAAAGCTCATGAGGAAGATTGATTTACGGTTGGTTCCATGGTTGGCCTTGTTGTATCTTCTCAGTTTCTTGGATCGGACGGGTATTGGAAAGTGGGTGTCCAAAACCCTATCGTTGCATCATCTAACCATCGCTACAGTGCCAAAGTAAGATGGCTCATACATGACAATTAGCCGAATTGACAATGTAAACAGCTATATCATATGCAACAAGACCTTCACCTGACTGACACTCAATATCTACTCACCTTGACGGTTCGGTTGATCATCCAAAATTTACAATAAGGATGCTTATCGAGGATTATGCAGATCTTCTTCTTTAGCTATGCTGTGTTTGAGGTCCCCTCAAATGTCTTCCTGAAGAGACTTCGCCCATCCATTTGGCTTTCTTTGTTGATGCTCCTCTGGGGCATCATGATGGCGAGAATATTTTCCTCATTAGAAAGACAAAAAGCTGATTTATCTATCAGACGGTACAGGGTCTGGTACACAATTATGGTGGTTTGTTGGGTGAGTCACGATAACACTTGTAGAACCTTTCCCTCTGATCAGATACTCAGGCATGAGGTGGATGCTTGGAGTGTTTGAGGCTGGCCTTTTCCCTGGGGTCAATTATTATTTATCCTGGTGAGTAAGGTGGTTCTTGACGTGTAAGAGCGAAACTTATACCTCTGAAGCTGGTACAAACGTTCCGAATTCGGTCTTCGCGCAGCAGTATTCTTCTCCGCCGCCTCTGTGTCAGGTGCTTTCGGTGGTCTGCTAGCCGTGAGGTTCAACTGATATGATTAGCAAGGGAGTTATTAATATCTGGGTAGGCTGCGATTTCAAATATGGATGGGATTGGTGGGAAACCTGCCTGGGCTTGGATATTCAGCAAGTAGACGCTATTGAGTTCCCCTTACTCAACCTCTGATCATCCCATCAGTAATCGAAGGACTAGCTACGGTGGTTGCCGGTGTCTTGTCTTTCTGGATTGTTCAAGATTTCCCGGACTCAGCCAAGTTTTTGACCGAGGCGGAACGAACTGTGGTCGTTCGACGGTTGCAAAGTGATGACCAATTCAGTGCTGCAGGCGAAAATTTACGTTGGAAATATATCTTTCAGAGTCTCCTGGACTGGAAAACGTGGGTTGGAAGTATGTGGCGAAGTATTAGTTTATTGCTCTAGCGTGAAAACTGATTAATTCGCAAAGTGATCTGCTATAGTGGCTCGGATATGCCTCTTTATGCATTTTCACTCTTCCTACCCAGCATTATCAATCAGGTAAGCCTGAATTCATAGTTATCGTCGAATCAAGTCTTTGACATGTTGTACCGCTAGCTCGGTAAGTCCTTCCTTTCTGAGGCCAAGAAGTGGTATAATGTTTGTGGGCAGGCTTTAAGGCAACCCCTGCCAATCTGCTGACAGTCCCAGTCTATGTTTTTGCCTGCATCATCACTTGTGTTGTCAGCTTCTTTGCAGATAGGTTTGGACGCAGGGGGTGGTTTAATGTTGTCTTCATGTGTTTGGGTATGCCCATGACATGTCATTTTAGTTGATGAATCTCAAGGGAAAGAATCTAGGTGGCGCTGGGTACATCATTTTGATAGCCTCCCGCAATCCTGCGCTTTCCTACTTCGCTGTATACATGGCTACTTGGTAGGAAATCATCTCTTTTGTCCAAAAACATACTGAAAAAGTCTGTAGTGGTATTTATCCCGTGATACGTATGTTTTTTTTCAATTGTTGCTGTCCTTCAGGTCTGACTTTGTTTCATTTTCAAATTTTCAAGCCAATACAATGTAAGCCCTTTCTTCGTCTCCAAGTCAAAACATTTTCGTCTAATTTATCACAAGTGCCTGGGTGTCCAACAATGTGGAAGGTTCGTACAAGCGTAGTGTAACCTTAGCTATGGTTATCAGTTTGTGAGTTCAGCTATCCCTGAGAAGTGGTTCTCGTTTCAATGAGTATTTCTCAGCGGCAACATCAATGGAGCTGTCAGTTCGAACGTGGTATGCTATATCAATGTCGCTCACCTCCAACATCACTGACCAAGCCACTTCTAGTACCGAGCGCGGGACGCACCATGGTACCCTCTCGGTCACGGTAAGCATAACAAGCATTGACATCAACCTAGCTGAAGAGCTCCACATTTACTCCTAGGTCTTGTCCTCATGTACATAGGATTAGGTCTCGTTTCTACTCTAATCATGATATTTTTCCTGGATCGCGAGAACAAGGCACGCGATAGAGGTGAAAGGGACGAGGTGATTGGCGATGGAGATGGTGGTGACAAGAATATCACGAAGAATGGACGTTTCGCGACCGTTTCAGATGCCAAGAGAGAGAAGGGTGATACTTGGAGTGGATATAGATACACACTTTGAAGTGTCTTCTCAAACCAGTGCTGGCTGTCATAGTTGAGATGAAACTGGATGTGTAAGATCATTTTATTACATTAACTTTGGAATGATATATGTTCTCCCAATCACGACACGATTTAGAGAAGTGAAACGTTCCAGACTCTTCGGTAGTGGTTCTGATACTACCTACTGATGAAATACGATCGGTGGGAGGGTACAAAATGAGTACAAACATTTACGCTACTTATATACCTTATATACTTATCTACATCATGTAACGTAGTTACCGATATCCAAATATACAAAGTACTTAATTTAGTGTAGCGTTTGATATTTTGAATGCATCAATGAGCTGTTATCGTCATCTGTAACTTTCTGGCTGGACTGTACCTGGAGCTCTGGTTCTCTAGCCCGGAAACACAGACACTGCATGGTCGAGTCTCCGGTATACACGCAAAGATGCTGGGCAGAGTCTACTTTCACTGCGGACACAGGCCATTTCAAGACTTGATATGAAACAGGTCAGACCATTCTGGCATATTTGGAAGCTGGGGAGCTTCTTTTGTTGTTCGGCTCAGGCGTCCAAGGTTCAACCATCTCATACAGCCTGCATTACATTAATATCGCAGATAACTCAGTTGACTCGATCTGCACCTTGTACGAAGAGTTTCAGGGACTGGTTATGATGATGACGTACCAGTCCATAGGTTTCTAGTCAAGTAGCTTGACAAATTTCCCAACAAAAGTTTGATCGTCCCGAGTACAGATATCCAATGTTATTCTGTTTGAGCCTAAAGAGATGGCATCTCCTAGCCGAGTTACAGACGAGAATGGTTGCCGAAGGTGGAAAGGTAAGCTGTATAGTGCTGAATTGGATGCATAGAGAGAATAATCATAAGTCTGTGCTGCCAGAGGAGTGATCGTTGACACATAGGGCCATCACTCCGCCGACCAGAAGCCTCATGGTCAGAAGTCGAACTAGTACACTCTAGTGTCTTCGTTTTAGAGAGCTCAGTTGACATGCTGTGGAGACGCAACAACTTTTGAACAGCCGAGTATTTGGATATTTGGATCGGGGGAGTGATCGTCACATGTCCTGAATCGTACCACATTTATTTTGGGCCCATTTTCATAACCCAACCTATATATACGACTATTTCAAGAATTATTCTTTACCTTCATACCCATTCTTCTGACACTTAGCAAGTCATGACCATTCCGCTCTCCAACTCTTCCCTTGATGTCGAGTCTCCTCGTCCAAAGGATGTCGGCATCCTCGCAATGGAAGTATACTTTCCTCGTCGCGTGGGTGCCATTTTTTTTCTCTATGGCGCGAAGCTCATAGTTTTTCGTCAGTGTGTCTCCGAGTCTGATCTTGAAGACTTCGACGGTGTGTCAAAGGGCAAATATACAATTGGTCTTGGGCAAGAGTACATGGCTTGGCCGGACGATCGTGAGGACATCAATTCTTTTGCTTTGAATGGTATGTCTACTTTATCATGACACGTGTCTCATGCTTAATGTCGCCTCAGTCGTCGCTAGTCTTCTTGAGAAGTATAATATTGACCCCAAGTCAATTGGTCGTATCGACGTTGGCACCGAGACCATCATCGATAAATCAAAATCCGTGAAGACCACCATTATGGATCTCTTTGCCGAGTCTGGCAATACCGATATCGAGGGTGTTGACTCCAAGAACGCCTGTTACGGTTCCACTGCTGCCCTTTTCAATGCTGTCAACTGGATTGAATCAAGTTCCTGGGACGGACGCAATGCCATTGTCGTCGCCGGTGATATTGCTGTTTATGCTGAAGGTGCCGCTCGCCCTGCTGGGGGTGCTGGTGCCTGTGCTGTCTTAATTGGTCCTAACGCGCCTGTCGTTTTTGAGCGTGAGTTTAATGTCCTGCTGCTTGTCCCAATGTCACTTCTCACATTGATATCCAGCCATTCATGGCAATTACATGGCAAATACTTACGACTTCTACAAACCTCAACTCTCCTCCGAATACCCTGAAGTAGATGGCCCTGTCTCAGTTGTCACCTACATCGCTGCTCTGGATGCTGCTTACTCTACTTTCAAGGAGAAGTATGCTAGATACGCCAAACGCGTTGGCGAAAAGATCGATTTTTCTCTTGAAGATGTGGACTATGCTATCTTCCACTCCCCTTACGGCAAGCAAGCCATCAAGGGCCATGCACGCATGTTCTTCAATGACTTCCTTTCTGCCTCTACTGCCCCGTGCTTTGCCCAAGTTCCCAATAGTGAAGCTTTCCTGAAAATCACTCACGCTGATTCTCTTTTGGATAAGAATGTCGAGAAGACTTTCATCAATGCTGGCAAGTCTAGCTTTGCCGAAAAGGTTGACCCTGCCATGGCCTGCTCACGTCGTTTGGGTAACATGTACACGGCCTCCCTGTACGGATGCCTCGCATCCCTATTGTCGAATGTTGAACCCTCAACATTGAAGGGCAAGCGTTTCAGCCTGTTTGCTTTTGGGAGCGGCTGTGCAGCTAGCTTCTTTACGGCCGTCGTGAAGGGTGATACTACTGAGATCAAGGAGAAGCTTGATCTTATGAATCGCCTGGCTCAAATGAAAGTTGTGCCTCCTCAGGACTTCGTCGATGCTCTTCATGTGAGACTATTTTCCTCCTGTTCACGGTGCTGTATATTAATGGTCGCTTCGCTAGCTTCGTGAGAAGAATCACAACGCATGTAATTATGTCCCCCAGGGCTCGCTTGATAACGTTTGGCCCGGTGCCTACTATCTTGAAAGTGTGGACTCAAAATACCGAAGGAAATATGTGCGAGCCCCTGTCAGCGCATAAAATGCTCTCCTTTCTGCTTGGATTTTCGTCTTGATATAGATTTTTTTGCCGCATTATCAAAAGTTTTATATGAATTTAGTTTAGTGCTACCGTATTTCTCTTTCATGAGTTGTAAATTATAATACCAGGAGTTCTGATCGTCAAACTTTGTGTGAGATAGTGTTGTATTTGCGCGACACACTCCATGTTTGAAAAACGTCACACCAGGATTTCTATCAACTCGACGGTATTCCACGATATCAGTTCCTATCATCCATTTACGCAGCAGGTTAGTGAATACTGCTTCTTTTTCCATTGGTGAAGATCCATGATCGCTCTCTCGCTCTCAGATCGATGTCATCTTTCCATCCCAATGTCGTGAACTTGAAAACGCATTATCTGCGCTCAGAACGTATTTTGCGAGGGGTAGAGTAGACTTGGCCAGCATGTTCGCTGCTGGCTCAGAATTTGTGCATCCGTATGCTACATCATCTTCTCAAGGCACCCAAGATACACCGAGGCAGGTATCTCCCACTCTGTTCGACCCTCCCTCCCAAAAAAAAAAGCGCTAGGCAAAATACTGACAATCTCTTGCCTCGTCTCTCCTCCGTCCAAACCTTGTGATCGCTGGAACTGTCTGATAAAAACTACATCTCCATCTCATGGATCTCTTCCTGTTGTGATTTTTTTTTGCCTTTTGAAAGTACGACCCGGCACAGGAGTGACCTCGTTGCAGTGAGTCTGAATCGCGCTTGTGGGACGCGCAATGACGATGTTTGGTGCATCGATACACGCGGAGTGTTGACGGTGTGCGTTTGTAAGGAGACTTATGAGAAGTTGGGTCTTGTGGGTCAGAAGATGCCGTTTAAAAATCGGAGTGGGGAGCGCTATGGTATGTATGATATATTGATGTTTGTCTGCTGTTCTTTTACTTCATTTCCTCTCCCATTATTCGTGTCGAAAGCCTCCCCTAGGTGGCTTTCCTATTGTATCCCGATCCGAGGATGATTACTGAATCAAGTCTATTTTATATAGTGATATCATCGCCGTTGCACAAGAATGCTGAATCGGTAACTGTACAGAGGCGAAGGCAGAACGCTCTTGCATCGTGGGACACAGGATTTACACAGGACGTTACAGTGGTTACTAGTACCGAAGGCTATACAAGCTCACATTGCGTCATGAAAGGAGTTTGGGAAGTAGTCTATTGTTTGACGGCACAGGATAACGATAATGGGACCGGTGCGTTCGGTCCGCTCCTCACTTGTTGGGATATTTTTTTCTACATGACATATATATCATTTTCACACCCACAAATAACCTGGAGGGTCGAAAGGCCGATCATGTTCTTTTGATACTTTATTTATGAGATCACGGCTCAGTCTCCTAGACTATGCTTTAGCTTCCCTAATCACTTCTCATTCTTCTCTTCTCTTAGAATTTCTGGACCGATGGGCTTCTCAGGTACCCATAGATGATCCCATCATAGTACCGGCCATCTGTCAAAAAGTTTACCTGGACAACATCTGGATCCCTGACCTGACGACGCTATCTCCGTGTCCGGCGCCGATGCAAGAAGAACAACTTGAAGATTGGAACAATGATGTTGCGGTGCTGTTCGAGTGGGTCGGTATGGCTGGTTTACATGCTCAGAGGTGCGGATAGATATAGTCCCCCCACCTTTCCCCCGCTGTCGTGAGAGTAATCTTTACTTGACAATAGACTTCAAGTCAATGATCGAGTTGACCCATTTGTGGCCGTGTATGATCCTCCCACTGCAAGTCGGTTAGGAGATGCAACTCATCTGAGGTGGAGAGGACTTTTACCTCCCTCGTTTGTGCAATCTGTGATTGATACATCTATGTGAGTGATTGTCATTTTTTTTCCCAAGCATGAGCCCTCCTTTCTCCATCGTTTGGTCCTTGTAAATCCAGTCAGATAATTTGATTGAATGAACCTGTTTCTGTGATCTTTTATTTCTGTTTCAGCTGTTCTTTGATTCTGCGGTTGATTTATGGCTTGCTAACGATCTTCGAAAAGCACCTTCCTTCAATCATCACGATCGTCGCCTGATGCTTTTGTGGCTATCACGATGCAAGGTGTTACAGATTCTCCTGTTGCATATTTGTCACCAAGTAGGTCAACGGCCACAGCCCATTTACCAAGTGAAGATGGAGAAGATACATGGTCCTTGATTCTGACACCCCCAGAAGGGGAAGGAAAAGACGTCAAGAGTATATTATATGAGATTGTGGGACAATGGGATGCCCGTTGGGGATGATACTGTGCCACTGTAATTATTTCAAGAAACACTCCATATTATGCATTGATAAGACACTTTAAAGCACCGAGAGCAGATATCCACAAGCAATACAAATCCTAACACAACGACTATAGTGTACTAGATGGCCGTGCATGACATAGTATTACAAGAATGATGTCAAGAGAGTGTAAGGACTTTTGATAACGGGAGCAGCAAAAATGGAAAGGCATAAGGGGAATACGAGAACAAGATAAAAAAAACCAAAAAAGAACTCGGCCCCAAGACGAACATGGGACCCAACAAATTCAACCATAAAATCATAAAATGAGCATCCTTTTCCCCTGAGGGTTTTTGAGTTATGCTCTAGCTTTTGAGAAGGGATGATGAGGCACATGCACAGAAGCATTGTGGTGGCGGCAAGGACATAGTGTCAAAACAGTTGGGCGGCAGGTTTTTAAAGATGGAGATGGAATTCCCAGGTACGGTAGCCTGGTTGCGCATTTCGTAACCGAAACGGGGCTATGAGGTTGGTGGCAGGTTCAGGATAAGTGGTCGAAGTGGCTGGAGGGGAAGGCGAGGCAGGAGTTGGAAGTGAAGGAGGGATATTGATGGGGGTGATGTTGACGGTACGACGAACGACGAGAGACCGGGGAGAGCCTGCAGCTTGCTGGGCGTTTGGGTGCGTCTGTGCTGTAGAAACAACTGTCGAAGTAGAGGTAGGGGATGTTTGGTGAGAAATGAGAGAGCCCTCGGGGTGGCGGAGAGAACTGGGACGACGCGAGCTGGGACGCGTACTGCGGGTGGAATGGCTCTGGCGTCGAGGTTGGTCTTGGGCAAAGTCAGCGGGGACATAAACATCTAATAAAGAAGCGGGATCGTCGGTTCCAATAGCCATAGGGCTGTCATTGGAATCGCTGAGGCTTTCATCGCTGTCGTTGGAAGAGGCGGTGGTTGGGCTGGAAACACTATCGCTGACGTTGTCCAGAGCAGCAGTATTTTGTGGATCGCCTGGACTGTGCTCGAGGGTCCACACTGAGCTATCGAATAGACCGTCAAGGAATTGCTCGAGCTGGGCATTTTTGAAGAATTCTTCTGAATCTGGGTCGAACTGGTTGCATGGGCTCCAGCGTTGACAGGGGACGTCGAAAGGAGGGGTTGGATCCTCGCAGACGGCAGGTTTAGAAAGGTACTTTTGGGAGAAAAGAGCACGACCCATTATGAAGGAGAGCAAGCTGTGTTTTGATCACTCTTGTTTTGTTCCACAAAAGGATAGCTGTTCCTTGAGCATTTTCAAAAAACAAAAAACATCTCCTAACTCTAATGAAACATTTCTCGCTCAACTAATACGTCTACTAGAGTCAGGCACGTGCGCAAGCGGAATCTCTCTACCCGTTACCTGCCTTATGTCTCCAGTCCTTGATAGTCCTCTTCCTACAACTCCTCCTCTTCAGAACCTGAACAACACCAAATCTGCCACTCAGTTCATACAGCTGGGCGACACATTTCCTCCAATATCAGATCCCTGGAGAGACGACATTCCGCAGTATGATCAGCCCATAAAGCGCCAACTGCACACGCCAGACCCGTCGCTTTTTGATCAGGCCATGACGGCCAGCATCCTCGACAATTCTCAGGTAACAGAAACTAGACTAGACTCTGTCTCGAAAGACGTTCTCAGTGAATTCGATCCGCTAGCAGTCAGTGCCGAGGAACAGGCAGCTCATGATGCATGGGAAACTGCGGAATCCCATCCAGCTCCACCACCTAGCTCATCATCGTCCTCGGCCCCTGCGAGAGATGATCAACACCCTCTTGAGCTTCAAATAGAGACAGTTAGCTTAATGGAATCGGAAACAAGCTCCTCCACACCTCAATCGGTTTCACCTACACCCTCTGCTTCTTTTCCCTCTCTAGCTGCATTTGCACGAACGTTCTCGATCCCTTCGTTCTCTCCAAAATCAAGGCCGCTGTCGTTGGATGTAGCCAAGCCTGTAGCTTCACCTTCTACATTGTCATCATTTTTTGTGCAGCGAGAGCAGCGGGCGGGAGATTCGGAAGACAAGGGATCCTCTGTTCCGAGTATAGCAAAGCCACCTGTCAGGAGTGGTGCTTCCACGCCTGTTGTTAGAGATCCCTGCGATGGTGGTGGAAACGGGACCAAACCTACAGAAGGGCAGTTTGATTTTCAGAAATTTCTGGATCAGATGAAGACAAGGAGTGCGGAGCCCGTATCCAAGTACCTGAGATCGTGTGTTCCTTCCCCTTTCTTCCTCTGTTCTGACTGATGTTCGGACTAGATTTCTGAGCAATTTTACTAAACGAACATTCACTGTCAGTGACCAGATCAAGATTATCAAAGACTTCCTCACTGTAAGCACAAGTATCTCTGTACTTGGATAGAATTCCATTTGATCTATTTAAATCAGTTTATCTCCGGCCAGATGCGTAATTGCGACATTTGGAAGAACGCTTCGGACGCAGAGTTTGACAACGCGATGGAGGGGATGGAAAAATTGGTTATGAACCGACTCTATGACTTGTGCGTTCTCTGGTGTGATTCTTCAGTGCCGTCTCGTTGAATAGACCCTCAGTACATTCACACCTCAAGTAATCAGAGCCCATGCATCACGGCCTATCACAACTGATGACCTCGAGCGAGATCGAGTGCTATCACAAAGGATAGCGCTCTTTGGGTGGTTGGAGGAGAAGCATCTAGATATTCCTACAGGAGACGGTAGCAAGGGTTTCATGGTGTTCGCTCAGCAGGGTTCGCTGGATTTATCGACACGTCTCGGTGTCAATTGCTGACCACCGTTGTACAGAGCTTCTCAAGATCAATCATTACAAAGCTCCTCGTGATAAACTTATCTGTATACTCAATTGTTGCAAAATCATCTTTGGTACGCGAATCGACTAGAGGCACTGCTGATGCGACGCTCACGCGAACTTCGACTTTTTGTCTTTTGGCCATGAAAGGTCTGCTACGACATCTGAAAAAGGAAGAAGGCGCAGACTCGTTTGTTCCTATCCTGATTTTTGTGGTATTGAAGGCGAATCCAGATCACCTCATGTCCAACGTCGAGTATGTTGTTGTTCTGTTTGAGAAAACCAGTGATTATTGATGAGCCCCGATAGATTTATCAGCCGCTTTAGAAACTCTTCTAAATTACAGAGCGAGGCAGGTTATTACCTGTCCAGCCTCGTTGGTTACATTTTCTACTAGTATCCCACGTAGTTGACGAGTTTTTAGATGGGTGCGGTGTCGTTTATCGAGACTATGGATCATACATCACTTTCTTGTATTGCACAAGAAGAGTTTGAGAAGTAGGTCGAACTCGTGAACAGGAACGCTTGTGTTTAACTCCTCTGATTTGTCTTAGGAATGTAGAGGAAGCAATACAGAATCTTCCTCCCTTGGAGTCCGACTCACTACAAAAGGGAGAAATGTCTGCCCCGAATCAGTCGGAATCAGGACAATCACCACATGCAGGCGAAGAGTCTGCTCGACCTCTCTCGATCAATACACCCGTGCAGACACTTTCAGGAGATGCCAAGCGTTTATTGCAGAAGACAGGGGACACGATATCGAAGCCACTCAATGCGCTTGGTAGGATATTTACGGAAGCGTTGGATGGAGCAGAAAACAAGTTTGGATCTATACCTGGTTCGCCTGTTCCGCTCGAGCTAGGACAAGAACAGAGAGAGAATGGATCAGATACTCAAAATTCGAGGCAATCGGCATCTGGTGTTGGTCCATTGACAAGCACTGGTCATGAAGGCATGCTGCCCGTGCAGACGCCGTATAAACCTAGGGTTAGACGGGGTCCTTCTCCTACCTCTCAATCAACACACGACTGTGGGCAAGCAGGACCGGAATCCACATCTTCGAGATCTACTCCAGGGCCATACACGAATCAATTGCTTGCTATTGGGCCTTCACAGCCTTATCCTTCTCACGATTCAGATCCAACGTCCGCATCATTCTCGTATTTGCTCAACGGCAAGCCCTTGCTCCCGCCTCGTAGACACCTTTCTTCCGGAAGTGGAAGGGGTAGTCATGGTTTACCTGGAGGAGAGATTTCACGGGTGCCGACGCCCAGTTTAGATTTTGCGGGTGTACAAGCGGAGATTGATACCGCGCATGAACGGGCTGCGAGAGCTGCTAAAGAGACGTTGAGACAGATATTTCCTGGGGTAGATGATGATGTTGTGGATTGGGTTTTGGAAGCCAAGGGAGGTGATCTTGGGAAGAGTATTGAGGCGTTGTTGGAGATTAGCAGTGGGACGTGAAAGAGGTTGGGTGGGAAGAAGTTTTTTTTGTTTTTTGTTTGGTTTTCGGGTTGTGAGAAGAGGGAGCTCCCTCTTCTCGTGCTTGTTATGAGAGTGTATGATGTCTTCCATTGTTGCTCACTTTTTTCTTTTTTTGAAGCTATTTCTAATGAGTTTGTTTTGCGAGTGAGGTTTGGGATGTAGTGTACTCTGAATTGTCGAGACTCTTGTGTAATCTGAAAGTGGAGGGGTACCATTTGCTGATAGACTCATTATACATTGAGATAATTTTAACTTGTGAGGTGGCATCAATATTTTGTGAGATCTGGTCTGTTGTATTTTGGCCAATGATGGAGGGTATGTTTGATTATTATATAAGGGCACGATATCTGAATGACGACGTGGATTTCTCGTGCCTCTATCAACAGTCTTCACTGGCTGATATTGACACAAGGCTAGTCGTCGATCATCGATCATGTCAAGTGATTTGATGCAGCCTTCGCGCGATGAAGACTGTCCCCTCCTTGTCCCGCAGCAGCAGCATGGGACAGGTGATTCTTTTTTTGTTTTCCTCTTTTTAGCAAAGTGAAATATCTATCATAGACTACGATGATGGCCATGGTGATAGCCCGCCTGGAAGATGTCAACAGGAAAAGATGGTCGAGGAGCGTCTACTGCGGAAGCTGGATCTCCGAATGACGATTTTGTTACTGATTTACATTCTCAATTGTGAGTTGTGAATGTTAAGAGCCGGATGTTCGGGTGGTCCAGAAGAAAATGAAAGTTGATGACTGTTCAAGTTGTTGATAGGAACAGTGCAGCGTAGGTTAACCTTACGCATCGGGTTGAAAGTAGCCATATCTGACCTCTTTGCGTTAGTGCTGCTCGATTGCGAGGGTTTGAAGAGGACTTGAAATTGGAAAAGGCCCAATTCGCATCCATCTTATCTGCGTTCTACATTGGTTATATGGTCATGCAGATACCTTCGTGAGTGAGCGAGACTGCCGTCAGCTCCCGTCTTGCGCTTCCTGATACGCGAGTTATTAGGAATATGATTTTGGTTTACGTCGGCAAACCTTCTGTGTATATCCCGTGTGCTACTATGCTCTGGGGAGCGATATCTTTTTGTACAGGTACAATGACAATCCCCAAAAAATAAAACCGTGTTTGCCTTCCAGCTAACTGCGACTTGACAGGACTGGCAACCAGGTTCGTCGTCCAGTCTTCAAAAAAAAAAGAGAGAGAGAGAAACTTAGAACACCTCAGTTATTACGATGCTCTTCTGGCTCGCTTCTTGTTAGGTTTTGTCGAGGCTGGGTTCTATCCTGGTGCTGTTTTCGTGATATCGAAATGGTATCGGCGCAACGAAATATCACAACGGACAGCGTTCCTCATGTGTGGTATATTCATTGGAGAAGCTTTTGGTGCACTCATCGCCTCTGGCATCTTGGACTTGATGGACAGGGTTCTTGGATACGCGGCATGGCGTTGGCTGTTCTTTGTGGAGGGCGTTCTAACGGTACTGGTTGCTATCCTTGCTTTGTTTGTTCTCCCAGATTTCCCCGAGGCAGAGTCTATCTCCTGGCTGACTCGTGAGGAGCATGAACTAGCAAGGCGAAGAATGATCGAAGACGCAGATTCTAGAAGCAACCCACGGGCTGCAGAGAGTGCTTCAACTACCACATGGAAAGGGTTCATAGCTGCAGTATCAGACTGGAAAGTCTGGGGTATGGCTCTTGCACTGTATTTTGCCGTTTTGTCGGTATCCTTCTTCATGTATTTCCCAACCATCGCTTCGACCATTGGCTTCGAAGCAGGAACTACCTTGCTACTTTGTGTTCCTCCTTGGCTTTTTGCCGCCGTCATAACCTTGTGGGTTTGTAGGCACTCTGACAGAACAGGCGAGCGATGTGTGCATGTTGTCGGGCCGCTCGCAATTGGGATTATTGGGTTTCTGTTATCCATGTTTACAATGAACGCAATCATTCGTTATCTCTCAATGTAGGTATTTTTTTCGGCTTTAGTTAGACACTTGCTCATTGTAGATCAGGTTCCTCATGGCTCAGATGAAGTGCGGGACCATTGGCCTCTATGCTTGGGCGTCAGTGGCTACGTCAGGATCAGCCGCCAAACGTGCTGTTGCCCTTGCGCTCATCAATACACTCGGACAGAGCGGTAATATTGTTGGAGCCTACTTTTGGGTCAAGGCATGGGGGCCTACGTATAACGAGTCATTTGCACTGTGCGCTTTAGCGTCTTTGGCTTCAATCTCGGTTTGCTTCTTTATGAGGAAGAATTTCAGGCGATTGAACAGAGAGATGGACTTGGACGATGAAGTATGTGGGTTCGACGATCATGATCATGGACCCCGGACTGGGAAGCTTTCTCGCTGGAGATACCACACCTAAGGCTTACTTTACTATAGATAAATCTTCGTTCCATTCAGAGGGTCATTGATACTTATGTATGATACGGTATATCCAAGCTCTACTTTTCTTTATGGACCTTACTGGGCACGAGAAATGATCATCGAGTGAGACTCGTAGCTGCCGAACCAGATTCATGCTCATCCATCGATACCGCAAGGGCCTGAATCTTTTACCAGCAGCTGTGCCTATATCTCATACCCAATTTGCGACGGGCATGCATCTGAAGGATCTGAGTACTTAGTTGTTTGTTGTTTGATTGTTGACTCGAGTGGCACTTTCAGCACCAGATCGTCAGGCATTCTGTGCTCCTCCATCACTTCCACTATTTTAACACCAATGAACTCTCATGACTCCTGACACTTAGAAATGACACGGCCACCGCAAGGGTACTGTAGACATAGCGAACACAATAATACGACACAATAAATATGAGTAGACACAATGTTATCTACCCCGGAGCAGATTACAAACGGTATCATGTTGTAGATAGGTTGCCTACCAGACCTAAGAAATTACAAGATTGGATCAGGTAGCACGCTCGTCCAGTTCAACAGGTAGCTGTTGGTATCCTCTGGCACCAGTAGCGCCTCTATTCCAGGCCCAATCCACACCAGAACAGACAAACTCACGCACATAACATACTTTATCCATAAATACACCCACCCATCCACTATCGCTCTTGTCCATTTCATCGAGACGGCCTGCAGGAACGTCTGGCATTATACTATCTTTCGGTCGTTTCCACCACTTCAACATCAGCGAACTTCCAAGAACGCTGACACTTGAAAAGGCCATTGCTGCTCCAGCAAGCATAGGGTGCATGTAGAGGCCCATTGGTAAAAACAGCCCCATTGCCAACGGTATGCCCAGCACATTATAAATACATGCCCAGATCATGTTTCTCTTGATGACGCTGAAAATCTTACGCGAAAGATCCAAAGCGGCAACGACATCCAACAATTCTGAGCGTATGAGGATGATATCCGCAGCTTCAATAGCCACGGATGTGCCAGACGAGAGAGCAATGCCGACAGTAGCCGCGACCAGAGCTGGAGAATCATTGATACCATCGCCAACCATGGCGATCCCACCACTCTCTTGTTCCATCAACCCGGTAACTTTGCCAGCCTTCCCCTTGGGAGACATATCAGCGTACACGTTCTCAAGTCGGATGCCAACCTGTTGAGCAATAGCATGGGCAGTGGCTTGGCCATCTCCTGTCATCATGAACACCTCAACACCCATCTTCTCCAGAGCACGGATTGCATACTTGGAAGAGGGCTTGGGCTCATCGCTTAGGGAGATAGCAAGGATCGGTGTAGGATATCGATATCTATGTTTCCCGCTAGTGGTGGGATCAAGAATGGAAACGTAAATGACGCTACGACCGAGCTTGGTTTCCTGCATTTCATAAGATGAAAGAGCAGGAGCGATGAGATCCAGGTTGGAATCAAGCTCGACGAACATATTGCCATCCGCTTTCTCTGAGATTGCATTATCGATATCTTGAGAGCTCGTCACGAATCTGGCATTACCGATGAGCAATGTTGCAACTCGATTGCTACAAGAGATCGTGGCCTTGACACCTTGACCAGTCACAGACTCGAATGATTTGATCTCTGTTCTGGGGACATTGTCACCCAAGAGCTCCTTTCCATACACCGCAATGGCCTTGGCTAGAGGATGTTCAGATTTTACTTCGGTAGCGCAGACCATAGCGATTATATCTCTCCTCGTTGTAGCACCGTCTGCACAGACACTGTCCAAAATGGGATCTCTCGCGTAAAGCTCTTCGTCATGAGTGGTAGCTGATGCCGAAACCCACTGCATCCCAACAACGCTCAGTTTGCCAACGGTGACTGTACCGGTCTTGTCCAAGACAACTTTTTTTACTCTTCGACTCACCTCAAGCGCCCTGCCACCTTTGATAAGGATACCGTTCTTGGCACCCATACCCGTCCCAACCATGATTGCAGTCGGAGTTGCTAGGCCAAGGGCACAGGGACATGCAACGACCACAACCGATATACATATCTGCAGGCAAACGCCCAATTTCGTCGCCCCATGTCGGTGGAACATCTGTGGTAAGCTCTCATCATTGATCAAAAACGTCAACACCGCCCATGTGATGAACGTGATCACGGCAAGGGAAACAACGGTAGGGACAAAGTATCCAGCAACCTTGTCTGCAAAAGCCTGAATAGGAGCTTTTGATGTCTGAGCTTCTTCAACGAGTTTGACAATCTGAGAGAGGGCAGTATCTTTACCCGCCCGCGTGACAATCATGTCGAATGTACCTAATCCATTGACCGTACCGCCAATCACGGAATCGCCGACCTGCTTCAGCACAGGAATAGCTTCACCAGTGATGGCACTTTCATCAACGCTGGATGAGCCGCGAATCACAGTGCCATCCGCGGGAATTTTATCTCCAGGTACCAACTTGACAGTATCGCCGACTTCAACGAGCTCTGTGGGAATTTTCTTCTCTTGTGTGCAGGTGGGGGCATCAGTGTAGATCGTAGCCATGGACGGCGCAAGGGCCATGAGATCAGTAAGCGCAGCGCTTGTCTTGCCTTTGGCTTTATTCTCGAGATAGCGACCGAGGGAAACGAACATGATTATCATAGTACTGGTTTCGAAGAAGAGGAATGGTCGATAGTTAGGCGTAATGTTGAATATTGCTGTAACCATTACGAAGAAAGAGTAGAAGTAGGCTGCTGAGGTACCGAGCATCACAAGGACATCCATTGTTGCACTACCATGCTTGAGCGACTTGTATGCAGAACGATAAAACTTGGAACCGACCCAGAACTGTGAAGGGGTAGTAATCAGAAGAGATATCACGTCGCCAAAGTAGATGCCATTGAAGAGATGAGCAGCGAGAATGGAGCGAACGCCCGGTATGTGGTTGCCAATCATTGATACAAAAAAACCAGGTATGGCGAAAACCAGAGACCAGACAAAACGTCGCTTCCACTCGAGTACTTCTTTTGCTCGTGTGAGTGACTGTAATTGAGTAGCATCCTGTTGGTCGGAAAGCATCGCACTGAAGCCCAATTCCTCTATTCGCTCAACCATCTCTCGAGGGCTTATTATTGATCGATCGAAATGAATAGTACAGGATTCTGTAGCGAGTGAGATGGAGACGGAGGAGATGCCTGGGAGAGCGGAAAGACCAGACTCAACGCTGGAAGTACAGGACGAACATGTCATTCCGTATACTCGAAGCTGAACAACGTCTTCACGAGATGGTGGTATGAGGGTTGCGTCGAAACCAATATCAGAGATTTCCTGATTACACAGGGGAATAGGGTATGGGCTTGGGTTGAAGGGAGAACTCAGGAATTTAGGGCCGCACCTCAATGAGCTTAGGCACTGTCCATTTTGAAGCATCATATTCAATGACGCCGCGTTCTGCCAGCAGCGCGACCTTTATAGAGAAAATTCCCGGTTGTTGACGAAGCATGCCCTCGATCGACTAAAATATGAAGCTTAGCATTCGCTCACATGTCAGTGCATAGACAACATGCCTCTACGCATGACCCACAGGTCATACCCTCAATGCGAAGTTCGCACTTCTCAGAGCTGAAAGACTCTGTTTTATCCATAGGCAGTACGATGGGAGATGAAGGGAAAGATTGGTCAGCATTTGTGGGACCTTTCCAGAGGGCAAGCCGACTGAAGAGCGTGTCCATGGTCCCAGGCCTGTGGGAGTGGGAGGGTAAAAAAGAAAGAACAAATAAATCTAGTTAGTGATAAATCTAATGGTGGGATCGGCACTGGGTAACTAAATTGTCACACAGTCACAGCTATGTTCTCTTCTTTCCGTGCTGTTACTCGGACCTTCCATTTTGGTAGACAAGTTGCCAGCTCCTCGACCGTGAACCGTGGAGAGGTTTCTCATTTTTCAGACTACTCCGCCTACTGGTGGGATGAGCATGGAGAATTTGAACTTCTGCATAAGATGAATCCTTTCAGGATGAAATTTATCCGACAGAAATTTGTTGAGGCGGCGCACGACGATGGCATGGACCTCGACCCTACTCGAGTATTCAAGGGCTTTGATATATTAGACCTCGGATGCGGTGGTGGTCTTCTGTCCGAGGCGCGTATCTCAATGTCCACCACTGCACCCGAATCTAATCTCCGTCATACAGAGTCTTGCACAGCTGGGCGCAAATACGTTAGGTATCGATGCATCAGAGAAAAACATTGAAGTAGCTCGTCAGCACGCTTCAAATGATCCTCGGCTTGCACCTCATTCCTCTGATTCGAATTTGATTTATCAGCACACAACAGGCGAGGATTTACTCAATCAGCCTAAACGTTTTGATGTCGTTTGTTCCATGGAGGTTTTGGAACATGTTGACAATCCCATCATGTTCCTATCGAGTTGTGCTGAGCTTCTCAAAGCACGTTCCCTAGATTTATGTCTATCATTCATTCTCTAATCAAGTTATCCAGCCAGGGGGCCATTTATTTCTATCGACAGTATCACGGACACCTCTCGCTTATTTTTTGACAATATTCATGGCTGAAGGTATCCAGCGAAAAGTCGCGCCCGGCACACATACTTATAGCAAATTCATTAAACCATCTGAACTAATTCAGTTCTTCGAAACTTATCAATCACCCGCTCCTTGTGCAGCTGAGAAGTCAACAGAGCACGCGATGCCCACAGACCAATCAACGGTCAGGAATCCTCCTTGGATTACCCGAAATTCTAAATCGTATCTCCCTCGTACCCAAGCAGAAGTACGAGGCCTCATTTATAATCCCATTCCTGGAAACTGGATACTCGCCCCGAAGGATATGTGGGGCACTCTTGGTAGTAGCTATATCTTCTGGGTTCGCAAACCCAGTAAGATTAGAGCATGATTTATACAGCAGCCATCTCGAGCAAAACCCCTGTATTGTCACTTATCAACTCCTAATCAGTTCTAAGATTTTGAAGATCCCTTTGATAAAGAACTCAAATTAATAGAAGATCAGGCAGTTCACAGGAAGACCGTTAACATCAGCAGAAACCGAGCTGTTCAGAATACGCCCGATAGTCATGCTTAATCTTTCGGCCGATGAGAATACGATCTTTGACATTTCTTTTCACATGGACTGTTCCAAATGGTTTGGATTAAGGGATAATTCAATCAAACTACAGGAAGTTGCTTGGCCATTGCTGCTGTAGCAGATCCTCACACATTAACAGAAATAAATCTCTCAAGGACAAGAATCAGCCTCTACCACCGGGATAACAATCTGAAGTGTATTTTTCTTTTATTCTGCACATCCAATCAATCGAATTCATGTTTTATTGTGGTTCAGGAATATTATCTGTCAGAGCCCTTGGCGACCCAAAGTTGGGTGATCCATCTGAGTGCCAACCAACCCTAGAAGCAACATGTTAATATTGAAGGCGAAATTTAAAGATACAGTGCACCTACTCTTGAACAAGAGTATAGCGATTCCCATCACATGTTCCAGGTGTAACACTGTTTGCATGATATACTATCCAAATCTGGCTTGCGGATGGGCTCAGGAAAAATCCATTGTGTCCAGGCTGAAAAGGAGATTGATTAAATTGTCTGTCAGACACAAAAATCTCCAGGCCATACCTGATAATTCCTATAAATAAGCGTTGTTAGCCTGCTTTGATATAGGAAAGACAGGAGGCGGACCCATTAGCGCTCTGGAACACCGGATTTGGATATTTGGCCCAAGAACTCGCATTCATAGGATCCGAGCCCGTCAATTCCATTTGACCCAATTTGTATCCTGTCCCGGCACAATTGGATGCGGAAAACACAATCCATGTCCGACCATCATGATATATCGCCGCTGGACAATTCGGTTTCATGTTAGGACATGTACGTGTCTGCAAACCCCATACAAACCTGGCCCTTCATTGACATTAGCGCCAACTTGTTCCCAGGAATATTGTGGCGTAGATATCTTGACTGTGTCCCCCACAGTAGTAGCGCTCGTCATTTGGGAAATAAACAGGCACTGATCTGATACCAGTTACTCTCACATGTCTCAGAAAGAGAAAACACGCACCAGCACCGTCCCAACTTGAATAAACCAAATATCTTGTCGATCCAAGAACAAGCACCGTACCATCTATAGCCCATACATCTCGATTTGGAATTTCCAGTCGACCTAAGTCTTTGAGATGCAGGTAAATGATTAAATTAGCTGGAATAATCACCCGCATAGCTCCAACTAGAGTCCCAGATGATCGTAGACGAACCCCGTAAGGCGTGCAGCCTCTGGTTGTCGAAAGTTCCCGAAGTACCCGCGGAGTAATAGCTATAAGACTCGAGTGTCGGTAGCGCACTAAAAATGCTGGAAGCTCGACATACATGTACCAAGCACCTTCGTTGGGTTGCCTAGAAAGAAAATGATAATACTTCATCTACGATCATTTGATCGCTGTATCAAGGAGACTTTACCAATGAATTTCGGGAGCCCCTATATAACGGGTACGTCGAATAGTTGAGCTTTAAGAAAGCAGATATCACAAGGCTTACACAAGTTGCAGCACCTTGAAGCAGTTGAATCAGTCCAGACAACTTTCGGTTGGGCTGTCTTCAATCCCCCAACAGTTGTCGCACGAGTAATCTGGATGTTAGTCCACGTTGTCGTCGTCAAGTAGTAATAACCTTCATGATAGACCTATAAGAGGGCAATAATTAGATAGATGCCGCATCGAGAGAGAGGTGTACACCAACCATGAAGGGATCGGATCCGTCAGTTGGTTTGATTGGGTTGGTAAATCCTGCAGCCAAGAGCCCTTGGAGGACTAGGACGAAAAAAAAAGCTAAACGCTTATACATGCTCGACAAGAAATCAAACTGATTTCTTCACGATATATAGTCCGCACACGGACCGTCGGCCCTGGTAGAAAGTTTTAAAAACCAACATGTGAGTAGCATATGATTAGTCCAATTCAAATGTTCAATGTTGACTTTGTTTGTATTACTCCGAAAATCATCAGAATGACTTCTTGGTTAAAACTCGTGATTGGACCCTTCGTTTGGAGACTGATTTAGAACGAAACTTCTGTAAGTGGGGAATCACTTGTGCGCTGTGAGTGTAAGAAGCATGTGGATGCAACGAGTCAGAAGTCCATTGTTAATTGATCTCGCGCAAAAGAACTGTTCATGGACTCACCTGAATCGAACAAGAACCGTCGTTGCTTTCATCTAATCCTCCGACATGCTAAATATAAGTGCTGAATGGGCGTGACATTCAAAGACAAAGTTCCATTATTTTTATCCAGTATTTCCTTTTATGACTTCATTCCGGTTGCCAAGAGCTAGGCCTCTTCTCCCACCATCATGAGGTTGTCAAGTAATACTGGAAACAGAGGTTCATTTGATCTTCAAGCCTTCCAGGCCAGGACACCAGGCAGCCTTGAGTCGTTGAAAACGGGAGATACGCCTGTAGAAATGTGCCCATCAAAGAGGATGTTGTACAACCCATCACACTGCTAGATGTGCAGAAAGGAGTGTTTTGATATCATCTGGTATCTCTTGCTCCTTGTCTTATGATAAAGATGAGGAGAACATCTTCAGATCAAGAACCCCTATAGTGATGGGAAGGTGCTTTCTGACAAGTGGATTTTCCTCGTGCACACCACGTGACCATAACTCATAGTCCGTAGACGCCTAGTTAGTTCCCAGAGGAGGAGCTTGTTCCAGTCAAAGCTTACAAGGGCAGAAAAAGCAAGAGAAAAATCTCATTAGCTATCTCTTGTGCTTCCTCCCCCCAAGATCAAACAGTTGGGGTCCACCAAGGGTACCCTTACCCCTTACCCTGTTAAGATAGAGAAGAAAAGAGAAGACAAAAACTCATTGTGAATGTGCAACAATTTGTTGCTAATGTTAAGATTTGTCTCTATCTAAAGACAGTCAAATGAAACACTTAATCATCAGAAGATGAAACCTTAGTATAGTGCTTGTTATTCCAACAACTGTCCCCTCTGCTTACCCATCCTGACATTCATAGCTTACTATTGACACTACCATAGTCATGGCGAAGAATATCACCCAGAAGCTTCGAAACTTGAGTGGGGTCCTCCTGTATCATCTACGAAACATTATCAGGTAAAAAGCACCATCGCAATTGAGACATACCATATGGCCAATATCTTTCACATATGACACAACCCCGCGGGTACTACCTCTAACGATAGATGCAATCTCATCTTGAACGGCTTTAGGGCTCGTGAACGATTCCGTTGATCTCTGGATTGTTGAACATTGGGCAGATAAACTTACTTATAATCAATGCGTTTTCCGAAGATGGCATAGACTTTACAGCGGGTGAGGCATATCACTTTCAGCTGGTCTACTGCATCATGTTGATCCTGAAGATTATTGTAGGCTAAGCTGTGCGTCAACCTCGGGAAGCTCAACGTCACGCCAGACTGTATATCGGGATAGATGCGAGTGGGCAATGGTCTTATGCCGAATTTCTGAGGGGCCAAGGTGAGAACGTTAGAATCAACCGAAACAGCCGATAATGAAGAGAGTTACCAGATGTACATCCAAGATGCGCTGGTCCCACGATTTCCAAGGAGATCTTTGCTCTACCCAAGACTTCGCCTCTGCATGAGAGGACCAAATGTCACGGCGTGAACCACTGGATCTACTTAGTTGCGCAACCGCTTTCTGTAAGCCCAGATCATTAGCTAATATGTTTTTCGAAATAATGCCCGGTTCAACCAGGACCATGGAGTCATAAGGATTAGCACCTGACTGATGTCGCGTGGTAGATAGAATGCTATCAAAGATTCACTATGGTAGACCCACAAACATTGTGTTGGGCGTACCCCGAAACAGCGCCTGCAGAGTGACCCACAAAAACGAGTTTGTGGTTCCAATCCAGTAGACCAGAACGAATAAGGCAGATAAACGCATCTCCATATTCATAGCATGCTAATTGGATAACCAAAGCGATCAGAATGAGGATCGCGATGAACTTGGACTTCGCTCACAGATATACCGCTTGCCATTCTCCAGTTCATTTTCGTTCAAAATAGCACTCTCGCCATGGTCTTGACAGTCAATTGCCCAGGCTTCTTTGATAATTGCACTACCTGCTGCATGTTCTTCTTCAAACAGCTCCTTGATAACAGGCTCCCAGTGTTCCTTATCTGCCATCATGTTGATTATGGTAAGCATACTCGTGGGTTGACAAGGCTCACGATTTCCTAAGCCGTGGGCAAATAACACAATAATCTGTGCAGACTTTGGCACGTTGAACCCAACACTTGGGGGTTGCGGTGTGTACCGCTTGAGACTAGCACGAATTCTGTCTGGATTTTCAAGAACAAAGGAGTCGATGGTGAGCATCGGCAGTCAGAGTGGCGTGTGATTTACTTCTGGGGAAATTTGGGTACCCGGATTCTGTTTCATGCCGAGATGCCGGGCTTAGATACCAAATTTGGATCAAAGCGAGCAGTCTGTGCCTTTCAAATTTCCAGAAAAGCCCTCTCAATACCTATTTTTCTTTTTTTTTTAGTTATAATTAGATAGATCGGTATGTTATACCATATATAGATATCCTCTCCATCATACACCTTCAATAAATCAAATTGAGCCTT
>Ga0154002_1000025_pt1 | contig 30893 bp, 30 predicted proteins | sample TSNY086MetaG_FD_102276 | JGI IMG/M metagenome (GOLD analysis project Ga0154002, IMG submission 102276) | Attine ant fungus gardens microbial communities from New York, USA - TSNY086 MetaG | ecosystem: Host-associated > Fungi > Mycelium > Unclassified | place: USA: New York, Robert Cushman Murphy... | reverse complement strand
TAGCCTTGACTTCCCATTATGCAGCAATGAGTCACTTCATAATAAGATTCATATGTTCAATCATTTGCACCATATCATAAGATCAGGTGTCATCTTCTACGCATATATGCCAACCAAGAAATTTTAGCTGGAATTTGTCCAGTTTACGCTTAAAATGTTAATCAAGGAATAGCTAATTGGTTGCTATCCGGCCCAAGGAAGTTAATGCCTGTCACTTCATTCAATTGCATTATTTCATCATATGTCCGATAAACTATGTGAATGCCCTGTTCATCGTGCATCCAGTATAAATCTTTATCATATTCGTCATTCTTCGAATACTCACTTATTACTTTAACAATATTCCCATTAATGAATTGGCTGCTTCTGATGCTCCATTTAAGAGGTTCGCCATTAAGCTCATACGATAGAACAATGCGATGTCCCAGTGAATAATATTGAGCATTCACTTTGTGTATATCAAGGTCTCCACCACTTATTCTGTTAATTTGTTCAAGTATTTTTACATAATCCAATTCCGAAGGTTGTACGGTACGAGAATAGATCTTACGTTCCAAGCAATAGGTACTATCTGAAAAATAGGTCACCTGCCCATTCTCATCTGTCTTCCCCTGTCCAAGAGAAGTAAAGACCAGCCAAAAAGGATATCGTTCCAATGTACTGTCAGACCATCCTTCTGTGCGTAACCAATCATAATATAACTCTGATATTTCCGGATTGACCGTGTAATTCAAATCAGCCAGAATCTCTATTTGCTCTTCGACCGGTATTCTATCCGAAATAAATCTCATTGAAAATCCTGGTTCTTCATCGGCTTCAAGCCACGGTTCATCCGAAGGAACAAAAGGCCAATAAATTACTGAAATCAATACCAGAAATGATAAAATAAACACCAATACTATAGTTATAATAATTTTTTTTGCTTTTTTCATATAAACCAACCTCTGCCTACTCACTCAATATGTTCAACATGAGTTCTTAAGAAATCAAAATATTTTTGCCCATCATCTTCCCCATCCTCATCAGGCTCAAATATCTCGTTTCCCTCCATCATATATGCTCTAAGCAAATATTCTGTGGCATTCTTTTCATCTCCAATTTCTAAACAACATTCTCCCAATCGAAGCATGATAAATGGATTTCCATAGCCCTCACCACTCAAATTTCCTCGTGCTTTATCAAAGCATTCATGTGCTTTTGAGTATAGTTCCTTTTGGAAATAAACATCTCCAATGGCGGCTAAAAACCATATTGTTTCGCTATAAAATTGTTGTGGCTCTGGTATTAGATTAAGTCCTTCTTCCCATGCCTGTATAGCCTCCTCGTATCGTTCTTCTTCCTCAAGTTGATTACCTCTTTCAGCTAATTCATCTAATTTAGCTTTGGTTTCGGGCATTATTTCATCAAGTGCTAATTCATCTTTTTTCTTTGAAAACAATCCCATAATTAAATACCTCCACAGATTCCGACTTACTTAATTATAGCAGAGTATAGCTAAAAAATATAGTATCGTATATTTATTCCCGCAATATACAGTACTATAAATAGAAATTGGCTTTGTCTTCACTCTGACCAGATACTTAAATATCTGGCTTCTTGTTAATCTCAATTAAATTGATATTTAGCAGATTCACATTACGCTTATTACATAATGTCCATATTTATGGCATAATTAACCATTGGCAACAGTTCGACTTCGATTTTATCAAGATTTTTTTCAAGAATAGAAAACGGTGGCCAAGCATATGAAGTTAATAAATCTATAGCATCTTGTTTAATCTCAACTGGATTATCATTCACTATGAAATGTTGTAAGAGCATAATAATTTCGCTCTGATAAGGCAGTTCATATCCAAAATAGGGGTCAAGAAATTTATCCAAACATAACAACAAGCTTTCTTTTTCAGATATATTGTCACCATTTAAAACATCAGTAATTGCCTCAATTCCTTTTTTTACAATCTCAGAGTGTTTGTTTGAATAAAAGACCGACCGCATATTATCACCTCTATACATTATATGAATTTTCACTAAGCATTTTCATAATTTCACCAGAGCAGCACTTCTTCCTCGGACTTAATTCTTTACACTTACCTAAAGTGCAGGCATTCGTTTTAAGTCTTATGTCCTCCAGCGTTTTTGCACCGTTCTTGATTGCTTCTATTATTTCTTGCTTACTGACATTTGAGCAGAAACATACTATTTCCTCGTTCATTTAGTCCTCCTCGTTAAATCAACAATATGATCTTTGTTTGGGATCGCTTGGTTGCATGTCACTCTCTATCTGCATTTCCTTCCAACCAATCTTTTGCCGGTACAGCAATTAAGTCCCATCCGGATTCTTCAAACTTCTTCATAATCATTTTTAATTCTTCCATCACCGTGACTCCTTCACAAATTTTGAATTTCTTTCATTATAGCAAAGGAACCGGCTAAAGCATAGCCTTGAATGTATATTCATAGATATTTCTTGCTGCAACCAATCTCACTCACAAAAGAAAAACTTCCCGCCTTTACCTCATTTCCATACTATTCACCCTCTCTGTTAAAGCAGATAAACCTCTGGGATATATACGGACAATCCCCACAGCTTGCAAATGGCCCTCTTGGACGAGGGTCCGGTTTCGGCCTGCCAATGATCATAGAATTATCAGGATCATAGCAGGCCAACCCGCATATTTATACTGCATTCCTGTTTTTACTTTTTCACATCCAATTTCTCATCATACCCCCAAAAATCCCCTCCGTCATCAGTGGAAACGGTCAAAAAAAGAGGCCAAAATCGTGCACTTTTTCCGCCGATTTCGCCTCATTTCCTGATTTAACATCATAAGTAATGGTCTGGATTTAAGCCGATCTAAGGCAGATATCCATAACTTCAATAAAATCTATCATTTTCCCATCTGCAACACAGGTAAAATTAATATTGTTCTGGGTACAGTAAATCCTTTTGCTGTCAAAATGGAATCCAACACCGAATTTCCGGTCTTACTCTGTGCCTCATACAACTGAATTCCGCGCTTTTCCTCATCGCGGCAATCGAAATTCCATAATACTGTTTACGGTATTAATATTTTCTGGAAGATAAAGTGAAAGCATTTTCTTCCGGCTGCTTACCGTAACGCGGGACATCAAGTTTACCCGTTAGCAAGGTGTTGTGAGTATCTCCCTGCCTGAGTTTGAACTTCCTCACAAGTTGGTCAAGCATATCTGCCTGCGCCGACATTTCCTGTGCGGCTGCAGCGGACTGTTCGGCTGTGGCGGAATTCGCCTGCACCACGTCGGAAATCTGGTCGACACCCTGACGGATCTCAAAAATTTCATGTGTCTGCTCTGCGGATGCCGTATCTACTTCACCCACCCGCCGGGCGAGTTCCTGCGCGTACTCCATTACCATAGCAAGACTTTCATTTGTTCTCGACACGATCTGGTTGCCCTCTTTCACCCGCTCAGAGCTTCCCTCAATGAGCGCGGCGGTCTCCTTTGCAGCTGAGGCGGATTTACTGGCCAGGTTGCGCACTTCGTCGGCTACAACTGCAAAGCCCTTGCCGTGTTGTCCTGCCCGCGCTGCTTCCACGGCGGCGTTGAGCGCAAGGATATTGGTCTGGAAGGCGATATCCTCAATGACCTTGATCACCTTCGTAATGCTGCTAGAGCTTTCATCAATGCTTTTCATGGCTTCCAGCAGATCATTCATGTATCGCCCGCTGTCTGTGAGCTGCGTCCCCGCCTTATCATTCGCTTCCCGCGCCAGGGTGGCGTTTTCTGCGTTGTTCTTCGTTTTCTCCTCCAAATTTGTAAGGGCCGCAGAAAACTCTTCGACGCTGGCGGCCTGCTCGGTGGAGCCGGACGCGAGGTTCTGCGCGGCTTGGGAAACCTGATCAGATCCCGCAGCCATCTGACTGGATGCGCTGCGAAGCTCGTCGAACATGTTGTTGAGGCTGTCCAGCATTTTACGGATGGATTGCCCCACCATGTCCTGCTCCGAAAGGATCGCAAAATCGGCGGTTAAGTCACCGTCGGCCACCAGTTCTAAAACCTTGTCGATCCTTTCGAGATAATGCATCGTGTTGACAAAGGCTGCGATCGACTGGCCGATCTCATCCTTAACTAAAGCCTCTCCGTCCAGGTCTTTTTTTGTTTCCTCTGCAACATCGATATTACCTTTATTGCTGACCTGCTCCAAAACATCTTTCATTTTTAAAAGCGGTTTGGCTATCACTTTCGCGTTATAAAACCCAAGTGCAATTGAAACCGCGACCTGCAGAAGTGTCACCGCCAATGTTATGCCTATCAGCTTGAACGTTGTACGGCCGTCCTGCTCACAGATATCAGCCGCCCGTTCGCCGCCATACACAACCATTTCATATAATGCTTCCGTAGCCTGCTCGGAGACCTCGGCAATCTGGTCTAAAGCGATTCGTGTTGTCTCTTTATCGCCCGATTCAAAGGCCGTCATCATCTGCTCTTTAAGGACTTTGTACTGCCCGTTATAGATCCCCATGGCCTTTTTCATAAGTTCATTTTCTTTTGCATCCATTCCGGACGATGCCCCAAGGTAACTGCTGTAGAGTTCGTCAAACTCCTCCTCTCTGCTATGAAGATTTGTGATGGCCTTATTTGCCACCTCTATATCGTCAATGTTGATCATAATGCCGCGAAGCTCCAGCCGCTGCTCCACGATAACGGCATACATGCCGCTAACCCCCGTCAGGAGATCCACTCCCTCCCGGTAAAGAGTATTCTCATTTTTGTTGAGCGTGAGCATACCGACTATACCAACGCATCCTGCAATCAACGAAACGCAGGCAGTAATCAGAAAACTTGTCAGCAACTTTTTTCTGATGGGCAAATTTTTGAACCATTTCATAACAGTACCTCCTCGTATAATATAGCCAAGTAAAACAGGCTATAGACTTATTCTTTTTTGGTATAGATGTATGGATAATACCTATACAGTTTCTTAGTTACTTTTATTACAAAGCTCCCGGTGCTATAATGATTCCCAGTGGAATCTTGGCTAAGGTCACAGCATCCTTTCTTTAACAAATATGGCGCAACCACAGAAGCCATCCTCACTATCATCCGCACGCGAAATCGCCTCATGGCTCTCTTCGAAAAAAAAGAAAACCACGGTGATCTTCTAACTCACCTTCAAGTTCTTCATTACTTCTACCTCCCTTTCTAAATCAAAGCTCTATTCCATATATCGTCCTTTTTCACTGTTTCATAATAACCCCTTATTTTTTTTATTTTTTCGTCGACAAATAAATATAGCGTTATTGCAACATATTCTAAAAAAAGGCGGTGTAAATATAATGGATAAAGGTATGGAAGGTTTGCTTGACACGTACCTGTATGAAACCAATTCCCTGCTTGATCAGCTGGACGACATGCTGGTCGCAGACGAAAAAACCGGAGATTTATCATCCGATGACGTCAATGAGATATTCCGCATCATGCACACCATCAAAGGCTCATCGGCGATGCTTGAATTTGGCTCACTCGCCACAATCTCCCATCACATCGAAGACATGTTTTTTTATATTCGTGATAAAGGTATTGAATCCCTGGACGCCACACAGAAAAAGAACCTGTTTAATCTGTTGTTTCGTTCTGAGGACCTGCTGCGTAGCGAATTGTCTAAAGTTGAAAGCGGCGCTCCGCTCTCCGACAACGTGGATTTTTTCAGTGCGGAGATTGATAACCTGCTCAAAACCATCAGCCACGCAACCGCCGACAGTGAAGCTAACGTCCTGTCCGGCGACCCGGAAACTACCGGCAGTGCCCTCCCCAGTGATCCCCGGGCGGCTTATTTTATGCATATTTTTCTGGACGAGGGTGTGGGGATGGAAAATCTGCGGGCCTTTATGATTGTCAATGCCCTGAAAGAATGCGGTGTCGATTTCCGTTATTATCCGGATGACATGGAGAGCAATCCTGACTCTTGTCAGCGTATTGTGGAAAATGGCTTTTTTCTGGCCTTTGACTCGCAGGACACAGCGGCTTCCGGTGAGGACATTGTCAAAACCCAGAACAATATCCGATCCTACCAGCTGACCGAGGCCTCCGGCCAAGGCAGCAGCGCTGCAACTGTGTCTGCCGGTCAGGAGCCAGCGGCATCTGAATCGGCCGGCTCAGTCCAGGGCACTCCGGCTTCGGCAGCACCGGTCCAGCAGCCGTACGCCCCGGTCAAACAGAATCTGATCAGCGTCAACCTGACGAAGCTGGACAACCTGATGAACATTGTCGGCGAGATCGTAATCACCGAATCAATGGTGACATCCGCGCCGGAATTGCAGCTTTTGCCCCGGGACAGCTTTGACAAATTCATGAAATCCGGCCGCCAGCTGCGCAAACTGACCGATGACCTGCAGGACATTGCCATGTCGCTGCGAATGGTGCCGATCTCCGGTGTCTTCCAGAAGATGAATCGCATTGTCCGCGATATGCGCCTGAAACTGGGCAAAGATGTGCGCCTGACGATCGTTGGGGAAAATACGGAAGTCGATAAAGCCATTGTGGACAGCATCCAGGATCCAATTATGCACATTGTCCGCAACAGCATGGATCACGGAATTGAGGAGACCGCCAATGAACGGATTGCCGCCGGCAAAGACCCGCAGGGCGAGATTATCCTCTCCGCCTCCCATACCAGCAGCGAGGTGGTGATTTCCATCGCCGACGACGGCTATGGCATGGATCCGCATAAATTGCTGGCCAAGGCCCGGGAAAAGGGGCTGCTCACTAAACCGGAGAGCGAATACTCCCGTAAGGAAGCCCTGGCGTTGATTCTGTATCCTGGCTTTTCCACCAACCAGACCGTTACCGAATTTTCCGGGCGTGGCGTGGGGATGGATGTCGTCAAAAAGAATGTGGAGTCTGTCGGCGGTACCATCTCCCTTGCCAGCGAAGACGGCAAGAGCACTACGATCACCTTGAAGATTCCGCTGACTCTGGCGATTGTGGACGGGATGAAGGTAACTGTCGGCAAGACAATTTTCACGATTCCGATTTCCAATATCCGTCAGTCTTTCAAGGTCAAAGCCGATCAGGTGATCCATGATGAATATGGCAATGAGATTGTCCAGCGGATGAACAGCTACTATCCCATCGTCCGGCTCCATAACTTTTATAATCTGGATACGGAAGTCACTGCCATCGAAGACGGTATTCTGTTGTGGGTGGAGACCAATGAGCGCTCCTGCTGTCTGTTTGTCGATGACCTGATCGGAGAACAGCAGGTGGTTGTCAAGCCGGTCCCTGTATTTCTGAACAGTTTTGATCTGAAAAGCTTCGGCATCATCGGCTGCACAATCCTAGGGGACGGTAATATTTCCATTATTCTGGATATTCCCAGCCTGCACACGGCGGCTCTCGAAAACATATAAGTGGAGGTAAGAATCATGTCAGAACCTATAACCAATCAGAATCTGCAGAAACAATCGGAACTGGAGGCGCAGACAGCAGTGAAACGCTGCCTGACCTTTGACTCCGGCGACCTCATCCTGTTTCTCAGTACCGATTATATCATCGAGATTATCAACGAACATACCATCACCCATCTGCCGATGGTACCGCGTTTTATCAAAGGCATCATCAACTTGCGGGGACAGATGCTGCCGGTTGTGGATATCCGCCTGTGTATGGGCAAACCGGAAGCAGAACAAACCAGCCAGACCTGCATCGTGGTTCTCGACGTGAATTCAATTCCGCTGGGAGTCGTGGTGGACAGCGTCAGGCAGGTGGTGGATATTGATTTTCGCAATGTGCGGCCTATCCCCGTAAAGCGCCAGCAAAAGCTCCTTGATGGCATGGTGACGATGGAGGACGGCAGCGTACTGATGTCCTTTGACTGCACCGCGCTCGCCCATTGCCGCTACTGATGTATGAGTTTGAGGAAACAGAGGAAACACCATGCTCACTTTAACTGATACCGATTTTAATCGGCTGGCATCCTATATAAAAGTTAATTATGGAATCGATCTGAGCAGAAAAAAAAAGCTGATTGTCAGCCGCCTTACCAATACCCTCTCCGCCCAGGGGTACACCGGTTTTGCCCAGTATGTGGATGAGATCACTTCGGGGTGTAAGGAAAATATGGTTACCGGTATGCTCGATAAGCTGACCACAAACTATACTTATTTTCTGCGCGAGGAAGCACATTTTAAATATCTGAATGAAACGGTACTTCCCGCTCTTGCCAAAGCGCATGAGCGGGATAAAGTGCTTTCCATCTGGAGTGCCGGCTGCTCTTCCGGTGAAGAGCCTTATACGATTTCCATGTATGTCAAAGAATTCTTCGGCGCTTTGGCAGCTGCCTGGGACACCAGAATCCTGGCTACCGATATCTCCCGGCAGATCCTGAGCACGGCTGCGAACCCGGTTTACCCTGAGGAACACCTGAAACACCTGCCCGCCACCTGGAAGCAAAAATATTTCGTCCCCCAAAAAGAGGGCACATATACCATCGCGCCGGTGATTAAGCAAAACGTAATCTTCCAGACCTTTAACCTGATGGATCCAATCCATTTCAAAAGACCCTTTGATCTGATTTTCTGCCGCAATGTGATGATTTATTTCGATCAACCGACCAAAAATGCACTGGTGCAGCGTTTTTACAATGTCACAGTACCTGGTGGTCATCTCTTTATCGGCCACTCGGAGAGTCTCAATAAAGCAGAATGTCCGTACCAATATTTAATGCCTGCGATCTACCGGAAACCCGGATTGCCGGCCCGTACTCTGTAGTCCAGAAAGAAGGTTACCTATGCAGAAAAAAAAACGACTGATGATCATTGATGACTCGCTCGTATTTCGAACCTGGCTCATTAACAATCTGGAGCTTGATGAACATTTCGAAATTGTCGGATACGCGGCCAGTGCCATCGAAGCCAAACATAAAATTCCGGATCTGAGGCCGGATATCCTGACACTGGACATTGAGATGCCCGGCATGTCCGGTCTCGATTTTCTGCGGGAGTATCTTCCCACCCATCCGCTGCCGGTCATTCTGGTGTCGTCCTTAAACGTCAGAGTCTTTGACGCTTTGGCTGCCGGCGCGGTCGATTTTGTCCGCAAGCCGGACATGGAGCATGGTGTCCGCAGGGATGCCTTTTTGTCCATGCTAACCTCTAAGCTGATTGTCGCCGCTCATTCAAAGGTCCATATTCCGGCGGCTGCACCAACTGCTGCTTCAGCCGTTAGTGCCGGCAAGCCCCTGGCGCTTAAAGTACTGCCGCCGGTCCGGGCGGAGGTGGGCCAGGCAGTCATTGCCATCGGTGCTTCCACCGGCGGTACTGAGGCGGTTCTGGAGGTCTTAAAACAGCTTCCTGCCAATATGCCGGGCATCGTTATCACCCAGCATATGCCCGCCGGCTTCACTGCAATGTATGCGGAGCGCTTAAACCGCCTGTGTCAGATGGAGGTCCGGGAAGCTAAAAACGGTGACAAGATTCGCTCCGGCCTGGCGCTGCTGGCCCCCGGCAGCCTGCAGATGAAGGTGGTCCGGATGGGCAGCGGATATGCCGTTAACTGCGTTAATGCGGAAAAGGTAAGCGGGCACTGTCCTTCCGTGGATGTGCTTTTTCACTCGGTTGCCAATACGGTCCGCGAAAAAGCCATCGGCGTTCTTCTGACCGGCATGGGCGCTGACGGCGCGGCCGGGTTGCTGCGAATGCGCAAAAACGGAGCCTTCACCATCGGACAAAACAAAGAAACCTGTGTTGTTTACGGCATGCCCATGGAAGCACAAAAGATCGGTGCGGTATGCCAGCAGTCAGCTCTGGGCCTGATTCCCCAAACGATATTGAACAGACTTAATCGCTTATGAAAAACAGAAATCATATTCATTCTCTGCAAAAACTGGTTACCTGCGGTATCATTCTGTCTGCTATGACCCTTATGATCAGTCTTTTTTGCTATTTCCTCCCGCCGGCCGGGCAGGATGCGGCCGGACAAACAAGGCCGCCAGTGGCCGAAACGTCCACACCGATATCCGAGACGCAGGTACCGGATCCGGATGCAATCCCTTATATGATTCCCTCTCATGAGCTGGGGAATATTTTGGATTTGAAATCAGATAATTTTGATGATAATAGCCCGGCAGATGACGTTCAGGAACCGCTGCCGGAACCCGAAACCATTCCCCCGACAGAAGCCCCAACCCAGCCGACCCAAAATTTTTATCAGAATGACAGCAGTTCCATCTCTATGGCGATGCTGGATACCGCCATGGGGCCCATGCTCTACTATAGCCAGGGCGATAAACGCTGGGGGAATTACCTGTACGGCGGCGCCGATCCGATGAAGAAATACGGCTGCGGCCCCACCGCCGTAGCAATGATTGTCAGCAGCTTTTCACCGCAGGGCTATCACCTCACCCCCATTGACCTGGCTGACTGGGCCGCAGCTAACGGCGGCTATGCGCCGCAGAGCGGATCCTATCACTCAATGATCCCCAAATCTCTTGCCGCCTTTGGCCTGCGTGTGGAAGGGGTAGCTCTTTACTCTGAACAATCCGCCGCTGAGCTGCTTCGTTCCGGTCATATCCTGGTCGCGCTGATGGGCAAGGGAGCGCTGACCAAAAACGGCCACTTTATTGTTATTACCAAGATTCTCGACAACGGCAACGTCTATATCGCCGACCCCAACAGCTTCGAGAACAGCACCAAGGAGTGGAACTTAGCCCAGCTTTTGTTTGAGCTGAAGGGGAACTATGACAGCGGCGGACCGCTGTGGGCGGTGAGTTATTACTAAAATGGCTGCAGTTTACACTGCAGCCATTGAAATTCAGTTCCATTCTACCTCACCGAGCAGATATTCCATGCTGCTCACCAGCTCCTCATATCCTGCTTCCCGTGCGACCCGCAGAACAAACACATTGTCCCTAAGCACCGTAAAGTCATATAATTTTCCCAAAAAATCAATTAACATTGCCGTATCATTCACCTGCCGGTCCACTTCATACCGCCGAAACGCTTTTAATAACAAATATAACCCCTTCATATTGTAAGGATAAGACTTTAATAAAACCGTTGCGGTCTCCACCGTCTGCTCAAGGCACCGGGAGTGATAGAAGCAGGAAACCAGATTTTCATAAGCCTGTTCCAAATTCGCGGCCAGTATCATCGAGCGGTTTGTATATCCATACTGCTCGACCTTTTTGAGAGCCTGTAAAAGGTACTGGCTGCCCTTTTTATAGTCCTGCCTTTCGGCGAAATAACATCCTGATATATAGTCAAAATCCGCTTCTTTCGGTATTTTATTAACACCACTTAGATAGAGTTCATGAAGACGTTCCTGAGCACCATATCCGTCGTCCTGCCCCTTCAAGATCAACATCAGCCTGGTGTAGGTTGCCGCACTGCGCTGGTCGTTCTCCGGGATCATCTCCGGCATCCCGGCAATGGCACGCTCATACCACAGTCCGGCCCGTTCATGATCTCCCTGCGAAAAATAGTCATCACCCATATATCCCATCATCTCATAATCATCTGGATGATCCGTCAGTTCCATCTCAATCAACCGCCGGTTCCGCCCGCTGCTTTTTTTTACGACGAATTCCTCACCGCAGTATCCGGTATGACAGATCGCCAGTTCACTGCCGGCATCACAAATCCGCATCGGACGTCCGTCCAGGAAACCAAGCTGTTCATGAATCCGGCGCCGATATCCCATCCCGGGAAGATTCCGGAAGATGCGTATCTGGGTTCCCGCCAACGCAACCTCCCCGCCGTCGCCCATCTGCATCCATCCGGTTGACAGTGCGTCAAAGGTATCTCCTGCCTGCCGGATAATCTGATAAAGTTTCTGTTCACCACCGGGAAGCATATATTCATCTGCATCAAGAAAAACAATCCAGTCTCCCTTAGCCTGACTGATTGCATAATTCTTGGCCGCCGCAAAATCATCAATCCAGGGAAAGTAACATACCCTGGCCCCCATTGCTTTAGCAAGCTCCACCGTATGATCATTGGAACCGGTATCCACCACGATTTGTTCCCACATCATACTTTTGCCCCAACTGAGCGCCCGTTGGATATTCTTTTCTTCATTTTTTACAATCATGCACTGGCTGATCTGTGGTTTTCGTCCCATTCGCTCACGCTCCTTCCTTAAAGCAGTAAAAGCCACTTCTAAGCTTGCACTTTGAAATGGCTTTTATCATTTATATCGCTTACCCTATATGATTGTTTTCTCCCGCCGGATGATATTATCTCAGCAGGCTCAGTACACCCTGCGGAGCAGCATTGGCCTGGGAAAGCATTGATTGAGCAGCCTGCAGCAAGATGTTATTCTTTGTGTAAGCCGTAATCTCATCAGCCATGTCTGTATCACGAATACGGCTCTCAGCAGCAGTAATATTCTCAGAGGTTACATTCAGGTTGCTGATGGTATGCTCAAGACGGTTCTGTGCGGCACCGAGTGTCGCGCGGTATCCTGACACCTTATCAATCGCAGTTTTAATCTTTCCGATTGCAGTGTTTGCAGGTGTAGTTTCAGCTCCGTCGATTTTCAGATCTGCCACATATGTATCACCAAAGATACCTTTGGTAGTCATATCGGCTCCGGTAACTACGATAGTCTCGGCGCCGCTCGGGCCAATCTGGAACGTCATCTCGCCAGCATTTGCTGAGCCTTGGGCCAGAGGTTTGATTCCGTTGAAGTCCGTATTATCGGCAATACGGTCAATCTCTTTAACCAACTCGTCCATCTCGGTCTGAATGTTATCACGGGCAGTCGAGTTATAAGTACCGTTGGCGGCCTGTGTAGCCAGTGTTGTCATACGCTGAAGCATCGAGTGAACCTCTGTCAGGGCACCTTCTGCGGTCTGAATCAGACCAATCGCATCATTGGCGTTGGATGCAGCCTGGTTTAAGCCGTTAATCTGGGATCTCATGCTCTCGGAAATTGCCAGACCAGCCGCGTTATCGCCGGCACGGTTGATTTTATAACCGGATGACAGTTTTTCCAGGTTCTTGTTGAGTGCGCTCTGGTTTGTTGCCAGGTTTCTGTTAGAATTGATTGCTGGTATGTTGTTCTGAATAATCATAAATATTTCCTCCTGTTTAATAAATATTCGGCAGGAACCTCCTTGTTCCTGCTATACGTATTTTTATGTGGGCCCCTCATAAAAACACGGCTGTAAAGCCATATATTTTAATTTTGCCTTACATTTAAATTATCGCCTGCTTTTCTGAAAAGTTAAGCAGTTTTCTATTATTTTTTATCCCTGAATCAGTCTTAATACCATCTCCGGCAATGAATTTGCATGAAGCATCATCGAGTTGGATGACTGCAGCAGGATATTTTCCTTCGTATAAGCTGTGATTACGTCTGCCATGTCCGTATCGCGGATACGGCTCTCGGCAACAGTTATATTCTCCGACGTCACTCGCAGATTGTTGTTGGTATGTTCCAGATGATTCAGTGATGCACCAAACGTAGCCCGGACATCGGACACGATCTCAATCGCCTGTTCGATCTTATCCACCGCCATATTGGCTTTGTCAACGCTGGTAAATTCCAACTGGTCAAGCAGCAATTCCCGGCTGCCCATATAATATCTTCCCACATCCAGTATCTCCTGCTCTGAATAGCCGATCTGCAGGATAATATCATCCTGTTTCTCCGGCGGCTTATAGCTCGGCAGCCTCGATAGGGGCAGTTCCGCAAACAGTGGGATGCCGTCAAAATCTGTGGTCTGACTGATGCGGTCAATCTCATCCGTCAACTCCAGCCGCTCTGATTCGATGTTGGATCTCGCCGCCGAATTGTAGCTTCCGTTAGCCGCCTGTACGGCCAGGGTCTTCATCCGCTGCAGCATACTGTGGACTTCAGTCAGGGCACCTTCACCAATATTGGTCATGCTGATACCGTCATTCACATTGCGCATAGCCTGATCAAGACCATTGATCTGATTCCGCATCAGCTCTGAGATTGCCAGACCTGCCGCGTCATCTCCCGCCCTGTTAATACGGTAGCCCGACGACAGCTTTTCCAGCGTCTTATCCATTCTGCCTTTGATGATTTTCTGGTTTCTGGATGCGTTCATTGATGACAAATTATTCTGTATCTGCAACCGTATCATTCCTTCTTTCTGCTTAATGCCTTTATTTTAATTCCATAATAACTATATCGACCGGCCCGTCGGAAACATAAGTATTTTTTGTCACTCTTTATGCTTCTGCCTTTCCAACAATTTTTTATAGACAAAGGAACGGATTGCCGCCTCCGCACCGCCGGTCAGGCGAATGAACTTACAGCCATAGCCATATTTACCGCCTTCTATCTGTTTGCCCCACAGCGTATAGGCCTTAAACTCCCGGGCCAGCGTGCGGAACGTGTAGTTGAAGGAAACGACCTCGTCTTTATTGAGCGGTCGTTTGGTGGTGATAAACATCCCGCCGGCACTCAGATTCTCAATCGTGCCGTGAAATTCCATCTGATCCTCTGATTGAAAGGAAACTTCCATGTTAACCTTCGCCCGGACATCCTGCTGACGCTGAACCACCTTTTTGATTGCCAGAATCCGGCACTCCGCCATCCACGGCTCCGTCATCTCCGGGAAATCCGGATTGCGGTGAATGACGGATTCACCGACCGTCACAATCAAACCGGCCTGTCCGTCATAGAAATCAACCCGGGACTTAATCCGGGTATCCTGTAACTTGTAATCAGCAAAGTACAGCAATATGCTGTTCTTCGTATGTACCACCCTGGCCTCTGTCAGGCGTTCTCCCTTTTGTGTGTAAACCATGCATCTGCTGCAGTCTTTCAATACCATATCTCGATCCCCCTCCTGTTATATATTTAAACTTCCCACCTCCCGGCTGGCATTCATCATCATCTGAATCCGCAGGATTTGAAGCAGATTGGAAAAGCTGCCCTTATCCATGGTGACCGTATCGCCGTCTTCATTGACGGACAGACCGCCCAACCCTGATAACCCGCTGTTCCCGGATAAAACCGGTGAACTGCCGGCAACGGATATTCCGTTCATTCCGGTAATCTGGCCGGCAGCCAGAAGATTGGTTCCCCCTGTTTTCACGCTCTGATTGGCATAGAGTGGTGTTCCCTCCAGATAGGACATAATCTTCTTCACATAATTCTGTGTTTCTTCAAAGGGAGGCACACCTCCATACTTCTTGACACTGTGCGGTCCTGCGTTATACGCAGCCAGCGCCAGCCGGGTGTCGCCAAAACGGTCCAGATTTTCCTTTAAGTATTTGGTGCCGCCCATGATATTCTGTCTGGCATCATAGGAATCGGTAACCCCCAGCGTTTTGGCCGTGCCGGGCATCAGCTGCATCACCCCGACGGCCCCCGCATGGGATACTGCGTTGGGATTAAAATCGGACTCTGCCTTGGCCACCGCCCGGATCAGGTTGGCAGGCACCCCGTACTTGGCCGACGCTTCCTCAAAAATAGCATCCATATCCTCTGAGATACCGGACAGCCCACCCTTTAACTCATTTTTAAAATTAGCCCCTGAACTCCTGGTCCGGCCGGCAAAACCGGCTCCCTGTGCCCTCATGAACTCTGCTTCATTCACTGAAGTAATCAAACCCATCGTAATCTAACTCCTTTCCTCCGCTGTCATCTCAGTGCCACGCCGTCAGCGCCGACCCACCAGCCTTCCACCAACGTGTTGACAACCATACTGCCGTCACTGGCGAGATAATACCAGGTTCCGTTGTCATTCAGCCAGCCGGTCTTCATCGTTCCGTCCGCATTCATGTAATACCAGTTGCCCGGAACCGGCTGAATCCATCCGGTTTGCATATCACCGAACGGGCCCAGATAAAACCAGGCGCTGTTTACTTCCACCCAACCGGTACATAAGATACCGTTCTGATCCATATAATACCATTTGCCGCCGTCGCTGAACCAGCCTCGTGTGCGATTGCCGGTCTGGTCAAAATAGTACCATTTGCCCGCAACCATCTTCCACGAATTGACCGCCTTGCTTCCATTCGGCAACACATAGCTATCCCCCTTGAGAGAACCGCAGTCATCAGCCGTTCTGGTCTCCCAGTCAAATTCCTGATCGGTGGAAGAAACAAGGTCTCCCTCCTTCATATACTTCTTCTGTTCGGCGGTGACAGGGATCGCTTTAACCTCATAATAATAGGTTTTATCCATATTCGTCATATAGCTGCTAAGATCAATATAATTCGTCTCCACAGTCAGACGCTTAACTACTTTATTGTCACCATAAAGAATCAGTGAATAGCCGGGGGCATGCTCCACCGATTTCCAGATTGCTTTCATTTTGGAGTTTTTGTTCCATCCGGCCTGTTCCGTCGAGTTAAGGACGATAATCGGCTTATAATCCACCTTCACCTGCAAAGTTGTGTCATCCAGTGCCTTGGCCGATACAAAATCCGCTCCGGTCACCTTGCACTGAGTACGGTTTAATGATACCGGAAACAGCCGTCCATCCTCCGCATGAAGTGTTACTTCCACCCGCACCTTCCGGCCCGGTTTCCATTTATCATATTGCGTCCTAAACTGTATATCGCCCAGCGTGCATCCGCTGTCTGAAACTGTAATCTCCGGATCCGGAATCATCCCCGGGTCACCGTAAGTTGATTTAAATGTTACCGTCAGTTTCTCAATCACACTGGAGTCAGCTCCATAAACCGGCGCTCCTGTAAACAGGAGGAACACGGCCATCATTGCCGCTGCCACCGCAAATTTTTTAAATATTCTCAATCCGCATACCTCCCGTCACTGCAAGATTCCATCCGGACCCACATAGAATCCGCTGATCGAAGTATCACAGGCCATCTCACCCGACCCGGGATAAAAATAGTACCAGTGTCCGTCAATCTGACACCAGCCGTCCACAATCACCCCGCCTGAGTCGGCAAAATAAGTCTTATCATCCCGTTTAATCCAGCCGGTGAACATCGCGCCCAGCAAGCTGTTGTCAACCGTGTTCAGATAGTACCATTTGCCGTGCTGTGACAGCCATCCGGTATACATCGAACCATCCTCATTAAAATAGTAATAATGGGTGCCGATCACCTTCCAGCCGTAATCCGCCATACATCCGGCGTTCTCCGGCGCCTCCTGGCCGTTGTCAAAATAATACCATTTGCCGTCAATGCAGGCCCAGCCGACCGCCATCTGGCCGTCCGGGTAGAGATAGTAATGCTCATTGCCCATCTGCTGCCAACCGGTCCGCATCATCCCTTCCACGTCAAAACAATACCAGAGACCATTGATACATTCCCATTTTCCCCGGCAAAGTGCGCCGTCCGGAAAACGGTAAGACCAGTTGTTTCCGTCCTGAATCCAGCCAATCGTCTCCTGGGTTCCCCGGACAACCGTGCTGTCTTTGATCTGCTGTCCCTTGCCGTCCGACACATAGCGGTCCGTAATCTGCAGATCTCCGGACTCAATCCAGTCACTCTTGCCGCCGTGTCTGGTCTTGGCATCCGTGCCGGGAATGGTTCTGACTTTAAAGGTATAATCCCCCTTTTTGGTCATATAGGGATAGAAATTATAGCGGTTCGCCGAGGTCATCGGAACCTTAAATACAGACTTCTCATCACGGTACAGCTGCACCTCATAATATCCGGAGGTATTCTCCGGTTTTTCCCATCTGGCCTCGCCCAGAGTCTGCTCATACCAGAATGCGTCCAGAGGTGGATCGTAATCGCCCTTCACCGGTTTCGTCCGCAACGTCACCACCAGCTTATCGCCATCCCGCCTGGCGGAAACGAACGATCCGCTGCTGATCTTGACGCTGGAGTCCTTATAGCTGGCCAGAAAATAGAATTCACTGATATCCTCCGGTTCCAGCGTGACCTTGAGCCGGGGTTCATCCCCCGCCGTTATGTCCTTTCCGCTGCTGTCCACCCATTCTGCTTTCGTCAGTTTATATTTGCTGTTGCCGGCATCAACCTTCACCTTTCCTTTTGATGCGCTGCCGCTGCCAATCTCAATTGAAGAAAGTCGATCACCAGCCTCAAGACCGGAACTGACTTTGATGCTGACCGAGTTGATCGGTCTGGTGGCGGCCTGACTGGTCATTGGCGGCATCAGCAGCATACCGCCAAGCAGCAATGCCGTCATCCTGACTCCCATGCTTCTATTCATCTTCTGCGACCTCCTGTGAAGGCCCATCATCCGGGACAAATCCAAGAAAATATAGGTAAATGTCCACGATGGCCTGATAAAGTTCCTGCGGTATCGCCTCTCCCAGCTTCATCTGCCCCAGCAGCGTAGCCAGGGAATCATCCTCATACACCGGAATCCCCGATTCCATCGCCACCTCAGTAATCTTCTCCGCCAGATACCCCATCCCCGACGCCACCACCACCGGTGCGCCGTTTTTCTCGGGATCGTACTTAAGCGCTACTGCCTTCTTTTTCATCAGATGATCAAATTCTGACATTAATGGTTCTCTCCTTTTCCCTGATAGCCGGAAATATATCCTCCAGCCGAAGCTCGCCCTGCTTTTCTCTGACCAGCAGCCGATTAAGTTCCAGTCCGTTCTGATTTAATATCCCGTTTATATCATTCTGAATCTCATGCATCTGTTCCGTAAGCTCTGTCGGCACATAAAGCTGCATGTCCACCTGCCGGTTCCAAAGTGCCAGCACCAGGTCAAACCGGCCCAGATTCTGCACATCAAACCGCAAAAACATCTTGATCCGCCGACCTTCCGTATCTGATGCGCTCTCAGCATCCGGATCCGCCCACATCTCCGACATCACGTCTTTGCCCCGAAAACGGAACGGCAGCAGGATATGCAACAGCGGCATATACACACTCTCATTAAGCAGCATTCCGTTCATAATATTATAGAACTGCTGGATATTATCCAGACCGGCCTCACCGCCTGCGCCTTTTAACAATAACGTCGAAAAGACATCCGCGAAGCTACTGCCCCGCGTCTGCCGCCCCAGTACCCCCAGGGCACTGTCAAGTCCCTCACGGGCTTCGCCCTTATAATACTGCCGGAACTCCCGGCTGCCGGTCATCCGTTCGAACAGCTGCTCCAGTTTATCCTGATCGCCGTTCTCATATTTCACCGCGTGCAGGATAAACAGCAGCACTGCGTCGCGGACCGCTCCAAAATCATGGGTCCTGGATATGTAGCCGGAGAGGAACGGAATAATTCTGCCGTTCAGCAGCTCCGTGTTACTGGCCGTGTCGCCGTTCTTTGCAGTCCAGTCCATCGCATCCGCCAGCTGACGGAAATCCGGCTCATAATGTTTGAGCATCAGGCGGCTGATATCGTCCGTCAGTGATTTCATCTGCTGTAACAGATGGCGTCCTGACGAACAGTCATTGTAACATTTCAGAAATGTCATCACCGTATTCTTCAGGTTATCCGACGTATTATGCGACAAGATATTTCTCAGGCCGTCAAAGAACGGGCCGGAAAACTTCCCCTGTACCGCCTGCTGATTTAAAAACAAATCTACCAGTTCTTCCCGGGTCTCTACCTGAATTAAGGAAAGCAGTTGCTCCACCAGAGCTCCCACTGCTTCCTGGTCGGCAAACAGAAAGCCGGCCGTGTCCTGAAAGAAGAGCTGCTCCAGCAGCCGCGGCAATTCCATGCCTTCGCCCAGACGCTGGATAAACGCCCCGAAATTACTCTCATAATCAATTACGCTGTATGTTCCTTCACCAAGCGCCGAACCGGCCTGTTCTTCCTCCGAAGCGCCCGACCGGAGGATCTGCGCCGGGTCAATCGGTCTCTTAATTAATTGGCCGTCCGGTTGCATCCTCACGTCCTGATTATTAGGCGTCCGGTTATCCGTATTGGCAGATGGATGGGAAACTTGTAAAATATTGGCCATTATACCTCCCTAAAACAAACTATCATTCTGTCTATCGTTATATCTTTATATATATCGACGCAAACACTCATCTATATTAGTATTTTTCCGGAAAAATATAATTTTTTGCGGCAAGATTCTTCCGGCAGCGCCTTATCTCATGGGAAAATGCGCCGATATTGTATTTATACACGACCTAAAACAACTACGAAGGAGGGTGTCATGAACATCAAATTTTATACCAATAATACGGAGCCTCCGAATTATCATTCTTCTGCTTCCGCAGCAGATAAAACAAAGCCAGCAGTCGGCAAAGCAGCCAGCAATTATGATAAAGCAACCTTTAACAAACCGGCAGCACCTGTTGATGATTCTGAATTCGCCCGTGTTCTGGCCCGCGAAGCGGCCGCCCGGCTTGAGCAATCCGCCAGCCCGGAGAAAGTGGCGCGGCTGCAGCAGCAGGTTGCGTCCGGAACTTACCAACCAAATGCCCGAACCATCGCCGAGCGGATGCTTGGTTACCGTTAGGAGGAAACTGAATATGGATGATATGTCAATGAACCTGATGCCGCTGGATGAATTTGCCGTGGTGCTCAGCCAGCTGACCGAAGTTGTACACGCACTTGCAGAGCTTGAGGAACAGAAAGCCGATGCCGCTGCGAACAGTCAGCATCATCTGATCAATGATTTTTTGAATCCGGAGCAGGCATTGGTGCTTAAGCTTCGCGGTCTGGAACAAAAGCGCATCAGACTGGCCGACCATCTTGGCTGGCAGGGACTGACCTTCCGTCAGATTCTGGAACAGGCCGACGACAGACAAAGTTTGGTACTTAACCCCCTGTTTATCGACCTGAGCACCCCGGTTAAGCGGCTCACCGAAGCCAAAGACGCCTCCGAGAAGATGATCCGGCTGCGGCTGCGGGAACTGGAAACCACGGTTGCCGGGGAAGGCGGACAGAGCTACGGCAATAACGACAATAACTTAAGCAGGACACCCGTACATTTTCAGGATCAATACGTATAAACATTGAGAGGATTTGATAGCTATGATACAAGCCACTTTTTCCGGTTTTTCCACAGCCCTGTCGGCGCTGCAGGCCAATCAGAAGCGCCTCGACATCACCGGGCAGAACCTTGCCAATATGAACACGCCGGGCTATACCCGCCAGCAGTTGGAAACGTCCAGCTTAAACTACTCAAAACCCACCTCCGGTTACGGGGGCGGCCCCGGACTGTCTGTGGGTTTTGGCGTGAGCATGAATAAGATCTCCCAGATCCGTGACCCCTATCTGGATGTCCAGTATCGGTCACAGATGAATAAATCCAGTTATACGGATTCCATGCAGAGTGCACTGGATTCTTTATCAAGAATTCTGGATGAAAGCAACAACCAAGGCCTCCGGGGGGCATTTGATGACATTCTGTCAAGCCTGACCAATATTCAGGATTCACCAAACGTCAACGACCCGATCTTTGAGAGCGAACTCCGCTCCCGCATGCAGGCGCTGACCAATAAACTTAACAGCGCCGCTCAGCAGATTGAAACCGCCCAGCAAAGTGAGTTTGACAAACTCAACGGAAAAGGTACCAGCGAGCAGGGTGCGTGTGAGAAAGTCAATGATATTCTGCGCCAAATCGGCGATTTGAATATCCAGATCAAACAGAATCAGATTAATGGCCAGCCAGGCCTTGAACTGATGGATGAGCGCAATGTGCTTCTGGATGAACTGGCCAGCTACATACCGATTGAAATCTCTTATTTTAAAGACGATGACCATAATGGTGTTGTGATCGACAGCTCAACTGGCCAGCCGGTTAAAGATGCCAACGGCAACGACCGGCAAAAGATGTATGAGTATGATGCCAAAGGTAATGTAATCGGCAAGAAGGAATGGCCTGACGACTTAAAAGTTGAACTGGTCTACACTGACAAGAACAACAAAGAACAGCGGATAACGCTGGTTTCCGGTACCGAAGGCGGCCAGGGTAAGAATTACGGATCCATGGACATCAACGGGGACCGCGATGATCCGCTTGATACATCGATAACATTTAACCTGCCCGCCAGCGTCAGCGGCACGCCGCTGAATGTCTCAGCAGCAGACAACTGGTTAAAGGGCGGCTCCATTCAGGCCAGCCTGGATATGCTCAAATCTTATGATTCCACTCAGGGTTCTGATGATGTCAGAGGTTTCGATTATTACATGAAAAATCTGGATCTGCTGGCAGAGACATTTGCCGATATCATGAATGGGATTAACAAAGATGGAATTCAGGGCAATCCGCCGGAAAACGCTGATCCGTATGAACTGCTGGTGAATAAAACCGGTGACGGCGGTAAAGTCAATGCTTCCAATATCGGCATCAGCAACGAATGGATCAACGGCGGTACTCACATTGGGAAAAAGGGCGAAAGCACTAACGATACGATCCTGAATATGAAGGAAGCTATGACCAGGGCCAACTCAAAACTGGGCAACAAATCTTTTGCGGAATATGTCAACAATCTGTCCACGATTCTGGCTAATGATGCCAGCGCAAACATGAGTTCGCTGAAAACCAATGTCACAGTCTTAAACAGCATCCACAATTCCAGAGATTCCATCGCTGGAATCAGCCTCGATGAAGAGGCGGCCAATATGATGAACTACGTATCCGCCTACAATGCGGCATCCAGACTGATGACAGCCCTGGATGAAGTACTCAATACGCTTATTAACAATACCGGGCTTGTCGGCCGATAAGCTCATGATTACGGGAGGTGTATCGTCTCATGAGAGTCACTAATTCTGCAATCATGCGGAACTTTACCAGTTCCATCAATGATGTGCACAGCAAATTAAACAAAAGTATGAACAAAGTATCCAGCGGCAAGGCCTATGAATCTGCCGCCGAAAACCCGCTGGCATACTATGAAGGACAAAAGATTGACCACCAGTATCAGGACACCCTGAGCAAGCTGTCACTGACCACCAGTATTAAAAACCGCCTTTATCAGCAGGAACTTGGAGTCCGTTCCATCCAGGGAACCTTATCCAACGCTAAGACACAGATTGAATATATCCGCTCAGACAGTAATAACGGCGATATGAAAACAGTAAATACCATCAAAGAGGATTTGCTGCAGAAGATGCAGTCAATGGTCAACGACTTAAACGGCCAGTACCAGAATTACTATGTGTTCGGCGGCAATAATTCCACGACTCCCCCCTTCTCCCTGAGTGCAGACGGTATGACGTTAACCTTCAGCCACCAGTTTGCTGGTGATGACAAGACCACAGAGATGGTTATGACGCTGGAACAGGGCAATGACGGCTCTTATCAATATGTCTACGGTAAGAAAGTCGACCTGGGCGGCGGAGCTATGGGCTATCCGCCGGCTCCTGAGGACGGCAATCCCGATCAGACCATGGATAACATCTTAAGAGCCATGAAAGAACAGGGACGGGTCGATATCGGATATGGCAACATTTCTGACCGGGATACCCTCTTGGATACTTTCACCGGCGGACTTAATCTCATGACCGGTTTAAGTTCCGATGCCCTCAGAACCATGTCCGACAGTGACGCCAAGGCGATGATCCAGGAGCGAATGAACCAGAGCCCCCTCGGCCTGATCGGACAGGCTGTCGATACCCTGAACAAATATGCGGATGAAGACATCGACAAGAGTCAGTTTTCCTCTGTGCTTGGCTCCGTCATGGATCAGATGACCGCAACCGAACACAATGTCAGTACCGTTTACAGCGACCTGGGCAACAAATATTCCCTGGTAGAAAGTACGGAGACCAAGCTCGACTCAATGAAGGATTCACTGGAAGAACAGTACAACGATAAGCTCGGTGCGGATCCTTATGAAGCCATCATCGAAGTCAATTACTACCAATACGCTTACACTGCAACCCAGAAGGCGGCTTCCTACATGATGCAGTCGTCACTATTTGATTTTATGCGCTGATTCAGTTATAATTAAATATAATAGGAGTGTTCCACTGATATGATAATACAAACCGATTTTTATGGAAAAATAGAATACACTGCCGAAGATCTGATCACAATTCCGGATGGCCTTTTTGGCTTTCCGAAATTGCGCTCTTATCTCCCGCTCCAGCTCAGCGAGGATGATGACTCGATGATGCTGTTTCAGTCCACCGAGCAACCCGAGGTGGCATTTGTGCTGATTAATCCCTGCCATCTCGATCCGAAGTACCGGCCGGAACTGACCACCGAAGAGCTCCTCGCACTGAATGCCTTGGACAGCGGCGAACTCTCCTATTATGTGATCTGTGTGACCCGGGATAATTATCTGGAAAACACGGTTAATCTGAAATGCCCGCTGGCCATTAACCCGCAGACCCGGCAGGGACTCCAGGTAATCCTGGCGGATGAACGGTATGGCTACCGCCATAACTTAAGTTCCTTCCCGGGCATCACAGACCCGGCAAATTCTAACGACAGGAGTGATTGCAATGCTGGTTCTCAGACGCAGGAAAAATGAAAGTATATTAATTGGCAAAGATATCAGGATTACCATCATCGAATGTACGGCAGAAGGGGTTCGCATTGCGATTGACGCGCCGAAGGAGATCCCGATTATACGCGAAGAGCTTGCCGAAGCCGAGCAGATGAATAAAACTGCTCTTGCTCCCAAAGCAAGCTCCGTACGTACTCTCCAGGCGGCATTGAAAAAGAAATTCGATCCGCCTAAGAATGATGGATGCGATTGATACTGTCCCCTAAAAGTAAGCGTCAAAAAATCCCGAATTCGGGATTTTTTGACGCTTACTTTTATGAGCCGGCTATTTATAGCTATATTGCCGGACAAGATTGTTTAAGCATTCCGCCTGTTTATTCATTCTCTCTGCCGAGCTTGACGAATCTTCAGCGGTTTGTGCGTTTTTATGCGCAATTTCTGACACCAACTGGATTTGATTTGTAATATTACTAATAGCTGCCGCCTGATTTTTGTTAGCTGTTGACATACTGCCAATAATTTCTGCGCTTCGGTTTATACCGGATACAATCGCATTCAGCGACGTAGAGGTCTCATCGGCGATTTGGGTGCCGAAGTTTGCTTTCTCTACTGATTCTGCGATAAGACTTGCCGTTTCCTTTGCAGCGGACGCGCTTTTTGACGCAAGGTTACGAACCTCATCGGCAACAACGGCGAATCCTTTCCCGTGCTGTCCTGCGCGCGCGGCTTCGACGGCCGCGTTCAATGCAAGTATATTCGTTTGAAATGCGATATCGTCTATGACTTTTATTATCCTTGAAATATTCATAGAGGATTCGGCAATACCATTTACCGACCCTACCATCTGTTCCATTTGCGACTGTCCCTTTTGAGCTAAATCTCTGATTTGAACCGCAAGGGCGCTCGCATCATCCGCCTTGGATGCGTTTTCGTTTGTTACTACCATAATATCCGAGGCCTCTTTGGTCAGTTCGCTGACAGAATCGGCCTGCCTCGTTGAATCATGCGCAAGCAACGCCGATGCCTCCACTATCCTGCGCGACTCGCCGGATACTTCATCTGCGCTTTTCGAGATTTCTTGGATAAGGTTATCGCTCTTTTCGAGCATATCAATGCTTTCGTGGCTCATCCTGCTCATATCATCCATCATGGAATTGAGCTGCTCCGCGATGGAGTTAAACTCATCCTGCGAGTCAATCGTAAGACGACCGGAGAAATCGCCTGAAGCCACAATCTTGGAAAACTCGTTTATCTTGTTTATATTGCTGCGCAAATACTTTACAAGAGCCATTATGACAAGTAACATAAACGCTAAGGTAACCAAGGTAACGGCAATCATTATCAAGATCATTTGCCTGATATCGGCCAAAAGCTCGGCTTCTTCGATTGCTATGGCGAGATTCCAGCCGATCACAGGCATTGCTTTATAATATACCCGATAATTGACATTATTCTGCACAAGTAAAGCAGTCCCTGATTCATTGGATTTGATCATCTGCCCAAGCGCCGCTAAATTTGAGTCTGAATCTTCATATATGAGCATGTTGGGCGTTTTCGTATCATCCCAATACGATATATACGCCCCATTCGCGCCAATCAAAAGAGCCCTTCCCGTATCGCCCACTTTCATATCCTTTACAAACCGCTGTATTTCCACTGCGTTCATATCGGCTGTGGTTGTGCCTGAAAATTGATTGTTTGCGCCATAAAAGGGCTGTGTGCCCGTAAGCATCGTTATGTCCGAAACGTAATCGTAGTAAACATCCGACCACGCGATTCCGCCGCTTGAATTTTTTCCGTTTATGTACCAATCAGTATTGGGATAGTCATAATCCGCGTTTGAATAGATGTCGGTGAAAACCGGCGAGCCGTTTTCCATATAAACATATGGTCCGAAATAACTCAAATCATTTTTAAACTTATACGGTTCATACCAAATCCCGCCGCCAATCGTATTCGGATTGGATATAATAGCCTTATTCATGAACTTTATGTATTTGCCGGACATGAAGTCTGCGGTCTCCGCGGATTCGGCATAGGAGACGAGGCTTTGCGCGACCGCCGCGTTCTTATCCAGCTCGTTTTGGATATTAACAAGCTCGTTATCAAGAACCGCCATCATTTTATTCGTTGTTTCAGCGCTTATTATCCTGCTGGATGTAACATAGCTTATTGATGTTAGTAAAATCGTTGCCAGCACAATAACCGGCAGAACCGTAAACATAATGCGCGTAGTTATATTTTTAAGTTTCATGAGAAAATACCTCCGGCAAAATCCAGCGCAGTTTACGTGAATACGTACTCCAGAATTCCTGCAGCTGCTCCTTCGCCTTTTCCAGTTTTCGCTGAACCTTCTCCCAGTTCTCTTCTTTTTCAATCTGGCGGGCCAATCCGACCGCCTGGGTATCCGTCTCCTGTTTGAGCCGGCCCCGGCTGAGAATCCGGTTTTCCAGCACATCATAAACCCCCATATCATCAGAAACGATGCCGTAAACCGGATCTTCTTTGCTGCCAAACCACATCCGGGCCAGTTGAATCAGCTTCATCCCCAGCTCATCAATATGAAAATCGCCCAGTCGGTGTCTGATATATTCCTCATTCATCTGGTCACTCCATGATACATAATAGAGGTGAATGTCCAGAAGTTCCCGGAGCAGCAGCTCATCGGTAACATAGTGGTACACGGCTTCCGCCACACGTAGGACAAACCGGTCTTCCAGCGACAATGTTCTGACATAGTCATAGGAATTTCGGATATAGGCATGCTCCAGCAGCTTTTGTAATTGTTTCTGGTAGGTCCGGGTTTTAAACGGCAGCTTGTGGTATATCTCCACCGTCAGGCCCGACACCCGCCTCATCCGCTCGCCAAAACCCGGATAAAAGCGGTCCGTCTCATATCCCAGATCCACTAAGAACCCTTTGGCCTGAACATAGCTTTCTGAACTGAAATACAATCTGAGTGGGCTATTGGCCGCAGTTTCCGGCAGCGGATACAGATTGCGGATACCGCAGGATGCCAGAATCGTACAGGGCACCTGATCCATATCAAACAACATCAGAATCTCATTTTCGGCCTCCATGCACACATCACCAAAGCGCAGCGCCTCCTGATAGCGTTCAAAAAAACGCTCCTGCCATCGCTGCGCTACCCACTCTCCATTTCCCAACATCCCCAAATAAGCAATATTGGCGACTTTATGGTAATCCGCGGTCCGAAACATGCATTCCCAGTCCAATCGGCTGTGGATCGGCCGAAGATCGGTCTGACGCATGATGGAGCCCGCGATATTAACCAGAAAGCGCCCCTCAAATATTAATCGATTCATATCGTTCTCCCATAACTGACAATCAGTTTATTTACCCGCCTCTGCGTAGAAAGACCTGTCGCCGCCGACCCGGCTGTTCAGGCGGCGATCCTTTTCACGGATCGCACTGATCAGCCGCACGGTGTTCCGGCGAATATCATAGATCTTCTGTTCTTCCGGTCTGCCGGGCCGACGTTCAGCCAGTGAATCAGGATTTGAAAATACCAGTTCCTGAATCAACCGCGCTTCCTCCGGTCCGGTTTCCGCCAACAGCAGAATCTGTTCCCGACAGCCATCATACTTTTCCATCTCCTCCGCCCGAAGCCGCAACAGCAGGGAGGCGGACACGTGATCTTCACGTGAGACCGCATCCTGCAGTTCCTCTGTCAGCCGGTCCATCTCCCGCAATACATTATTGCTGCGCTGCAGCAGAATCATCACCTGTTCCAAATCAAGCATTGAGATTCCTCCTATCCCAGAACACCCTTTGCCCTCACAATATGTGTGTCAACGGTCTTGCGGCCGGCCTCCTCAAAAGCATCTCGCAGTTCGGAGAGAATGTTGCGGATCCGGCCTAATTCAGCCTTTTCCCGGGCCCGTCCGGCCTTAACCTTACTGAGGTCATAGATTAAATAATTATAGATCCGTTTCAACTCACTGCTGACCGGTTGTTCCATATCCAGAATATCGATAAGATATCGGATAATCCGCAGCGTCCGCTGCAGGAAATCCTCAAACAGATCATATTCTTTATCATCCAGAGCGAACTCAGCCTTTTGCAGGCAGCTGATGGCTTCTTCATACAGCAGCAATAACAGCTCCACTCCGCTCATGGAATTAATACTTTGTTCTTTATATTTTTCGTGACCGTTCATGTAATCCCCTTATTTACTTTTAGAGCTGCGACAGATAACTGGACTGAGCATTCATCTGGTTAATCAGTGTTTCCATCGTGCTAAACTTGCTGATATAACGGTCCTGCTCACTTCTTAGCTGGCTGTTAAGTTTATCCACATTCTTCTGCATCTCCTCGAGCTGTCTGTAGATTTGATTTTTGCTGACGGAGCTGGGTACCTTTAATGACCCGGCTTCCTCTATCAGACGTCCGTAAGAATTGCCGTTTCTGCTGGCATATTTGGTGGCGTAGGGTGTAAATGTATCCTCAATAATCTGTGTCAGCCCTTTCTTGACAGTACCGCCGCCGGCAAAAACATTCGATACTTTTTCCGGATCTGTCTCCATTGCTGACTTGAATTTGACTTCATCGAAAGCGATGGTGCCGCCCTCCATCCAGCCATCTGAGATCGAAATGCCGATATCTTCAAGATCCTGAGGACTCACACCGTTGCTCATCAGTACTGTGAAAATATTCTGAACGCTCATACTCAGTTCACGCATGGTTGGGTCATTAAACAGGAGTCCCTGCTTGGCTTTCTTCTCCCAGTTTTCGATGGATGTCTCGGACATTTCGTTCTTCTGCGCATCTGTTAACGGACCATAGGATTTATCCGGTTTGGTGGTGACTTCCTTATTGATCCCTTTGATTAGTTCATTATATTCTTCAATGAATTTTTTTACCTGTTCCGTCACACCGTCTACATTTGCTTTGGCATTGAAGGTGACTGCCTGGGATGGGTCAAGCACACTGTTACCATACTCGTCCTTCCTATAACCGAACGTATTATTGACCGTCACTTTCAAACCTTCCAGATCAAAGGTATTGGAGGAACTGGTTATCGTGCTATTCAGACCATTACCATAGCTTACCTCAATGATGGCGTCTTCCCCACCTTTATTATTATCAGCATTTGAACTTCCGAAGATCTCATTCGCCATTGCGCTCAGTTGGATCTCCCGACCGGAACCGGTCTCATTTGCCACCAGGAGGAATTGGTTTTTGTCTTTAAGATAAGTGGCCGTCACATCAACATTTTTGGTATTGTTAATCTTATCTACCATCTGATTGACGGTTGAATCAGAGGTAAGGCCTTCGATTGTAACTCCATTGATCTTTAATTCGCCATCTTTTAAAGCTTGGTCAAGCGCTGCCTTGCTGGAGTAGCTGTCCAGGCCCAATTTGGTGCGATTATCCCATAAACTGGAATCAGCACTGACCGTGTTAGAAGCATTCTTGACAATTCCAATGTTTTGGCGCACATCTGCATCATCTGCGGTGATTGTCAGGTTTGGGGTATCCCCATTTTTGGTCACCGCACTGAATTGAAGGCTGCCGCTGGAAGCATCAACTTTGATTTTGTCAGTACCGAAGGCCTTGTCAAGGCGGCTCTGAATGATACCGGCCAGACTGTCGGAATCATAGGTCGTGGATCCATCCGGATTTAAAACTCCTCCGCCAAAGGAGTTAACCGAATCGCCTTCTTTAAGCAATTCGACCTCTTTGGTCTGACCGCCAATTGTCACGGAAATTTTCTTTCCTTTCAGATAATCAACGATGTTATCTTTGTGTACATAGGAGTCTGTAAATGCATTTTTGTTTAACGGATCATTGAACTCGTCCAAAGTAACCCCATCAGGATTGTTCGAATGATACCCCATAGCACTTAATGCAGTGGACGTTTCACGAATCAACATCCCTGACGGTGCATTTGTTGTTTTGATTCTAATCTGATCACTCACATGATCATACTCAAATTCAATTTTTCCGTTCTCTCCCACTGTAAAATCAGCGTCTTCCAACGCCTCATTGAGCTGAGCTACCAGCTTATCAGCGTCTGCGGTATAATCAATATCTACCGTAATTTCTTTTTTAACCCCATCCTCATCAACAGTTTTTTTATAGGAAGAAGGAAAAGTATAAGTTCCCATAGACCGGAAGGAATTATCAGGACCACTGTAATCACCAAACTTAAGCTGTGTTCCCTTCAACCGGGAAGTGGCATAATCACAAGCATTCAAATCGCTGCCAAGCCTGGTATCAATCGCTCCTGCCGTCCCCTTGGCATCAGACAATCTGGAGGCATAAGTCGCCATCTGTTTCACTCCGCGAATCGACAGCTGCGCGAGCAAATTGGAACTGCCTGTCGCTGAAACGAATTTGGTAATATCCGAATCCCCCAACGGCGTAATCTGGTTCTTCGCAAAAAACGCTGACGCCTTCAGATTTGAATCGGAAGCATAGGAATAATAACTGTCCTGTAATCCTAAAATCTTATCACTGATGCTTTGGCAGGCTTCCTGTTTCCACCCCAAACTCACCATTGCATTCTTTTGTTTTTGTATCTTGGCGGTGGTACCCGCGGTCATTTTTTCAATCAGTGAATCGCGGTCAATGCCGGTGGCCATGCCGCTAAC
>Ga0154002_1000024_pt1 | contig 30909 bp, 55 predicted proteins | sample TSNY086MetaG_FD_102276 | JGI IMG/M metagenome (GOLD analysis project Ga0154002, IMG submission 102276) | Attine ant fungus gardens microbial communities from New York, USA - TSNY086 MetaG | ecosystem: Host-associated > Fungi > Mycelium > Unclassified | place: USA: New York, Robert Cushman Murphy... | reverse complement strand
TTTATCGAAAAAGCAGAAGGGCAAAAATGGCTGCCGACCAATGCGGAATATGCAGCTTGGCGCAAGAATTATAACAATGTGATGAATGAGGGCGGCGAGGGCTATATCCCTTCATGTATCACCAAAGAAGCGCTTGAAAATGCAAGGCTGAAACTGGAGGGATTGAAAGAAAAGGTGTAGAATATGAGCAAAATATTATTATCGGAATGGGCACGCAAAAACGGCATCAGCGATGTCACAGCCAGACAGAAAGCGCAAAAAGGCCTTCTGAAAACTGCTGAAAAAAGCGGTAAGTTCTGGCTGATAGATGAAGATGAACCGAATGTAGATAATCGCACAAGGAAACCCGCACCGGCGGGAGAAAGCGGGATAAAATGAAAAAATATGAAATATTATATATTTCCGGAGCAACTGGATTTGGATGGGAGCATGCTTGTGACAGCATAGATGAAGTTGAATCTATGATAGAAGAAATAAAGAATACACATACTGCAATGGTGACGGTTTATGATAATATTTTAAATGATTTTATTTTTTATAAACACGCTTTATCTAAACCCGATATCGATTTTCTTCATAATTACAATAGGGACTTGCGAACAACGACACGTAAAAGAAAATAATCGATCCCTGGATGGTATCGAGGGAGAAAGGAAATGACATGAGAAAATTTTTAGCCATTGGGAGATACGAGGCATCATTTGGCAAGGAGCGCGATGATGCATATGGAGTATTTGACTCCTTGAAAGAAGCCATTGAATCCTGCTTGAAAAAGGACGAAAAAGGCTATTATGTCATGGTCGATGGATTTGACGATCCAATTGAGGAAATTACGCAGGTGGAATTTGAGGATGGTGCGGATCAGAATTTTGACAACCATGATTATATGCGTTTCGAGGAGGTGGAGTCATGGCGCAAGTCTGAATCAGACAATGCTTTCAGGACCGAGGAAGAAGAGGAAAAGCTCTTGGAGCGGCAACGAAAAGAAGCTAAAGAGCAACGCGTGACGGTAAAAGAAATAATGGGATTATTACCAAAATTTGACGAGGTAAAAGTTGTCAAAAACGGAGAGGCCAGCTTCTGGAGTGTTGTACCGCTTTTGAAAAGCGAAATATACAATAATCTGGAAGTTACATCGATAGATATAACGATTTGGGAGGGGAAAGTTATACAACAGTTAACCGTCATAGAATAGAAGGGCGGTAATGATAGTGTGAGAATCACCAAGATCGAATAGCGGGAACCGGACAACTGGAACCCGCTATTTTATTTAAAAATTTCTATATAATTTTGCAAAAACCCCTTGACAAACTAACACTATAGTGTTATACTAGCATTAAGTTAAAGAACAGAAAACACATAAAAAAGGAGAATGAAATTATGAAAACACCAACAATGAAAGAAATTAACGAAATGAAAAGAATAGTTAAAAAAGCAACTGGAAGGAACATGAAAGACATCGAAATCACATCTTACAGTGCCAGCGTAATCGGTTATAAGTATTTCGCTACAAATCATGATCGCGTAAATAATAATTACACTCACGGAACGGTTGAGGTGTAATATGAAATTACAAAAACTAAGAGTCCGGGCCGGATACTCCCAGTCTGGACTCGCAAAAGCGGCAGGGGTATCCTATTCCCTGATCCGCAATATTGAACAAGGCCAGAAACGTATCGAGGGAATGTCAGGCGAAAAGCTGTATAAACTTGCGCTGGTGCTGGGATGCCGCATGGAGGATTTTCTTGATACGGACAATCTTTTGCGAGAAGTCGCAAAGAATTACGCAGGATTGACATGGGGAAGTCTGCGGACAGAGGAACAAGAAATGCTTCTTAATGGCGCGAATGCAATTGACGGAAGAACTGGAAACAATATGATGGGCGATGGTGAATGCACTATTGACCTTTCCGTATACCCGTTTTCGGCGCCTGGAAGAGTCGTGGATGGTGAAATTGAAATTGCTGATATCGCAGTCATATACAATAGCGAAGAATAGGAGGTTGACACATTGAATAGTAAGCCTATTCCCACAGATACCCAATTTGGCCGACTAACGGTAATAAGAATATCCGACCGATATAAAAAGGGTCACAGTGCATACTATGATTGCCGGTGCGAATGTGGCAATGTTGTGTCTGTTAGAGGCGATACATTGAGATGCGGAGACTCGAAGAGCTGCGGATGCATCCATGACAAGCTTCTGAGAGAGAAGTCTAAAAAGGCTTATGACAAGAATTTCAAGGACGGTACTAATATTCCCAAGCTGAAATTTGATTCGCGGCAATCAAACAATACGTCAGGAGTCCCTGGCGTGAGTTGGCACAAGAAAAGTCAAAAATGGTGGGCGAGAATACAATTTATGAAAACACCGTATTCGCTAGGGTTTTTCGATAATATTGAGGATGCTAGCAAAGCTTATAAACGGGCAAAAGAAGAGTTGCACAGAAAATATTTGGAAGAGAAAAAGAACACATAAACAAAGCCCCGGCTCATCACCGGGGCATTTTCTATTTCAACGCGCCGCTTGCATCCGGCTCCAGGGTGATCAGTTCGCCAGCTGCCGCCATTGCGCCGTTATCATGGAAGTAATAGACCTTTCCATCAATCGCCTGCAATCCCGTCGCCATAGCGCCGTCAGCGCCCAGATAATACCATTTCTCCTTGTAATCATACCATGTGTTTTCTGCCGCATAACCAGCGCCGTCAAACCAGTACCACCGGCCATCAATCTCCAGCCACTTGTTCACGGGATAGCTGCCATCTTCGAGCCGGTACCACCATCCGGTGTGATCTTGAATCCATCCCGCGACGGGAGTTTTTTCCATTGCGTGAAGTACATCCCACTGAAATTGATCCCACGCTGCCTTGTTGCTAACAAAATATAACGGGCAATTCTTACCAGTCACGTCGTAGTGTCTGATCAGTCCACCGGCCACCGGATCAAGATCCCAGCGCACGCACAGATCGGCGCACAGTTCTACATAGGATTGATACGTGGCCGCATTGAATTTGCCCGTGCTATCCGGATGACAGGCCTCAATAGAAATGGTATAGCTATTGGCCTGATTAGTGCACCAGCTGATTTCATCTTCCGGGATCAGCTGCAATATCTCGCCCTGCAGACCAATGATGTAATGGCAGCTTGCTTTAGTGGCCGCCTGCCCTTTTGCTTCTTTCGCTGGCCCTTCCGTTCTCAAACTCTCAAAATAGTTCCGGTTAGCCTGGGCAGATGTGCCGGGGTTGCCGATATAATGGCATGCTACCGCGGTTGTCCGGGTGCGCTTAGTGCCGGGGCGGTTGTAATTGCTGATGGTCAATAATGCGTTTTTGATTTCCATGTGTTTTCCTCCTCTGATATTACTCTTCCATTTCTCCGGCCTCTTCTTTGATTTGTTCACCAACTAATTTATAGCTGGTTAAAATGCTGCCATCTGGCTGTATGTAAGAGGTTTCGGATATCAAGGTAATGTCATTGTATTTTCCTATGATCGTCCCATCGGGAGATGCGATTTCGACAGCCTCTAAGTTTTCTTTTGTGAACTTGTTCCATGTTGCGATCATAGTTTGCTTATCGGGCGACAGCACGTGCAAATCTTCGAGTGATGAAAATGATTCTAATTCAATTGTTGATTCGTCTGATAAAATTAAGATATCTTTCATTTTTTCATTTCCTTTCTTGCTTAATTAAATAGTGATTTAACTACCGTTTTTAATAGAATACAGTTAGTCATTTCAGATTGTAATAACCACGGAACTACAACTGTAAATCGAATCTATATGGGAATGGTAAATAATAATGCTGCCGATATCCCCGCCGCTGGCTATTATGGTATGCTATTCGGAATTTATATTGACCCAACGCAATACGGCGTTCAGTTGCTTGTGACTATGGCAGCCACGCCCACACTACATATCCAGTCGCTAGTGACGGGATATTGGGGATGGGCATGGATTCAAAAAATATCATTTGCTGAATATATTTACAAGGCCATCAGTAGGTGTGTAGCGGTAGTACGAAATCGTATTCGCTGAACCATTGAACTGTACTCGGAAAAATGTACTAGATGTATCATAGAGATCTATGTACATACTTCGAGTGCTGGGAATGGTGTCAAAGCGAACCTGTATAATATTACTGCTCCCCCATATAATCTTACCTAAAACGCTATTTACTTGAGTAATCTTATCGTTCAGCACCTTCGAAACCGTCGCATCCGCCGCCTTTTCTCCCGCTTCCGTGACAGCAAGGTTTGTCGAAAGCAAATCAACCGCCACTCTCTTGTCAAGGGCTGATAATCCGTTGGTTATTTTATTGAGATTCTCGGCGTTCAAGTCCGGTTCGGAATCGTCGACAAAAATGGTTGGGGTTGGGTATATTCTATCCATGTGTTACCTCCTTAATTTAAATAAACAAGTTCATAATCCGCATAATATGAAGTCGTACCGGAATAATGAGTGAATAAATATACATAATATTTCCCGGAATAAGCACTTATACTAAAGTCATTATCCAATCTGGTATGGTACCCCAATAAATGCGGTTCTTCCAAATTTGTGTTGAAAGAATAAGTTGAAATTCCTGTATATAGATAAGTGGGTAATCTATTTCTGGCAATCACTACGCCGGGTGTTCTCGATGTCCAGTTATTGACGCTGTATGTCCGTAAAGACACTGATAGATATGAAAAATTAGTCAAGTCTACCGCTTGGTCAAAAACCACAGCCGTGGCCTGTAATTCATATCTTTGCATTGCACTGTTGTAAGCATATTCATTAGAAACTCGCAATGTGTCCGCATTAATAAATGCGCTTCCCCCAGACCAATTATAAGCATATGGAAATGCAGTAAAACTTTGACCAGGAGGTAATGCTCCGTAGTACAATAAACGGTTGGGGTCGTCATTTACATGCCCATTCCATGTTCCCGCCACGCCGCCGACGGTTACGCCTATTCTGATGTTTCCAGGAACCAAATTAGTAACACCGCCTACGATTATGTCACCGGTAAAATATTTTCCGTTTGCTGGAGTTGTTATTTTGCTTGCACCAGGGCCAATGATCTGCCCTGCGCTGGTTTCTAAGCTCTGTGTTACTTCGCCGCCACTGTAATTTCCGGACGGCAATACAATAGAACCATTTGCCGGCAAAACATACGCTGGCGATCCGCGATCAATAATAGTTCCCGTTTGTGTATCTTCTGTGCCACTTCCTACGAATTTTTTAGGAGCGACAACATCACCCGGAACGGCAGTTAGATTATCCGTATCGGTTCCACCTATTTTCCTTATTGGAATTTCCATTTTGCCCTCCCTACATTGGTATATAAGCGCTGAACGTTCCCGTAACGCCGCCGACCACAGCACCTTTTTTGATGTATTCCGGTATTAGATTTTCAACGGCTAGGACAATTATATCGCCAGTGCCAAGTTTTCCGGCGGTTGGGACTGTTGTACTTGCTGCGCCAGGTATTATTGTTTGTTCGCCGAAAGTGGGAATGGATTGGTTTACCCGACTTTCCCCACCGTGAATTCCTGCCGGAATGTCAAATCTGCCATTAGCTGCCAAATTTACGGTTTGTGCTGTTATTTCCGGATTCGTCCCGATCTGTTCGGTTCCATCTGCGCCTATAAATACTTTGCCCACTCTGACATTATTGGTACTTGCTGTTAATTCGGAAGTGTCAATACTGGATCCCTTGAATGGTAATGTTAATTCCATGCTACACTCCTTTCAATCCAAGGATGATATCAACAGTGGGTTTTCTGAATTGACATGTAACCCGCAAACCTCCGCTTACAGTTTCTAACTTGGTTATCATATTGCTCCCCTTGTCAATGTTTGCTTTTTGTGTCTCCGTTAAGCTGGCGGGGTATAAAATCCCTACAGTCGGGGAATCGCTGGCAGTCATGCCACTTATTGATATTGTTTGCGTATAAGGGGCAGCGGATGACCATCCGCTTACAGTGAGGGTTATGGTTCTCAACTGCGTTAATGCAGCTTTATTATTTTCTATTGTTGTTGTTAATGCGGCTTTGTTGCTTTCAATCGTCGCGTTCGCTTTTAACAAATCAGCTATATTGGTATTAACTTGTGAGTTTGTGTTGTTGATATCGTCAGCGTTAAATATATCACCTTCGGTTTCATAAATAGTGACATCAACCAGTGATACCGTCCCATCCTCGTTATTTATGACTTCCCATTTTCTTTTTCCTTGGAATTTATCATTTTGGTAATTTGTTCTTAACGCCATTAGATTTCCCTCCCTCCGAATGCTTTTGTGCCAAGCCTGAATCCTAACCGTTGATGTGCGGGATATGCCGACTCGATCAGGCGGCCAATATCGTGTATGATCTGCTCTATGGCATTCGCCTGATATATGCTGGTGTATGTTATTGCCGCCGGGATGTTTGGGGTGTCGTTAGGGGCAAAAAACGTGGTTCTTATAACCTCCAGATTAGTGCGTATTCTTTCCATTTCTAATTCCGATCTTTTGTCCATCATTTTCCAGTTTAATTTATTATCAACAACACATCTATACCCTTTGTCATTCAGCATGTACGCCACATATTTGATTGCATTTTCAATGCGATTTAAATCATCGTTGCTTATAAACGCCTTACTTGTTAATTGCTCTATGTCCTCAATTGTGCGATCAAAAATCAGTTCATCCAATTTACTCATGTATTACCACCTCTGCCCTTATCTTATTTGCAAATGAATAGTCAATACTTTCGATTGTTCCGATTTTTTTACCGTCATACACAGTATCAATTTCGACTATCTGACCAAGCATTTTATCACCCAAGAGTACTTCACCGATAACATTTTCGGCTCGTTGGTAATAATTATAAATCCTTTCAATCGCTTCGCCTGCATTGCCGGAATGGATTAATGTTGCGTCTGCCACATCTTTGATGTTTTTGTTATAATTTATTAGCGGGTTTTCTTTCAGCCGGGAAGTTGTCATGTGATTGTATTTAAAGCCGGTCAATATTACTGTGCCGCCGGTCCCTCTTATATAAGCGAAATTATCGCCATAACTCTGGATTGTACCGCCGGAAATCGTCAGGCCGTGGTATGCCTCTGTAAATATAACTTCTGCTGTGCCATCTAATACATCATTGTATAATTCCTGTGATTCATTAGTTTTGTGATACGAATGGGAAGTAAGTCTAATTCCGGTCACGATGTCGCTGTGTTCCAAGGTTACGCCGTCAAAAGCATCGTCTTTTGTAAATTCTCCCGATACTTCTGTTTCTTGTGGATAAATAATTATCCCATCATAGTTACTTGTATCAACTACTGCGCCGATTGCAAAAGCAATTTGCACAAGTGCATTTCGTTTGGTGGTATACGGTATATATCCATACAACTGTATATTTCTTAATTCCTCGGAAAGCAAATACGGAAAGTCTTCGCCCTCAAATATTTTCGCCACCACTGCCGAAACAGTTCCTCCGTTGTATATACCGCCGGGAAATTCGTTTCCGTCAAGAATACCAATGGCATCATGGGACGAAATATGATAATCCATTATGTTTTTCTTTGCACCATTTTTTATATAAAAGTTTCCCAACAAATGACCATCAAAGTATAGTTGCAAGCGTTGTTTTTTTTGTAAATCAAACGGGATATCACTTTTGGTTCTAACTGTAAAGTCCAATGTGTTAATGCTTATGTTTTTAGATATTGCGTTGATCTCCTGGATGCAATTGGTTTCCAATAATTCGTTGTTCATGAAATCCCGATATATGCCATAGTCGATTCTGACAAGGAAAATCGGCCTATGCGGTTTTGATGTGCTTTTAAAAGTTATAACTATCCTGTCGTAGTACTGAACGTAATTGTTGCAGAAATAACTAACACTGTCCGGATAAAAATCCATGTCGGAAAGCAATGAGCCATTCGAAAACCATTTAATATTTAATTCATTACTGTAATCTCCCGATAAAGTATTGAACGTAAGATATAAGCCAACACTGCTAAATACTCCATCAAATTTAATTGTCAATATCGGATTGCTCACAAAATTACTATAGCTGGTGGATGGATATAGGTACCGCCGCGGATGCAAGCCGGAACGTGGTCTTAACCCTTCGTTTACGTCGTAATATCCAAACAGCCCATTTTCATCGCTAATTTGGTTGCTTATAAATCCAAACGGACCGGGTTCGCTTGGAAAATTGACAAAACTGCCATTTAGCAATGCAAAGCCCGGCAGCGCAAGGGAATACCCCGGATACGTAGATAAGTTAAGTTTTAAGTCCGGGAATTCCTGCAATGTTTTGGTTGATCTTGGATATAATCCGGTACCTGGCCTTAATCCTACTCTGGGCCAGAGTCCAGGCTCTATAATCTGCGGGTGACTATTCTCTTTGGCGTAAGGAGCTACATCGTCATATACTATTTTTACACCTTCGTCCGTTTCTGCTTCGGAACGAAGTTCCTGTTTAAAAAACATATATGTATCACCTCCGTTGCGGCTCCATTGCGACAAAATTTACTGTTAATCCAGACCATTCATTTTCAATTCTTTTTTTCAAATTATCAGTTCCGTTAGTCACATAAGCCTCGAATTCAAGCGTTGTTTGGCCATAGGGGAAAATTAGCCTGTGTGATTCGGTTGGGGATGTAATGATTTGATAAAACGAATCGTAATCGGCTCTATAATTTTTATGTGGTTCGATTTCCATTTTGTAATTATAAAATGTTCCCACGATATCCCTATACATCCTGGCCGATTGAACCCGGCCAGAATTTTCATTGTCGGTAACGGCAAAGCTTCGTTCCAAACTTATGACAAACACACGGAAATCCATCCCATCAATTGTAAACACACCATTGCCCGTCATTTTACCCCTCCGTTACCATCCGCACGCCGATCCTCTGATTTTCCTGATTGCCGAACTTAGCAACCAGCCGCCCGAATCTATTGCCGTCAATTGTCATAGTTGCTTCAATCGTCTGATTGTTGTTTAGGCCACCCATTTCGGTGATGACATCCTTAAATGCCTGTTTCATAGTTTCGACTGGAGAAACCACTTCATAATCCCGTTTGTTGTCTCCTAAAATTGCCGCAAATTCTCCGGATCTCGGCGGTATCACGGTTCCAGTTGCCAAATGGGGCATCTCGTAAGTTAACGCCGAATACATGTTTGCCGGAATGGAATAAGTACTGGCAGATGCGGCACTATATCCTGTGCTGCCCGAACCACCGCCGCCGCCGGTAAGTGATGCTGCTGCCTCGGCAATTGATTTAATAGCTTTTATGATTCTGTCAACCATTTGTATAATACTGTTGACAAAAGCCTCGATATATTGCTTGATAGCATCGAATGGGCTTTTGACAAATTGCGCAAGCAATTGAAAAGCATTACCGATGTTATTAATTGCATTGGCAATCTTATCAACAACCAAATCCATTGCCATAATAATAATGTTTGGTATCGAACTCCACACCCCGTCCGTGCTGGTTTTTATGGTGTTCCATGCATCAGCAATCAGATTTGCCAGAGTGGACAGCGTATTTGCTATGTTCTGGAATGCGCCTGTTATTTTTCCAGCTCCTTGTTGAAACGCTTCTGTTACGAAATCCCAATTGTATACCAATAATGCAATGGCTGCGATCACTGCACCGATAGCCACAACTGCCAAACCGAAAGGCCCTAGCAGAGCAGTAATGGCCGCCACGAGCCCACCAGCTGCCGTAATGGCCGCCCCGATTCCGGAAACAAAAGTAATTAACGCTCCGACAACAGAGGCTATTCCTGAAATAATAGAAACGATGGCAAATGCGGCGAAAAATGACCCTATTATTATTGCGGCGTTCTGTATGATTCCTTGGTTTTCCGCACACCATTTGCTAAAATTTGTCAATCCGGCCGTAAGTGACTCTAAAAATGCTATAAAAACATCACCAGCAAACGACGCTATTGGCTGTAATACGGTGTCCCAGAACCATTGCCAAAGTGGTTGCAATGCGACAAGAACCGCATTAATAGCTCTTAAAGCTGCGGCCAATAAATTAAAAAACGCTGGTATTGCGTCTTGGATGGTCCAACTTGCTAATGGTAATAAGACATATTCCAGGAGCCATAAAAGTGCATCGCCGATAGTGTCCACTAGTGGATTGATGGCCTGCAGAAGATTGTCAAATGCGGTCAATATTGGTGTGAAATCAAGTGTTGCGGCCCATGTTTTGATGATTTCAGTCGCGCGCAATATCTTCTCGGAAAAAGTTTCCACGATATCAAGAAGATGTCTCATTATGGAATCACCCAAGCCACCGGCTTCCCACGCCTCCCGAAAACGATCGGCCAAAATGGCCACTGTATCGGCGAGATTCGCAAACGCCTGTAGCAGATTGCCGGTAATTCTTTCGCCATATCCAAGATCATTCCAGGCTTTTAAAAATGACGATCCTACCGCTGCGACTAAGTCTTTTAAGCTCGAAAACGCATTTTTAATACTGTCAACAACCGTAGAACCATACTTATCCCAAGCATTCTTTAAAGGATCAAAAAGACTGTCAAAAAGTTCTTTTATAGCATCAGCTTGCGCCTTTACTTCATTTGTCACCTCTTCTGTGGTGAACATGTCACTTATGGAAGTGTCTTCTTTTTTTGCGCTTGTCAATTGAACCAAATCATCAAATGGAGCTATGGCTTTTTTTGCTTCCTTGGCAGTGTCTTTTAGACTTTCTGCATAATCCTCCTGCACCTTGACCGCTTTTACAAAAGTATCTTTTCCTGTAAGTGCTGCGAACAATTGCGCCACCCATGTCGTAGCTTCTGCCAAAAGACCAATAAATTTTGTCAAGGCCGGGGAAACTACTTCCAGAACAGGGGAAAAAGCAGTTGCAAAAGCGTTTTTCAATTGCGTCATAGCTGACAACAAAGACGATATAGCCACGTTGGTATTGTCTGAATATTGTGCAAGATTTTCAAATCCTTCTTTTGCGCCACTAATAACTGTACGCATGGCCATCCGTACCAGCATTAATTTAAACATATTACCAAGCTTAAAAATGCTTTTGGTAAGCGGGATAGTGGTTTTATTTGTGCTCTTTAATGATTTGTTCATTTTGTCAGATGATTTTGTTACTTCCTTTTGGGCTTCATCCGCGCCGACAAGCTTTTTGCGGTATTCTTCGGCGTTTTTTCTTGCCAAATACAATCCTTTGTAAGCTTCGTCATATGGGGCATCTCCCAACCCGTATCCGGCCCTCTCCGCATAATACAATGCATCTGTATAGCGATCTATTTCATCCTGTAGCGTTGCGGTGGACGATTCGGCTTCTGCCATCGAATTTTTTAATGCATCAAATCCAGCTCTTGCAATTAGTGGAATGTCCTTAAAGCTTTGTACTAACATCTGTATGGACATTTGCAGCAATCCGGGGCCTTTGACTGCTTGCTCCGTTTCCGTGGCCACTTCCTGCATAGCGTCACTTACAGCGTCTTCCAGTTCCTCGCTTTTTTGTATTACCTCATCGACATGATCAGCAAGTGTTTCAAGGTTTTCTATTTCCGGTGTTAATTCATCTTCTTCCGGATACAATCCGGTGATCGTTATCTTATCCATTGCGGCCTGTAAGCTTTCGGCTTCTTCCGTCGCAGAGGACATTGATTCGGTGACTTCATCCACTTTCTCTACAACTGCGCTGGTTGCACTGGCAGCTTTTTCAAATGAGTTGCTAAAAGAGGCTACGAATTCTTTTATGATGCTGGTAAGTTCTTGTATAGCTGCGACAATTTCTTTTGCGCCCGCTTCCATGCCGCTGGAATCAATTTTTGAATCAATAATTACTTGCCCATCAGAATTCACATTTTAGCCTCCTTTCTATATGATTTTGGATAACGCTTCTTTTTCAAGCCGTTCCTGCTCTTTTTCATCTTCTGATTTGCGGCTTTTCAGAACGATCAGATTTTTATTGTCTCGCAAAAATTCCTTTTCGTATTTGTCAAGCGGCTTCCCTTTTGCCCTTTTTTGCCTGATTCCGACGATTTGAGAAAACAGCCCGTCATAAATTTCACTAAACCACCCATAAAATGTCCACCAATGTATCTGCTCTCTTCCACGGACTTCCATCCCGGCAACCTTGTTGATTGCAGGAAATATAATCGGTGCGTCCTGCTCCCAGTCCATGGTTCGAGGTTTGTTAATGGCATCATCGTGACTAAGGCCACAATCCAGGTACCAGATCGCTTTATCAACGGCCTCTTGCAAATCTTCGTCAGGCGGTATATCTGGGTAATACAAGAACTTAATCATTATTTCAATCTTGTCGGCATTGTCCAAATTCGGATCGTTAAAAGCGCAAAAAATATCAAGCGCAACTCTGTAATCTGTTCGGATTTCATAATCCGTGCCGCCAACGGCAAGCGCAAACGGCAAATTCCAAAACATTATTTTCTCCGGGTTGTTTTCCCGGCTGGATACTTTTTCAGATGATCATTTTTGGGGTTTTTGTTCATTTCCGACAGACTTTTCCCAGTTGCATCCTCGATTATCTCAAGCACCTTTTTAAGGACTACGCCACCCCACACATCGTTGTTCATGAGTGTCAGCGGACCGGCGACAGAAAACAGATCGGAAGTATCAGCATTGAAAAGATAATCAATTTTCTCTTTGAATAATTCCGTTGCTTCCTTTTTGATCTCCAATACGCTTTTATCGTTTTCTGCATCTATTGACTTTGTTTTTTCAAGCAGCTCCTCAAAAGACGCAAGCACTTCCTTGTATTTGTCAAAAATGTCAAGATCGGTCGGAATGAATTTAAGTGTGGCAAGTGCAACCCCGTGCTGATCGATAAAATCATAATACTTCACAGGACTTTCAATTTGGATCTGAATGTTACTTGTCATTTTATCCTCCTACTTTAAAACCCGGAATATGTTGAACCTGCCGTAAACGTCGGAACCTTTTCGACCAATGTAACAGTTCCCTGGGTTCTTTCCCCCTCATAATTTATGCTATAGGCAATTTGGAACCCCGACGTATCACCGCCATAGCTGCTTACGGCTACAACAACATCCTGTTTCCATGCCATGTGCGCCGTATCGTCCGTATCCTCAACGATTACCTCAAGGGCGCTGGTTTTGCAATCACCGCCTTTAAGACGATTCATTGCAATGTTGCGCAATTTTGGGTAAATACTATCATCCGGGTTTGCGTAGTACGGGGTGATATCGGCACTCGGCTCGTATCCGTTATGTAGCACCGATGTTTCATCTAATATATTTTTGTTTACGCTTACGTCCGGATTGAGTTCTATGGACAGGTCATCGATGTCTGAACCAACCTTGAACCATTCTGGCGTTCCAGTTCCAAAACTGGCGTCAAGATAGAGTATATGCGCTCCACGAGTTAATTTCATATTTCATTCTCCTTATCTGTCAAATTCGTTAATATACTGCATCGTAATATAGATAACCCAATTTTCGCTTTTATTGTCATTGATTGAATCTAAATAGCTGGGTGTTTGCCGGTCTATCCGTTCTATTTTTCTTGCCCCGGTGAGTTCCGGATACTGGTCAAGTTTGTAAGAATTGTTTCTGATAATTATTTCTTCTTTTTCCAGCCAGCGCCCCAGATTATCCAGCCATTCCTTTACACTTGCCTTGCGGTTCTCTGACAGCCCAGAAGCCCGGTAAATGACGTGAAACGGATACAAACAGGTTTGTTTGACGTGGCTGGTAATATCCTCCTTTTCGCTCTGAATAACTGCGCTTGAAATTGGATACATTGCTATGCCTCCGGAATCTTCCAGGGTGGAAAATGTTATATTCCCGCTATCCAATCCGGGAAAATCATTAAGCAATTCCAGCAACGCGCTTGTAACTATTTCATAACCAGATACATCATATCGTATAATTTGACTATTTTCGTCCAATCAATTCGCCCTCCACATCATCAATCCACTCTTTCAAGTTTTCTTTTTTTGCTGTTTCAAACCATTCCGGTGTAGCCTTCGGATTACTGTAATTTAGTGGGCGATCGGTAACTATCTTCTCAGTCCCCTTTCTTGCCCACGGCGAACCGGTTACTTCATCAACCATCACCTTTCCATAATACAGAAATCTTCCGAAGGGATGGGCGGCGGCGCACACGGTACCAGTACCGGCAAGCGCCGCGCTTCTTGCTCTTGTAAGTTGGATAAAGTTTCCTGTGACCATGGGCATATAAGGAACCATATCCGTCATTATCCGATTATCTAAAACAAATTGTGCTTTGTTAAGGCGATCGGTATATTTGGTTAAATCCAAATTCACAGTTACGCCGCCTTTAACTGTCGTAAATTTGGGGAAATGTGTTTCGTTTGCCATGGTTCACCTACTTTCCAAGAATTTCAAAGTGAGGAATCAGAGCATAGGGACCGCCAACGGATGATATAGCAAAAACAAAATCATTTTTAGCATTCATATAGTCGTAAAATCCATTTACATAATCATTGTCTGGTATTGGATTTTCCGGCCACTCTCCAGCATAAAAGAAATCAAAATTTACCCCGTCCGTAAACGTTAAAGAATCTGCCAGCTTATCATTTGTCTGCCCATCCCATTGCTTCGGCGGCATCCACTGTTTTTCACCAACGTATATAATGCCGTTCTTTTTTTCGCATCTGACATGGAGGGATGCCCTATCGCTGGATTCCGGCCCATACTTGGCTATAATGCTTGCCTTGTCTATATTGAGATCAACGTCGTGCAACACAGTTGGATACCAGGTATCTCCAAGGCGGCTGTCATAGCGATTAAACAATGTAATCGTTCTGCCATACATAATATCCCGTCCTTTCGATTAACAGTTGCGACATCGCAACTCTATTCCGGCAGAATTCTAATGTTGAACAATACCGTCATTACTCCCGATAGCGCCACCGCCGAAGCTACCACTGCCCAATTGACTTCTGTGATCAATGCTGTTGATCCTATAACTCCTATTGCGGTTTCTGCCATTGTCTTGGCCACCTTAATTGCGGTTGCCTTTAGCCATTCCTTACCCACTAAATCCTCCTTTCGGGGTACGGCCCCAGATAGAGCAAATTAATGCCGTTTCTGTCCGTTACCCCTGTCAAAAATTCGTCTACGGTATCTTTTAAAAGCTGTTTTCTTGCGTTTGGTTCTGCGGCAGCCCTTATATATACGCTGTCTCCTGCCGCTGTCGCACTGTAGGAAATACTCTCGGCTCCGGATGATTTGCTTGTTATAACTGCGCCTCTCAATGATCCCGTGGCTTCGTCTGTGGTGGTGCCGTGATTTTCCACGCTGCTGCTTTCGATCTTACCAATTCTGTAAAATACATTTACCAGCTCACACAAGCAATCTTTCACTGATTCAATAGCGCTTTCGTGCATTGGAAAGGCAAATTTCAACTTCCCAGTCGTTGCACGATCCAACTCACGCTGCGCAGGCCTTACAAAAAAAATGAAATCGGATTCCGCAATAGCTCTATCTCCGTAAATGCTTTGATAGTGTTCAAAATCTGCATAAAACGTCATTGTTCTTCATCCACTTTCTTTGCCCTTTGTTTTTTTGGAATACTGGAAATATCGTTTCCGCACTTTGCGATTATCTCATGTAAGCTATATCGCCCACGCTCTTCTGATTCGCTGGATTGGGAAGCATCATATCTGACGCTTCCGTCCTTGATTTCAACCGGAATAGCGTAGCCATTACTGATTAAGTAGGGCAATCCGTCTACTATCGCAAATTTCATATTCATGTACCTCTTATCCGTTTGATATAATCTGCCCGATTCTGATATTTTTGGGATCAAATCTTAATGCCCAGTTGCTGGTATCTCCAAGCTCCTCGAAGGTTGGTGATTCTTTCGCAACATTATCCACTGCCAGGCTAAAGCCGTTCGGATGCAGTACGCGCCCCTCTTTTGTGTAAAGCTTTTCGATACCGGCCCGGGTTTCCGGATCGTAATCCGTGTAATATGGATTTTCGTAGTTTGTCTTTCTCGTGGTCAAAAATGCGCCCTGTCCGACAAGGGTAGTCTTGTATTCCGGAACCGGGCCAGTTTTATCAACGGTATAGCGATCGGTAACAATCGGAATAATCCCGTTGATGGTGGGCAGTTCTATCTCTCTTTCGACCGCATTGGTGATGGTGTATTTGTTGTAGTTAACCAACCCCAACGCCTGATAGCTGGCGAAAATATAGCTGTGCATAAACGCCAAGCCGAAACGATTTGTCATGTCCCCAAGTGCTTTCTGCTGTGCACGGATCATTGTTTTTTCGTCGATCATATTTGCATCCATGATAGTCCCCGAAAGTGATGCTATATGTGTAATATGATCTTCCATCTCCGGCAGCCGAACCACTGCGTTGGTGGTATTCATCAGCTCGCGTTCCCAAACCTGCTGATAATAGTTGTTATTGGAATTAGCCACATGCTGCAACGGGTTGGCCAAAGTAAGTTCCACCGTGAAATCCTGCGCTTTCCACGCCATCATTCGCTGGATAAGCATACAGGTCTGCTTGCTTCCTTCGATTTCCTGCGGCACATTGTCGGTAAGACCATCATTGTTGTACGGTAGGTGGTCATTAACATTAATGGGCTTGTAAAATGGCAGTGTCGCCACATTTCCGTTTGCTCCGATTAAACCCATAATCGTTGCGTCTTCTCTCAAAATCCCCGATGCGATAATAGCATTGTTCCATGTTGGCAGTTCTGACATATAGTCGCTGAACACTTCCGGATCAAATACAAACCCGCCAAACATTCCTAATCTTGCCATGTTTTAATCTCCTTTTCTTAACATCCCGTAAAGCTCTGGATTTTCCTGCTTTAGTTTGATTCTTTCATCAAGCGACATGCCTTTAAAGTCATCAGCCGTAATCATCCCAGCTTTTGATTTTGCTTTTAGCTTGCCAGTGAATCGGGCTTTGTTGTCTTCGAGCTGCTGCTGTTCTTTGTCAATCAAAATATTCGGTAATTGTTTTCCGTCTTCGCCGGTTATCATGCTGGTGAAGATTTCAGAAACAGATTTTCCTTTTGCAGTATCTTTTTCCAATTCTTCAAAGAGTTTGTTGCGGATGCTGCCGGAAGTAATACTATTGACAAATTCCCTGACAAGTTCGCCGCTCTCGTTCCTCTCATTCAAAAATCCATCAATGGTACTTTCCAAGGCTCGCTTGGAAGCTTCTTTCTGTCTTTCCTGCCGTTCTGTCTCCAGCGTTGATGTCAGAGTGATGATCTGCGTTTTTAAGCCGTCCACGTCTTCTTTTTCAAGGCTCTGGATTTTTTTCAAAGTGTCATCAAGTGTTTTTTTGTATTCATCCCTCTTATTGACGGCATTTTGCCAATCCTCTTTGGCCTTGTAGTTTTCGTTCATTTTTGTGCTTATGGCGCTTTTCTTGTCCTCCGGGACTTCGATACCAAACTCTTTCAAAATCTGTTCGTAATTCTGCATTTACATATCCTCCTAAACGTTATTTATTAACCGCTTCGTCCGCGGTATTGGATTGAGCTGGTTAAACCACCAGCGAGGTAGGCACACACTCCGAATTGAACGGACTTTTCAACCTCTGCATGATACATGCATTTCCATTAAGGGTGTGTGCTAGAGGGAGGTACAAATAAAAGAAAAGAGCCACTGACTACCTACTAATTTCGGTAATCAATGGCTCTGTGACTGGCAACTAGCACATTGTTATTTAATTATTGTTGATAACTGCTTTTATATTTCCGTTCTTTTTTTCCAAAAACAAAAACTAGATCCAAACAAGTTTACCTGAATCCACGACTCCGCATATCGTTTGCCGTTTTCTACATACTTGGTAATGTAATGTTTCAAGCTGTTTCACTCTCCTTTCCCAACTGGCACTATAGTTATCTAATTGTTATTGGTAACTATTTTTACTTTTCCATTATGTGGGCAAGGATTTGCGCCTTGCATGGGGCGCGGCGGGATTCGAACCCGCTCGAATCTGGGTTCCCCCTCTTCTTACCTCCCCGGCGTAGTACTCCGCTGTGTCTACCTATTCCACCACCACATATAATTATCGTTCAATTACTTCATTTCCTTTTACTCCTGCCTTTTCTGCCTTTCCATCCATGATATCTATAATAGTAGTACGCTTGCACCAATGGCAGAATAATGGGAAATTCAAGGCTATAGTATTATCCATGGTCTTTGTTCTGGTTTTTCTACCGCATGCCGGGCAACATACAAATCCGTCTTTTATCATTTAATATATGTCCTCCAGTCGTTTCTTGTTTACTAAATCAAATCCAAACTTTGAAATTCTTATGAATGCGGCAGCGCCCAACAATATATAACACCATTCAGGTGCTTGTAAATCTATCAAGATATACAGCAAAATTGCATATACAAACATGTTTAACCCTCCTATAAACTTACCCTCTAAACACATTATATCAAAGGTTAGCACATTTTTTCTGTACACATTTAAAGAGGCGGCCACATGCCACCCCTTGCTTTACACACTTTGTATTTTATTTAGATACTTTTTTATCATTTTTCTTTCCTCGTGACAATCGGCATCACGAATAAGCTCTTCGAGTTCACCGCTTAATCTGTCCATATACCGATCCAGTGCGGATATCATATATTGTTTTGTTGTGTCGTCTTTTGAATCTCTGTACATGCGCTTGTTGTCCATGTATTCATTGTAAGCAGTTTTATCGTCGTCGTTTTCTGATTTGAATTGAACGGATTTATTTTGTTGCTCGGCATGGTCTAACATGGCTATGCTGGCGGCATATAGCAGGTATTGATCTTTGCTGGCCTTGTCGGGGTCAACGTTTTTAAGGCTTTCAAGGTTTTCTTTCGCAACCTTTTTCCATTTCTTATCCATACAATCGCCGCCTTAATGATGATACATTCCTTGCATTTCAATCTCTTCTTTCGCTTTTTCTTTTGCATGAATAGCATCGTCAAGGTCGTGCATATCGTGGGCACTTTTGGTTTCCATGAATCGCGCATACCATCTTCCGGTTTTTTCGTAATTCTTTGCCATGTGAGACATGGCGCTGTCGATAATACAATTGTCTTTGCCGGAAATAGCACGATAGGCATTGTTCAGCATTCCAAGCGTTTTTATATCTTCGGCTAATTGCATATCCCACTTTTTCAAATGGTCGATAATGTCAGATGGCTTATACTGGACCGTGGGCGTGTCAACCATGAGCACGGTACGGTATTTATCAAATGATTCGTTTTCGTGGTCCAGATGACAGTTTGTGTAATAGCGCACGTTTCTCCGGTGCTTGCGCTTCAATCCATTGTATCCCATGCTCTGGCAAATCTTCATTGAAATGTCATTAAACTTTTTGTTGAAAAGCAAAACTTCGTCGATTTTTTCTAATATTTTAGACATGTCCATATTGGCATATCCTTGACCGGCGGCCATATTGGGATTATCGTAAGGCATAGTTTACACCTCCCGGCATCTGCGCAAATGTTCCACTCCGCGAAGGTCAAAGAAATCGGCCATGTTGTTATTCAAATACAACGGGATTCTTGTCCGGCCGCGCTCCGGCAGATCAATCCCGAACTCCTGATCGCCAAACGTGCATTGCGCTGTTTTTCCGCAGCTCGTTGTGATTCTGCAAACAGTCTTAAGCAGCGGGATAGCAACCGTTTCCCCTGACAATAATATTGTAACAGGAAGGCTTTCTCCGGCCTCCGGCAGCGGGGACGTTAACACCAGGCAGTATTTTGTGCTTGGTTCCAAGGCCGTGGGGCCGGTTACGGTAATTTGTAAATTAGTACCGACTACAGCGATAGCAGTTGATACAAGTTTCGTAAAGCAATTTTTGCATGCACTCATTTTGATTCTCCTTTAAATTTTTTGATTTATTTGTTTGAGTTGCTCGATCATTTCAGCAGTATTTAAAGCGTTACGCCTAGTGTTTTCCAGATTTTCTTTTGTCAACTCAAGGGTTCTCATGTTGATTAACATATTATTAACCGCAACGGTTAAGATTGCGGCGGTCAAAAGAGATCCCCACCAGGCACCTATAGAGCTGCGTATAGCAATCTCGCTATCGGTAATCGGTTGTTTCCTCGTTTGGAACCACTGTCGGCTCATCCGCAACACCGCCTTTGCCCATGAATCCATTTACAGCTTTTTCAATACTTACGCTTGCGCCGTTTATGATTCCTATAAATTTCTTTCTTTTTTCCGGATTCTCAATTAGCGTCCCGGCGTATAGCAACCCTAAAACTTGAAACAATGGCATTTATTCACCTCCTAAAAAAACAGAGCGACATTACGCCGCCCTGTGAAGCCTTTACGACGGCAAAACGAATTATTCAATTCTGGTATTAGCACCAGCCGCAATCATCATCCCGGCCTCTATCGCGGCCGCCAAATTCACGGAATCTGTCAAAGCAGTTCAGTTGTGGCTGTACACAAGAATCGACCGTTTTTACAAAATGCGGCACTGCGTTTGGTTTACGCTCGATCTCCTTTTCCAGACAGCCGAATTTAGCGTTCAGATTCTCCTGAAGCTCTGCGAACATGCCGCTAACAAACAGCTGATTCTTCTGCTCCTGGATAACCATGTCTTTCTCGATCAGTTTTCTTTCCAGATTCTTTTCGTAAATTTTGTTCTGTTCGATAATCCCGGCATCCCTGGATGTCACCACGTCTTTGTCGATCTGACAATTGCTTACGCAGCAGCATGGGTTCGTAAACCGGCTGCGAACTTCATCGAAGTCGCGATCATGATTATGTCCTTCGCCGCAACGGCCGCCAAACAGCCCACCGCCAGAAAAACAAGCGAAAAATAGCAAAATGATGATCAGAAATCCCAGACCACCGCCGCCGCCAAGCCCCCAGCCGAGGCCACCGCCGCCGATAGAATCGTTCTCGATACTATAACTTGCCATGTTTTTTATCTCCTTTCATGATTTTTATGTTAAAGGCAAAAGCCTATAAACATTGATTTTATTTCATCCTATCTAGCTTTTCGCGATACGAATTTACCGGAGCACCTGCCTGTCGAGTGGGGAAAGACTGGCTTGCGCTGAAATTAGATGGCGCTTGTCTATATTGCGATTCCTGGAATCGATCTTTTATCTTGTTAAGACTTAGGCCGTTGCTCGATAAAATGCCATTAACGGCTATTTTGACGGCGGGATTTCGGTCCAGTATGGTCGATATCCTATTGACCATAGGCGCACCTCCGACGGCATCAATAGCTCTATACAATCCCTCTTCGCTGCTTCCAAACTGCTTTGCGCCCTGGATGGCCTGATCAAGCATCTGTTTGCTTTCGGGGTTTGATTGTATCCTTGCTGCTGCGTTTTTGCTCACTTTGCTTACTGTCCTCACCAATGAATTTAAGTCCATCTTTTTCCTCCATCTTTGTTATTTTGTCAGAAAGTTTTTGAATTGTTGCCAGAAGGGTCGCATTGATTTCCTGTTGCTGTATCGCCTGTTCTTGCAATAACTCTTCTGCTGATTTCGGTGGCACGATGTCGCCCAACTCCACGAGACGATTATAAAAACCTTCTGCCTTGGCTATGGCCTCGTTTAGCGTCGCTTCAAGTTCATTGCAGTAATCAAGTGTATGGCCAATCAAGACCCGCTGACTGGCTTGAAGCTCTAAGATATCCCTACCTGCTATTACACGTGTCGGATAACTGGTTATCGTCCCATTCTCGAAAGAATAATTCATGTAATTCCTCCATGCTTTCACGTTCATTTATTACTTTGTGGTTATATTATCACACAAAAAAAGAACCTCTGAAAGTTCATCAAAGGTTCAAAAAAGTATCATGTTGTTTTTGATGCGCACAACTTTTTCATTAACTCTGCGGCTGATTCTTTTCGCAGTTGATATACTTACATTCATTTTTTCTGCTGTTTCTTCTATGGTATAATTCAGGCTTCGTTGTTCAAATAAATATCGCTCCTCCTTTGTAAAATTGCATTTGCTCCGGAGATAATCCAATTCTGGAGCCGTGAAGGTGTATATTTTCAAAGTAAGAGGCTCCTTATTTTTCTGCGAGATGCTCAATCATATTCTGCCTTGTCTTTTTTAGTCCATCTATGTTGTTTCCGGTTATCTGATTATCAATCAAGGCTATCATCCCTTGGCATAATAGCGATTGTGTTTTATCAGTCTTCTGAAACCGTTTGTAGTCGTTTTGCTGTTTCTCTTCCAACTTTTTCACGCGATCGCCAAACCTCACTGCCGGGCTTAGCCAATTCCACACCACGGTAATCGCCCCGCCAATCACAATTATTCCACCAGCTGCGCCTAATATCAGATTCATTGTGTCCATTCTGTCATTTCTCCTTTGCGTTTTTTGTATCGCGTTTCCTGCATTATTCTATCAACTCATAAGTATGATCAAAAATATCCGGTTTGCATGGATAGATTTCGCCTTGTATGCCTTTGATAATATAATCTTCTACAGAAACATGCATTTCACCTTCAAGTGTTTTGATATATAATTCCCCAGCATCTTTAAAGAACATAGTTCCATCCTCAAGTGCATTAAATATCCATTCGGGTGCTTCATACGGAGTTCCGTCATTAAAAATGAAATCTCCATCATACTGAAATGCCTCGATAATAACCGGTTTTTTTCGATATTTAGCCATGTTTATTTCTCCTTTAAATTTTTGTATCGCGTTGCTGCCCCTCGTGCCGCTGCCGCTTGTTCACGGTCCCATCCGGCTATGCGCAGGCGGTCATCAAGATTCCTCAATCCATTTTCCTCGTTAAAATCCCTATATGCCTTGTTTTGCTGTGACAGAAGAAATGACTTTTTGTCATAATCTTGTTGCAGATCAAATTTGAGTTGTTCATCTTTACAGGCATCAATGGCAGTCTTAAGAACTTGTACTGTCCGTTTTGTTTTTCTGATCCTCCTTTCCAATGCCCGTTGCTGTTTATTCAGTTTTTCGATTTTCCTGCTTTCTCCTGTATCAATATCCTTAAACGGGTTATGTTTCCCATCCCCGGGGCCGAAAGAATGCCGGCAGTTCGTCCCGGATAATCCCGTAACGGTCCCGTATCCGGTAGTTTTTACAAAATCGGGAAAGTTGCTTTTTCCAAGTCGCGATAAAAATTTTCCTTGCCACCATTCGTGATTGCCCGGGTTTTCCCCGCCATCACCGGTTCTTGCTCCCAGGTGCGCAGATGTCAAGATAATATCCCAGTCCATTTCATCCATCCGCGCGATCGTTATCTCGCTGGACATTTGGGCTATTCCCGTTCTTACTGCCCGTAGTGTAGCAGTTTCGATTGTGTCTTTTCTGCCAGACGGATATTCGATATATACGCCATCTTGGGCAACTTCATTAACCGCTTCCCTGACCGCCTGTGAGGTTGATACAGCCCCCGAAACAGCTAAGGTGTAAGCTTTGTCTACCGCTTTGACAAACGTCTGCTGTGCGGCCTGTGCTGTTGTCCTTGTGAAGTTTTCCCATTCGTTCGCCGTGGCATTGTATCCACGCTCAATCACTCTTGTCAAGTATGGTGATTGTTGTAGTGGAATCGGCGATAATCCGGCATCCGCATATACCTTATCATCGTATTCAAGAGCCTTGACACCGGCCTCATTCATGGCGGCCAGTATTTCTTTTTGCTGTACCTTTGTTAGTTTCGCGATCTCTGCCGCAATATCTTCCATTAACTCGCCAGATTCCTGCAATATGGATACCTGACTATAGTCTCTCGGCGTAAATATATAATCGTCGCCGCGGCCGATCCTTAAAACTATGCGCTCAACAATTTGGGATAATATGTAGGCGTGTAATTCGCTTGCTATTTCTTCCGACGGCTCCGACACCCGGAGCAGGTAGTCCGGATATAGCATTGATTATTCCTCCTCCATTCCTTCCGGTTCGCTGGCTTGTGCCATTCGTTCTAATTCCTTGGCTTCTCGTTCCGGTATTCCTTCGAATTTCTCTAAATACTTCCAGAATGGATACCGTCCCTGCACCACGTAGCTGTAGAATCTCGTTCTTTCCTCGTTCCGGCTATACGTTATATCGCCAAAATCATAAGTTGTTTCATATACTCCCACCGGTGATAGATCATATAAGTCAGCGAAAGCATCTAAGGCATATATCATGCCATCAAGGCAGCTTTCAAGCTTATCCCGCACGTCCTTGATTAGCTGAATCGTCCGTTGCTGATCGGCTTCTATCTGCGTCGCCGTCACTATCCCGCCAGCCTCATTAAATACAAAATATCCGTTACTGTATCCGCATTTATAACCAATCTGCGATAGCAATGAATTAATTCCGATCAGCCTGGTATCGGTCTGCAATGTCGGGTTGATCTCCTGGAAAAAATCATCAATTCCGGTTCCGTATACATTTTTGATGTAGTCCGGAAGCTCCAGCTTCGCCCTCTCGCGCCTAAATCCTTCTGTTGTGTTAGATATTCTGTCGCCGCCCGGCATAAGTCTGTCGCTGTCCAGGAGTACAGTGCGCTTGCTATCAAAAATCTCTGTAGCGTTACGACTATACGCTATATCCAAATCCCGCATCTCTTCTATCGCGTCCGAAAATATTGGTACTCCCAGCGGGCTATCAATATCAATGCTGTTGGCCTGTGGCATTCGCAGCACGCCGAACAGCGGCCTTTCTAATCCAGCTATGGTTGCCTCTTCTAGTAGACCTTTCCACGGCGTATCATCTATGCTGACAGGCTTGCCTAAATCCTTTTCGCTGTCACCAACGTAGCACCTGTTTGTGATTGCATAGTTTTCGGCATCCTCAAATTCCACGAATCTATGGTATTCCATCCGGGTATAATATTTATCCCCTTCAATTTCTTTGTCAAGAAACACCACGCCCCAGATATCACCGTTGCGTTCGTCTGTGACAAAAAACATATCCGGTGTAAATATATCTACCGTTTCGCCGTTTGGTTTAAGGATGATCGTACCGTAGGCACTGCCATATTCAACCCATGCACGTATTTTAAAATATACGCTATCTATTTGCTCCTGTATCCACTTAGCCCTCGCTGAACCCTCTATAGCGATTCCGATAGCCAGCGTGGCCAGTCTGGCTGTTTCCGTGCAAACCGCTCTGGCAAAATTGATAGTGCGGATATCATCACTCAACCACGGCGGGTTGCCACTATATATGTTTACCCACCGCTGGATGCTGGAATGCATTGCATCCGATGTAATATCATTGACATCGAATGTATCTTTTGCGTGCTGCTTAAACAACAGGCCTATCCATCTTTTTATAGTTGTCATAATTCCCATTTATCCCCACCTTATAGTATATAGCCGCCGCGCTTTCCTGCTTTTACCATGGCAGCAAATTTCTGTTCATCCAAATCAAGAATTACATTAACCGGTTCAATATTTAAAGCTTCTTTAAATGCTTTCTTTATTGTTTCGATTGAATATTTTTCAATCTTTTCCTGATCATCGATAAATCTAATGGCGTGAAGCGGAACCATTAACTTCATATCGTCCCCTCCATCTACTTCCCTGAAATCAATCGTTACTCCCTCGGATACAGCCTTGATCATAACAATTCTACCTACCGGTATTTCCATTCCAAAAACTTCTATGCCTTTTAACATTACGCGCTATTCCCCCTTCTCATTGATATTGGACTTGTGGCATATCTCACTGCATCAATCCAGTGATTTTCTTTGTCCGGATATCCGGCTATAATCTCGCCGTTTCCGTCAACTTCATGTTCGTAATTGATAAATTCCTTGTAAGCTCTTGGCGTTCTCGCCGGATCAATAACAATTTTCCTGCATTGCAGCCACTCGAAAGTATACTTCACGCTGCCCGGTCCGCAATTAGCTGCTCTGGCCGGAAGTCCTGCATCCCTGAAATCCTTGATATGCTCCGGCTCATCCACGCCGCAGCGTATTTCATAATCATCATAACCCTTCGTCTTGATCAATTCGGCCATATTGGCGGTACGTATTTTGCAACCACCCATTTCGTCAATGATAAAAACTGTTTCTTGATTGCGATTGTACGCCACTCGGATAAATGCTTTGGGGTCTGGATACCATCCCCAGTCCTGGCCTTGATATATTCTTTCCATCCTTGCTATTTTGTCATCGGTGATTGTCCTGATCTCTAAAAACTCAAATATCGTTGTTCCAAGCCCTACCGCTTCGCCCAGGTATTCATGTCTGTAGGCCTTCTCGTTGGTTTTTCGCAAATGCTCTGCATCATCAATGAATTGTTGCCCAAGCCAGTCGACTGGAACCGATCTGTAATCACTCTTGTGCCGGTAACTATCTTCCCTCGGCTCATTGACATACATGTTCGCCCAATTGCTTTTGCTGACCGGCGGGTTAAAGGACTTGAACACAACAAACTTTGGGCCGCCACGCAATACTGATTGCTGGACGATTCTTATTTCTTCCTGTCCGGCAAATTCGTCCAGCTCCTCAAACCAGAGGTATTTATAATACCCTTTGCTGGCTTTCAGCGACTTTGTTTTTTTCGCTTTATCCAATCCCCGGAATACTATCCGCTGGCCGGTGGGCTTGTAGACAAATCTGTATGGGCTTGTGCGTGATTGCCATAAGTCTGATACACCCAGCGCATCTATAGCCCACTGCATCTGTTCAAATACTGATTCTCCAATAGTTACAGCGTATTTACGGAATATGACCGCGTTTGCCGCTGGATTGTCCATCATCCCTAGGACAATTTCAATTGATATTACTGATGATTTGGTTGATCCCCGGCCGCCATACAAATCGTAGTATGTGTGCTTGCCATCAACTATGTCCCAATGCAGATCATAAAAAGGCGGTGCAATAATATCAGTCAGGAGGACTTGATCTTGGTATGTTGTTGACAATAGTAACACCTCCGGTTGCAGACTCGTTCTCGCCTTTGTCGTAACCCAATATTTTAGACATGACTTCAATGGCTTTTATTTTATCGGTAGCCTTTATGCTGGATATTTTAACATCAGCAAATCCTATATTTTTTAGTTGGTCAAGCAAGTCTTTCCTGGTAATTTCATTTCTCTTTTCGGCATCTGACCGTAATTCCACCAACCTTGCCATAACCTTGTCTGAATTGATTAATTGACTCGCCTTACTGTCCACGTTCGCAGGCTTCCATTTGAGAGACGATGGATAGGCAGAATAATAGGCTTGTCGCTGTGTTTTTCCCATTAATACTTCATGGCAAAATTTTTCTTGCTTTTCATTGAGCCTGTTAGTTGGCATATTTTCAACTCCTTATCAGATACGTGTTAGATTCTATTTATATTTTACAATATTTTCGAGTGTTTTTTCTGTACACATTTATACAACGAAAAAGGGGATTGGTTTCCCCTTTTATCATTTGTCGCTTATCAGGCAATGTAGTTCAAATATCACTTTCCTTCTCCACCCATAAAAACTTCTGTCGCACATGGGTATATATTTCGTTTTGTTCAGCCGTTCATAGCTCATGCGGTGAACAAGAGAATTATATAATTGTTCCGATATCTGTGGATTTGTGGCGTGTATCACGGACATTATAATATCCTTTTTGGTTTCATCGGCTTTTCTGCAATATTCTTTTGTCCTTATTACATCTCCTTTGCTTAATCCATAATCTCTGTACCCCATGTCCGCATTCCGCATAGTAGCGTTCTCCTTTCAGGTGCTTTTATCTTGTGTTTATTTATGCCTTAGCATATCCGGCCCGGCGGGCGCTTCCGTCTTTCTTGTCCATTTTGGGTTCCCTCCTGTGTCAATTTTTATTTAGTCCAATCAAGCTTCTGCCCACAGTTCCAGCAATGTATAATTTCTTCATCGTTCCCCACACCGCCCATCAAATCATAATCGCAGCTAGGGCAGTGTATTATCTCTCTATTGCAAGTGTATACAGGCTTTTCCGGTATCTGCTTTTCCATCGCCCTGACAGCTATTTGTTTCGCCTCTTTGGCTTCGCTGTAGTTTTTTGCATTAGTCCCGTCCCTCATAATAGCTATGGCTTTTTTCGTGTCCATAATCGTCACTCCCTCCCCGCTCCGATATCCATCTACAATCGTCACCAGTTCCTCGGCATCGTCTGCGCTTATAAATATGCCATCACTGCAATGCTCACATATTGGGCATACGTGGCAGTCGTTATCTTTGCATATCTCATTTGTTTTTCTGAAAAATTCCCTTGCCCCAATCTGACCTGCGCTTTCACAATGGACAGTCGGCTGATTCTTGATCATTTCCCGGATGCTTGCGTAATCTGCTTTGTCATTTACGCCGTTAGTTCCGGTATAGCACCTGGTTAATTCATCTGCATCAATTATTCTCATTCTCGCCACCTCCTATTATTTCCCTGCAATCCGATCGAAGAAGTTCCAATAATGGAGCTTTTATATAGTCAATCAAATCAATATATCCAACAACGACAAATTTGTCAGGCTCCTTTTTTATATGATCGCTATAATATTGGGCTTTACGAAGTCTCTTTCCGTCAAAGCTGATCGCACTCGTATATTTACCCTCGTTTTTAAGATAGACAAAATATCGTGTCGGATTTTTATCCCCCGCCCAATAGTTTCTGACAATATCGCCACACTTCATCATTTTTCACCACCTTCATCAAATTAAATTTACTTGCCTTTCCTACGCCGCAATTCTTCCTTGAGCTGCTGGGTAGTATATTTATCCAGACCATTGAAACACGGGCGCTTAGCTGCCTTAGTGTCATTTTTGGCCAGTTCTTTGTCAAAAGCTTGGTATAATGCATCTTTCTGCATCTTTTCCAGCTTTTCCATCATGCTAGCCACGGTCTCTTGTCTTACCTGTTCTAATTTATTATGTTCTGCCTCATTTCTCGCAGCCGACAATACCCTAGGTTCGTACATCCTCTTGATAATCTGCTGATTTTTATTCAGATCCATTTTTACATCCTCCGCAATTATGTACTATAGGCAAGAACTGAAAACGCCACGCTTCGTCATGAATTACGATTATATTGCCATCCTCATTTATCGCCAGAACTTCCAAAAACCTCGGCTTTATCACACTGGTTTTAAGCGGAAAGTCCGTTCCTTCCGGCAGTTGTATGCACTGCAATGTAACCGCGTTTAATACTTTGTCGCCATGAATCACTTTGAATCTGCTTAGGTCAATGCCCATTTTTTATTCCTCCTGAAATTAATTTTCCTCTACCGTATAACCCTCAGATAACGCCGTTTCGTACAGCTTGACCACATCGTCATTTGCGTCTGAATACCAAGGCCGCCCGAAAAGGCAGTTTTCCGTTGATTCTGTCTCGAAAACCCTTTTGTACATTTCCGGGAAAGAGCTTGGTGCATTGTGGATATTGGCTATTTCCAGATCGCCGCCGAAATGCTGCCTCCTTTTGCGAAAGCGTTCCAGCTCCTCTGCTTCTTTTTCTGTTAGGAAAACCATGTTTCGCACCTCCTAGATTTAAATTTAGTCACATTGAATATCCGCCAGTTTCCGAATTTCTTTTCTGGGTGCCGTTCTTAAAAACTCATTGCGACGTGGACAATCAGTATATCTGCAATGTCCGAACACTTCGGCTGTACCGCCTGAAAAAATCCACATCCCCCATCCGCGTCTTTTTGCTCCATCGCTCCATTGCGCAGGCATTTTACACCCACACCGAGGACTAATATCCCGTAACCCTTCGCCTCTAAGGGCATTGCTTTGAAGTTTATTTCCTGCGAAAAATGAAGGATCAGAAAGTTTATCTGAGCAATTATCCATGCATTTTTTTAAATATTCATTAGCTTTCGTGACATTCATATTGTTTCACCTCCTAAAATTAATCTACATCACCAAAATTTCCACACCGGGATTTTTTTCAATGGCATCATTCAACTTAAACCAATGCTCTATTGTATAATCCCTTTCTCGGGTATCCGAAAACCATTTGTAAGCCCCTTCTGACATGATCATCTTGCGGCCGTCATTGAATTTTACGAGCAACCCGCTTTCTCTGTTGGAACATACCAGCCGTCTGCCGCACTTTGGGCAGCACTTCCACCCATCATCAATTGCCATGCCGCATTCACAATGATCATCCGACAGGAGGGCAATGTCGTCCCACTGCTCCATAACCCAAGTCCTGTATGCATCAATGTCACGCACAAGGACATTAAGCGCCGGCAGTATTTCTTCCAGTATCCCGCAATCCCTCTTGCTGTACATTCTCATGCGTACTTCACGCAACATTTCAACGTCCATTTCAATATCGTTTTCATAATCAAGTGCATCGTCGTGTAATTTGGCTAAATCCATCTCTTCCACCTCCGTTAAAATCAATCAATCCTCGTTTGCATAATAATCTTCGCCGCCGTGCTCCACAGCGTCCAGGTATGTTTCGTAGTTTTCATCACACCAGCGCCCCTCACACATACTAGGGCCGTCAGGCGTTGCGGTAAATGCACGTTTTCCATATTCTGTGTTGCTGCAATAATTTTCGCACAAGTAATCGCCTAACTCTTCTCGGGTATATGGCTTCATTTTCGCAGTAAGCCCGTCAGCCGCATAGCACCCGCTGTAACCTTTCAGCCAAACACATGCCTTGCCGTATACCATCTGCGGTCCTGCTGTAACAATAAACTCCCTTCCCTTGTTTTTTTCATTGACGTAATACTTGTTGTTCATGGTAACTTTATCCCCTGGTCTCAACATTTTATCTGCCTCCTAAATTTATTTTATTGCCCCGCCGGCACCACCCAGAATTCCCAACTATACCCGTCGCTGGTCCACGCCTGGAAGAACTCCTGATAAGGATCATACCGCACGTGGTCGATCTGGCGGGAACTGATCACGATGTCACGGTATACATCAGAGCTGATGGTGTGGTTGTTGCGGTCAAGCAGTGCTTGTATTTCGTGTGAGTACACATTGATCACCCCGCCTCATTTGTGTTAATTGTTCATGTTCTCCGGGATAACCCCTGGGTAATCCCCTAATGTCATTTGC
>Ga0154002_1000023_pt1 | contig 31221 bp, 27 predicted proteins | sample TSNY086MetaG_FD_102276 | JGI IMG/M metagenome (GOLD analysis project Ga0154002, IMG submission 102276) | Attine ant fungus gardens microbial communities from New York, USA - TSNY086 MetaG | ecosystem: Host-associated > Fungi > Mycelium > Unclassified | place: USA: New York, Robert Cushman Murphy... | reverse complement strand
GTCGCAATTCTTCTGCCGCCCGTTAAATTCTTTGTCGAATCAGCCTTTGGATCGCACCCTATTTGCATCACCCGAAAGCCTTTGCCGGCCAATGAAGCGGAAAGATTGGAGGTCGTGGTTGACTTTCCAATCCCGCCTTTCCCGTAGATAGCTATTTTTCTCATTCTATCTAACCTCGCCTGTTCCTATGTTCTTGTTCTCCGGTGCGGCGGTGTTCCCTTTCGCCTGCGTGGCGGTGCTCTCCTTCGCCATTATGCCGGTGTGATCTCTCGCCTCCACGGCGGTGCTCTCCTTCTCCATCATGCCGGTGTGATCTTTCGCCTCCACGGCGGTGTTCTCCTTCTCCATCATCCCGGCGGCAGTTTCTTCCATGATGACTCATCCCGCGGCCATCCCGGTCCGTAGAAAATTCCGGGTATTCAGATTCCAAAAAAGCAATCATTTTGCCGCATGTTACGCAGAATGCTTCTATTTCTGCTTGTGTAAGGCAAGATTTCAACTGCTCTGCCATATCGCTTCTCTGCTGCTTTTGAAGGTCGAATTCTTGTTTTGCCTTTTCCGTTGCATAGATTTGATAGGCCCGGGAATCATTCTCATCTTTTACCTTGTTGATATACCCCTGTTCTTCCAAACGTTTCAGTACATCCGTCAGTGAAGATGGGCGAATATCCATTTCCGCCGCCAGATCGGCCGCGCGTATTCCATCATTTTCAAGTAAAATTCTGAGCACCTTATGCTTTGAACGAGAATGATGGCCCTCTCCTTTCGGCTTTCTGCGAAGCATCCGGCTTAGTTTTGTGATACTTTCCATTACATCAAATTGATTCTCCATAAGTTATTTCCTCCTTTAAAGGTTGTATTGAAATTAGTAAGCTACCGTACTATATTTAATATACTACGGTAGCTTACTAATTGTCAAGAACTTTTTTTTAATTCTTAGTTAAATTCCATAAACTGCTCTATGTACCTTTTTGACAAACGCAGGCTGTCAAGCGTCTTTTCCCTGCTGCCCTCAAAGGCTTTGTCCTCTATTTCAATACAGGTGTATCCATCGTAACCGATATCCGTCAGCGCGGAAATAAATCTGCCCCAATCCACATCGCCCAACCCCGGAAGCTTCGGACTCATGAATGACAGCGGATAAGCCATTGTGCCGACATCATTAAGCTTATCGCTAAAAATCTTAATATCCTTGAAATGCACATGGAATATTTTGTCCTTGAATTCATAAAGCGGTTTAATATAATCCATCATCTGCCAGACGAAATGCGACGGGTCGTAGTTCAGACCCAGATAATCGGAGGGCAGTAACTCAAATACCTGCCTCCATATTGCCGGCGTAGTCATCAGGTTTTGTCCTCCGGGCCATTGATCCGCCCCGAACAGCATGGGGCAGTTCTCGATGGCAATCTTTACACCGTGAATCTCGGCGGTCTTTATAATTTCCGGCCAAACCTCACCTGCTATGGCCAGATTCTCCTCCACCGTTTTGGATTGGTCGCGGCCGATGAATGTTGTGACCATGTTAACGCCAAGCTTTGCCGAAGCCGCAATAAGTTTTTTGAGATGATTCACCGCAATCTGTCTTCTGTCAGGGTCATGATCCAACGTATTTGGGTAAAACGCCAGTGAAGATATCTCAATGCCCTTGTCACAACAACAGGCTTTTATGTGTGATACCGCTTCCTCGTCCAGGCTGTCGATATCAATATGAGTCACGCCGGCATATCTGCGCTCCGCTTTTCCTTTCGGCCAGCAGGCGGTCTCAACGCATTGATAACCCATTTCACTTGCCATATCAATCATCGCCGCAAAATCATAATCGCCCAAAATCGCACTGACAAATCCAAGTTTCATAATAAACTCCTTTCCGCCGCTGCGCGTCGGCAAAAAATACTAATTCAGTGTTACAGAATGCCCGGTCTGTGCGGACAGGTGTGCCGCCTCGATGATACGGAGCACCTCACGCACCTCTTCGGGCCTGACCAGATATTCCTCACGCCCCGCCCTTGCGGCCAGGTAATTTTGATAATAATCAATATACTCCGTCGTTGCAGGCGGAAGCAGCTGAGTATCAAAAAGGTCGTTATCCGGCGTACCAAAGGAACGTGTAGGCCCCGTTTTTGACGTGTCGCATTTATCTGCCACGTCAGTCAGCAGCCTGCGTGTGGTTGTCAGTTTGCCGTACTCGGGTGTAAACCCGTCGCAGTACGCGGAAGCCTTAGAACCGCCAAGGAACCAATGCTGGGTATACCACTGCGGATCATCTTTTAAGAAATACGTGCCAAGTTCTACCTCCGCCGTCATACCGTTTTCAAAACGCAGCAATAGTTTAAAATAGTCGTCTACCTCGGCGTTGACGACGCTTCGCACGTCCGCAAAAATCGTCTTTACCGGGCACCCCATCATCCATACCATCTGATCTATGAGGTGGACGCCCCAGTCCATCAACATCCCGCCGCCATACTTTTTATAAACATGCCAGTCATGCATGTTGCCGTTGTAGCCGGCCAGTTTGCTCTGAATGGTATATGGCCTGCCAACAAGCCCATCGTCATATGCCTGCTTCATCATCTGAAAACCTTTGTCAAACCTTCGCTGCTGGTGCACCGTAAGGTGCACGCCGCAGCGCACGGTCTCGGCCATCATTTCATCAAATTCAGTGACATTCATTGCCGCCGGTTTTTCACAGATAATATCCTTCCCCACTCTTGCCGCTTTCCTGACCATTTCCAGGTGGAGATGGTTGGGAACGGCAATCAGAACAACATCAATCTCCTCAATGGCGAGAAGGTCATCCACAGAGGTAAATTTCTGCACGCCCGGAGTAATTGCATCATTTAACCGCTTGGGCAGGATATCACAAACCGCTGTAACCTCTGCTCCGTCCAGGTACAGGGTAATCATTTCTTCATGGATCCGCCCCATAAAACCGAACCCGATGATTCCAAATTTCACATTCACTATATCACCCCACCGTCGAGTAACACTTCTTTACCGGTTTCTGCTGACCGATAGACCGCCTCCAGAATCTGCGTGACAACAAAGCTCTGTTCCGGGTCAACCAACGGCTTTGTATCGTTCGCAATCGCCTCAAGCCATTGTTTGGCCTCCAGATAACTGGGATCGCCCTTCGCACCGCTGAAATAAGCAACGCCCCCCGTAGGTGAAAGCCGCTCCTCCGTAAGCTGTCCATGCCGCGACGTGTTGTAGATAAGTTCGTCGACGGGATGGCTCATGCCAGAAATGATCTCTGCCCCTGCTTTGGTGCCGCAAACGGTGGTGCTGGCTTCCCGGGAATCCAGGGTGTTCAGTGCCCAGGATGCTTCCAGGAAAATAGTCGCACCGTTTTCCATCTTCACAAGACCGAATGCAGAATCCTCTACCTCATAGGTTTCCGGATCCCACGGGCCAAATTTGTTGCCTTCAGCCGCTTCCGCCAGTCCGCCCAGTTTATAAAAGACGCTGCCGCTAACCGACAAAGGCTTGTAGTTATCCATCATCCACAAGGTTATGTCAAGTGCGTGGGTGCCGATGTCAATCAAGGGACCCCCGCCCTGCAGTGCCTTGTTTGGGAATACCCCCCATGTAGGTACGGCACGGCGGCGTACAGCGTGAGCTTTGGCAAAATAAATCTCACCAAGTTCACCTGCATTGCACGCCGCATGCAGCGACTGTACTTCTGGACGGAACCGGTTCTGATAACCCACGGTAAACTGCCTGCCACTCTTTTTCCAGGCATCCAGCATCTTCTGTGCGTCCGAGACGCAATGTGCCATCGGCTTTTCGCACAGGACATGCTTGCCAGCCTCAAAAGCAGCCACAGTAATCGGGCAGTGTGCCACATTCGGCGTCAGGACATGCACAACGTCGATATCAGGATTTGCCAATAAATCATGATAGTCAGGATAGACCTTCGCATTGTCCGCTCCATACTTCTCTGCCGCTGTAGTAGCACGCTCATCAATAATATCGCAAAATGCCGCTATTTCGCACAAATCATTTAATGCGGTAAGAGCCGGGAAATGCTTTTGATTTGCAATGCCGCCACAGCCGATGATGCCAATTTTAAGTTTTTTGTTTTTCAAAATTACTTCCTCCTTTTTTATTTTTCTTCCCAAAGCTTATCAAGCATCCTGATATGACGGCGTATCTGTTCCTCGTCATCAACGGTGTTGTCGTAACGATCCCCCTCATATTCGGAAGCAATGTATCCAGAATAACCCTCTTCCTTCATAATCCGCACAAAGCCTGCATAGTCAATATCAGGACAAAGCAAATCTTCGTCTACATGATAAAATTTGCCATGCATGTACCGGGAGTGTTTCAGCAGACTGCGAAAGCCATCGTAGTCGGGATGCGTCCGCCAAAAGGGAGTGCCCATTCTCGCAGTCTTCGCATCAATAGAGAATATGCGCCTTTTGGCAACATAGACATCCACGTCATCGCCACCCTTGTCATAAATCATCTGAATGAGTTTTTCCTCCGGAATCTCGGTCGTCGCATAAAGCTTGTTTATCTCATATAGCAGACTTTTGTTACATATGCCGTCCGGAAAAATGGCAAGGCAATTTGATGGTGCACCCGACGCAAAGGCAGAGAAATCCATCACGACACCAAGATGGTCAGAGCCTTTGCGTTCGAATAATTCCGCATACTCTGCAAAGATCGGCGTGGAAGGTGTGTAAGGGCCATGTAACTCTATCGCCAGATGCACGTCTAATTCCTCTGCGTAGGGAAGCAGCTTTTCCATAGTCGAGGGCAGAAGGGGATCCTGGCTGCGGATTATTTTAAAGCCCATGCGTTTCCCGTATTCCATTCCGGCAATCGTATCTGTCATGCGTTCGGCCTCGTGCAGATACCTTCCCCTATGCTTGCCGTTATCTATATAGATGCTGAAGCAAACGGGATCCAGATCGTTTACAGCACAGCTCTCCTTGAAATACTCTATCCATGAATCCGAAGGATTCGGATGGCCAGGAACCATTTGCGGCGAAACCAGTTCAATGCCATCGCCGCCCATCCCTCTCGCTTTCTGCATGATCTCATCAAAGGTGCAAAGACCGCGCACATACCTGTTTCCAAAGCCATAAAGCGTAACACTGTGTTTCAATTTGTTCATTGTTTTTCCTCCCCCGGTTAAACCGTATAGACCATTTTGTCTTTAACAACTGTAGATCTTTGAAGTTCGGTGGCATCGCGCATATAACCCTCAATATCCGTGCCCTCGCCATAAGAATGCCCAAAGTCGTTGCGTTTGGCGATGTGAAGTTCCACGGTATGGTCACCCTTAGACAATCCGCCGACTTTGTTTACATTGATACGGCACTCGTCGGTAACCCCCCAAAAGACATCGCTGTTGTTTTCCAGTTCGCACACCGCACAGGAAAAGCTGCCGAGTTTAAGGCTTATGTCACACTGTGGGACCGGTTCTTCGTCCACAATTAACTCAATGCTTTCGATGGTGGAAATCCACACGCCGCGGTAACTTAAGTTATTGAGCCGGAATGTATAACCTGTACATGCGCCGTGTGCGAACTCCTTGTTCTTTAATGTGGCGGGCATCAACGGGTCGGTCAGCACCAGACCGCCGCGGCTTAAAAGTTCGTCAACAACATTGATTCGTTCCTGTTTACTTTTATCCATGTTAAACCTCCTATTGGGAATCATAGTTCCTTTTCTTCTATTATTATAAAAGACACAGTTTCCCGTGTCTTTTTGCTTTTTATCTTTTATTTTAGTTAAATTACGCTGCTTTTTATCCACTATCTTGCAAACCACATCCTGTTCCGAAAAAAGACAAAATATGAGTGTCAATTTTCGACCGGTTCAGTCCACTATTGGTTTCACTCGTTTGCTATAGATGCGTCTTAGCAATATTACCCCTACTACGCCTGTTGCTGCCTCTGCGATCACAAATGCCCACCATATCGAATTCAGCGGCATAATTATGGAGAATACGTACAAAACCGGCAATAAAACCACCACTACCCGCATAAGGGTCATGATCAGGCTGAAAAGACCGTTGCCAAGCGCCTGGAAAATACCCTGCGCGATTAAAGTAAATGCCACAAAAATATATCCCAAACTGATAATGCGCATAGCTGCCACCCCAATGCCCATCATCGCCTCGGATGCACCAAACATTCGCATAATCCAGGTCGCAAAGAGTTGAATTACTATCATCCCCATCACCATTATGCACATTGAATATAGTACGCCGCATTTCATCGTCGCATCCATGCGTTTCCTTTTTTTTGCTCCGTAGTTGTATGCCAGTATCGCAATCATACCGTTGTTGAGTCCGAAAGCAGGCATGAAAATAAAATTTTGTATTTTTTGAAACACACCGAAAGCGGCAACGGCAGTAGACGACTGCCTGATAAGGATAAAATTCACGCCGAAGGATTGAAATGAATTTAGCGATTGCATAACAATGGAAGGCGCACCTACTTTGTATATTTCTTTGACGATTTCAAGCTTCGGTTTCATATAATTCAAAGAAAATTCTATTTCTTTATTCTTCTTTAAATTAAAAACAATGACAACCCCCATTGCGATAATTTGCCCAATAACGGTTGCCACGGCAGCACCACGTATGCCCATTGCCGGTATTTTAAAATATCCGAAAATCAAAATTGGATCCAGGATGATATTGATAACCGCACCGATAAGCTGGGAAATCATGGATAGCATTGTTTTTCCGGTGGATTGCAGCAGCTTTTGAAAGACAATCTGCCCCACGCAGCCAAAGGAGAAAATCATGCAGACAGAGAGATAATCGGTTGCCATCCGATATATTTCGGGTTCGGAGGTCTGCCACGCAAAATACGGTTTCACGGCAAAAATTCCGGCAAATAGAAACAGCAGATAAGTGATCGCGGCAAGGAAGATACCATTGCCGGCCACGCAATTGACACCCTTTGCGTCACGTGCTCCCAGCATTCTGGAAAGCGAGGCATTGATGCCCACACTGGTTCCGACGGTGATGGATATGACCAGCAGCTGCGCCGGGAAAGCAAGGGTCAGGGCAGCGAGAGCATTTTCGCTTATCCGTGCTACATATAAGCTGTCTACCACATTGTATAATGCTTCCAAAAGCATAGACAACATAATGGGTAACGACATTGTGAGCAGAAGTTCAGGTATCTGTTCATTCGCCATTTTATTTTGCGGAAGTGCATTTTCAGCGGTATTATTCATAATTATATTCATTTCCTTTCTACATACTTGCCCGTTTTCTGGGCATCCAGGGATAGCCGCAGGGTGTTTCTGGAGCTTAAAATAGCGGCAGTGCTCCAAATGTAAGTTGAGGCACCTGCCGCAAAGATACGAAAAAGATTCTTAATTAATTTGTCACAATAATGCGTCCGCCACCGACTAATTGGTATTCGCCGCCATCTGCAAAAGCTTTCGCATGAACGGTCACACCCTCGCCGGCATAGATTGCAGATAAATCCACGTCGCCGTCGATAATGACCTCTGAGTCGCCGGTAGCGAACCAACGGCTGCCCTTTCCAAAATGTATGGAGACACCTTGTACCGCACCGTTATATCGGCAGTTTTCGAGATAAATTCCCATGTCCCGTTCAGGATCCTCATGAATGATGTCACCATCGTAGACACTGTTTTTCAGGAACAGCCGGATGCCATACATCTCTTCTCCGGGTGCAGGACGTGCAACGTGCGGTCCTTTCCCGGTGTTGATTTCAGAGCGCAGTAAAACACCGGTTTTGGGACGAAGTGTACATCCGTCCAGCACTGCGTGCAGGTTACAGCTTCTGGCCGACAGTGCATCCAGTTCACTGTCGCACTCACAATTACGCATCTCCAGATTGGAACGCTGGCCGGGCAGACTGACGATACAGTGGGTAACAGCAATCCACTTATTACTGCGAATACGACAGTCATTAAAGGTCAGGTCGCATTCACCCGCCATCACGCCGGCGGTGCTCGCTATGTCCATATCACAGCGGTTGAGTACGATATGGCAGAAAGTATCCGAATAAACGCCGTAGCCGGATTTGGTCGTCACCATGCGGCAGTCATTGGCTTCCACGCGGTTGAATCCTTCCGATCCGTCCACTGACAGGCAGCAGCAGCCATCACCGATGATTGTACAATTGTAGAAAAACTCCTGCGAATTATCCTGCATATCCGACGTGCGCGCAGTATCCCACGTGCATCCGAACAGCCCACGCATATGATTTTTTTCTTCAGCAACCGGTGCGTCCGCGCCAAATGGCGCACCCATGCAGATGAAGGTGGAATCATAAGCGCGGAATATTGAATTTTTCATGACCGTGAAGCAACTGCGGCGCTGTCCGGTGGCATAAATATTACTGTCGTACACCGTCACGTCGGCGCCATCGTAGGCGAAGATGCCGGAACGTTCCAGACCAAGGCCAAGGCAGGAGCCGGACAGACTCATGGTTGCACGGTCGATTATGTATTTGCTGTTGCCTTCCACCATGATGCCGCCAAGTTCACCGTTGTAAGTGACAAATTTGATATTTTCCGAGCGCTTGCTATCCATCGTACCGCCGTGTATGCAAACACCATCGTTAACGGTCAGCCTGCCGTCCTTGACCAGTACGGCCGGCATTCCGGGATTGTCGTCGAACTTGGTGCCACTGCCCATTCCGGGCATATCCATCGCTGCCATTTCAGACGGCGTGAACCGGCGGACCGGCACATATTCCGGTATTTGCAGCTGTAGACCTTTAATAATTTTCATTGAAACAGACCTTCTTTCCCTATTTTTTATCGGAACTCTCGTCAGGGTAATTATATAAAAATCCGGTGTTTTTGTCCTTCGCTTAATTGACTTTCTGTTGCCAAAAGCAGTACGTTATTTTGCTTTTTTCAATAAAACTTTTAATAAAACAAAAAATCAGATTGCAAATATTGCTTTTTATACTTCATGAACAATCTCAATCACCCTCACTTCATGTGGGAGCAGCTGTGAATGGATATCAATCCTGCCATCAACGCTTACATAGTTACGTGCCTGTCTGGCTGGGTGGGTGATATCCTGAAAGTATTTTATATCTCTGGGATAAAGTTTATCAATAAGTCCATAGCGTAACCACTCATCCAGCACGCTTGCATGCTCTCTGTTAAGGATGGACGTAGTAACGCGGTATTGTCCTGTCGGCAGGCCTTCCAGCTTCAGCGTCATATCCAGAACATTTGGCATGTCAAAGGCAGAATATATCTCATGCAGCGGGTCGGCAACGGTTCCGCGCAGGCAGTATTGTTCTCCAAAATGGATGTAATTGTAAAGGATTATAATGACAGTCCTGCTGCAGTCGGTAGTAACCAGAAAATTATCGTTTTTTTGAACAAGATATCCACCTGCCTGATTTAGACGCTTTAGTGCAAAAAAAGACGGTTTTTTCAACCCATGCTGGCTTACAATACCGTTACCGCCGAACAAGAGACGGCCGGAATCAAAATTCGTATTGCATATATCGGAGAGTTGCCAATATCCCAGCATATCAACCTTTCCCAGCAATTCCACCGTATTTTTTACAAGAAAAGCACTTTGATAACAACTGTCATTGATGGGGTTTCGGGTGGATATATCGCTCCCAAAGACGGTCAGACAGATACGGTTCACGATGCCGGGAAACCGCTCAAAAAGTGCACGAAAATGACCGACCTCCCGCAAGGTACGGTCAGGGTCGGAAGATATGATAAAATCGCCATTCTTGTCCGGCGGCATAACCGAATTGTACGAAAACAGAACCAATGAAACGAAATCCGGGGCAAACTGGCATTTTTTCATTTCGCCCAGAATCTCCTCCAGCAGCCCGATGGGCAGAGTGGCATTATGACTGATGCCGCCAATGCTGATGCCGGGCAGCAGTTCTTTGATAAACCGGTAAATGTCACGAAAGCGAGATACAAACGCTGCTGTTGATTCCAGCATGCGAAGCTTTTCATCATGCCAGTATCCGATTTCAATCCCCCAGGATTCAACTTCATTTTGACCGAAGGCATTAATACAATGCCGAACGATGGCCGATACCTTTTGGCTGAAAAGTTTTACTGCATTATCAGGAAACTGCTGCATCTGATATTGGCCGCTATTGTCTGATATGGCACCGACCAAATGCGAAACCTTGAAGGTCAGATCCAGAAACGGTTTCATTTCAATTGACAGCATGAGTTCGATAAAACGGTCAAATTCAGCGAAATTGTAGTCATCCGTTCCCGGTATCAGCGGCAGCAGGCTGTTGTTTAGCAGGGCCTGCAGCCTTCCATAGCGGAATCCAATCTCGTCCTTTGCAAGACGCATATGTGCTGAAAGCTCGGAATGGTTTACATGGTCACTGAATCCGATATTAATCATTGAATTCCATAAAGGTTCGAACGGCCGGCCAAAAAGCGGGTTCTTGATCGTAAAAACACTTTGCGCAGTATACGGAATCGCCGACGATGGGAGGCTGTCCTGCTTCATAAAGCTGCGCAAATGCTGCTCCACCGCTTCAAACTGCGCACGGGAAAGAGGATCGGGAAGCTCGGCGGATGCTGTCCTGCCGCCATAGGCCTTGCGGTACTGATTCGGAGTCATGTTGTAGGTTTCCCTAAACAGCTTGTTGAACATACCGATATTGGAAAAACCGTTATCGGCTGCAATCGAAATAACGGTGCGGTCAGTATCCAGAAGATCATCCACCGCGTGTGCCATCCGGACTTGATTCAGGTATGATACAAAGTTTTGCCCCAGGCACCGCTTGATAAAACGGGATAAATATTGCTGGCTTAAATACAGCCTGTCCGCCAGCGACTTCAGGCTGATTGCATTTTTATAGTTTTGATCAATATAATCAATAATGATGCGGGTACGCTCAGCATTCTGATCGGAGAGGGAATGTGGATACCCGCCTGTGTCAGTGACGAAATGGTAGCGTCCCAGGTAGTAGAGCAATCCGTATGCCAAAGACCAAAGCAGCAGACCACCGTCATCGTCCTTTTCAAAATACGCAGCCGCCATCTGCGAAAGCATCTTCCGTATGGAGGAGTAATCCCTGTCGCTGTCAGAAACCGAATCGCAAACATAAGTACCGGAACCCTTCACTTTGCCCTCCGCAAAAAACGACCGGCGAACCACCATCGAAAGGATACAGTTCCCTCCCTTGGCGGATATAGTATACTCATCGCCGGGCTGCAGCATGACAACATCGTTTTCATGCAGGGTCAAATATTTCCGGCGGACAGTCAGTGCAAATTCACCTCGCAATGACCACAAGAAAACATAGTTGATGGCACATTCTGACAGTTTTCCATGTACGGAATCAATCCGCACCCTTTCAACCGGCAATATGCTGCTTGACGATGTCATTAATTATCACTCCTTTGCATAAAGTCCTGTTTCGTATACCACCCATCCAGATGGCCTTTTGATAATGTAAAAAGAACATCACATAATTCCGCTAATTCATCTGATTTCATACTGAATATCACGACTGCCACACCCCTGCTTGTCAAGGCGTCAAAAAAATCAACCAGTATATTTTTGGTGATGCGGTTCGTATTTTCAAATGGACTATCACAAAAAAGAACCTTTAAATTAACAAAATCCCATCGTGCCAGATATATTTTCTGGCGTGTGTAGATATCCATTTCTGAAACCGGAGCATGCCATAAATCACGGCTTATGAAAAAACTTTCCGCATAGCGTTTCTGTAAATATTTTAGAGAGGATTTTTTCCATAAAAACGCCGTACCGAGCTTTAAGCGGGAGGAGCAGAGAATATTATCCATAAACGTAGCGTTCATAAATAAATCCGTGTTAATACAATTCGCCGGCATAAAACCAATCCCTTGCTTCATTGCATGCGGAATGTTTTTGATACACAAGGGTTTGTCCTCAAGAAATATTCTGCCGGTATATGACTGTCTGCCGGTCAGAACCTGCCAAAGAGCATGTTTACCGGTCCACTGCGCATCCAGAATCCCCGTTATTCCACCTTTATGAACATCAATTGAGATAGCATGAAGATTCTCGCTGGACAAGCCTCTTATATCCAGGGTAACCTGTTCTGAGACGGAGAATGGATGCCTGTCCGTCTCATGCCCACTATCCCAGCCAAGATAGGATAGCAAGGCATTGCCACCACCTTCTACAATCTTTACAATCGTCCCTTTATAAAATAATGCGATTCTGTCAGCGAAATGCAGCAGCTCTCTGCTATGGTTGCTTAATATGATAAACCCGATTCCCTGTGTGCACATTTTCCGTATGATACGGCTGATGATCTTCCAGCCATCTAAGCTGCATTTATCCAGCACACTATCCATAATAATAATCTTCGCACCTTCGGAAACAGCCTTTAACAGTTCGATCATATAATATTGCTCTCTGTCGTATTCGCCTACTGCGTCCAACGGTTCGATGTCGAGGTCATATCCGGCAAACAAATCTTTCGTCCTCTTTGCCTCCTCACCCTCTTTAAGAAAGCCTGTCCGGCAGCCACCGCTGCTTTTAAGAAATATGTTTTCGGCAATCGAAAATCCCGGTATAAGCATGGTTTCATGATAAATACAAAAGACCAGAGGGTTTCTGCGCAGCATCTTGCGCGGCTGTTCCAGTGTATCATTAAAATAAACCGTACCGCTGTCAATACTTTCCCGGCCGGATATGATCCCCAGCAAAGTGTCCCTTTCTGCGCTGTTTAAGCCCAGTACACAGAGCACTTCCCCTTCCAGCAGATTCAGGTTGACATTATGCATCCGGTACACAGACTCGGCCACTTTATCCACATGATCCATGCGTAGCAATTCGTGTCTCATCACATCCACTTCTCCATATCAGCGTCAGGCTGCATTCTCTTGGGAATCACCACCTCAACATCGGTTCCCAGACCCACCGCACTATAGATCATTGCGCCGTAATTATCGCCAAAGAAAATCTTTATCCGGTCATTGATGTTTTGCAGCCCTAATCCGCCTGTTCTTTCTTTATTCAACATAACCTCCGGCTTTTTCTGGCGGTTCATCAAGCGCTCGTTCATGCTGCAAACGGTCTCCCGATCCATGCCGATACCGTCATCCGAAACCCGCAAAATGATGCGGCTTTGAGTAACAGTTATCTTCAGCGTAATAACACCGGGTTCCTCATTCTGGTCAAAGGCGTGATGGATGGCATTCTCAACAAGGGGCTGCAGGGTTAACTTAGGCATGATGTATTGGGAAAGTTCATCGGTTTCTTCATATATAAGGTGAAACTTGAATTTATTGTCAAAGCGGTATTGCTGGATCTTGATATAATTGATGACATTTATCATTTCATCCTCAACTGTAACAAAATCACCTCTTATACTTATGCCGTAACGATAGAACGTCGATAACACCTCAATGGCATCTGCCACCTCCTCCGCACCGTCGATAATCGCCTGACCGCGGATTGAATCTAACGTATTATAAAGAAAATGCGGATTGATCTGACTTTGCAGAATGGACAGCTCGGTCTGTTTTTTAAAAAGATCCTCGGTTGAATCCAACTGGATCACATGGCGGATCAATGATTGAAACCAGTCAAGCAGCTCCGTGTCGATGGGAAGAAATTCATTTGGCACGGTATCTGACGTTAAGAGCAGTATATTACTGGTTTCATTCATCAATCTCATGGTATTGCTTTGCCTGCACAAAGGGCGGCGGATCAATCTGATATAGAGTGCCGCCGTTACTGTCTGTGGAAGTGCCACAAGCATAAACATGACCACAAGCGGCCATCCCGATGTGCCGACGAAATGGTTTAACAGCCAAAAGACCAGCAAGTCTGCGGCTGCCACCGAAACAAAGAAAATATTCGTTTTGCCGGTGCCGGCAATTGGCTCATTGACTTTTTTCACCACTACCTCCTTATGAGTGAAGCCTGCGGTATTCGGTGGGCTTTATACCGACCAGGGTAGTAAATCGCTTGCTAAAAGAGTGGGGCTCAATATATCCCACACTTTTTGCTATATCACTTACACGGTCGTTTGTCGTGGATAAAAGTTCTTTGGCTTTTTCGATACGGTACCCGGTCAGATAGTCGATAAAGTTCATCCCGGTACTTTTCTTGAAGACGGTAGAGAGATAAGCCGGATGCAGGTAAACCTTTCTGGCAATATCCTCAAGCTTGATTTGCTCCATATAGTGGTCGGCAATATATTGCTTTGCCTCACGGACAGGTGCTAAATCCAAAATGCTCTTCTGCTCAGCGATATAGTTCAGCCGCGTCACCACCGAAATCCGGATGGCACGTTGTACCTCGTGAATGCCGCCGGCGTTATTCACCCGCCCAAGCATGTCCTGCCGCAGCGGTCCGCCCACAAAAGACACGTCGGGCAATATTTTCTCAATCATGTCATTGAAGACATCACTAATTTCATCGCACAAGTCAAACAGCATGGAGGGATGGCAGTCTGCTCCGAACTCAGCAAACAAATCATTAAGCCATGAAATAAAGCTGTCACTATCCAGTATTTCAAAGCAGCGGACAAGCTTAAGTTTTGCTGTTTTCGACATAAGCCGCTCCGGCGGGGTGTGCCGGTAGTGCAGCTTAGAGTGTAATATAATCTTATTTCTTCCCCACAGAATACGGCTTTGAACCGCTTGCCGTGCGGTTTCGAGGGCAAGCGGAAGATGTGGGTAGCCTTTCTGCATGCTGCCGGTACCCATGGTAATGGACAAACCGGAAAATGCGGTGATATACTGATGGACATCCAAAAAAGCGGCTTGCTCACATTTGTTTAGCATCGTACTTTCCACCTGTTCGGCATAGGCCAGGGCGACTATCTCATTATCTATGATCACAGATACAAATTCATCAAAACGGTGTGCTAAGGAATCGCAAAAAATGGCTTCAATCCTGCTGAGAATATTCTTGTGCCGGTTCATTTCCTGGGTCGCCGCGTAGTCGTCCAGCGCCAAAATAAAGGCATTATAAAAGCCATCGCCAAAACCGAGCCGAAACTCCGCCCGGCAGATCTCCAGGCTGTGTGTATTAGTACCTTTAATGCAGTTGACAAGAAACATCTCTCGCAGCTTGCGGCGATTGTCCTCATACTTATGTTTCAGATCATTCAATTGCTCTGCTTCATCCCGCTCGGCCGCAAGCATGTTGCAAATTTTTTGCAAAGCCGTATTGAGTTCTTCCTTGTTAACCGGCTTTAACAGATAATCCACCGCATTATACTTAAATGCGTTTCTGGCATAATCAAACTGCTTGTGTCCACTGTAAATAATAAACTTACAGTTGTTGTTCTCTTCCCACATCCGCTTGATCAGGTCAATACCGCTTAGCCGGGGCATTTTAATGTCTGCTATGACAATATCCGGTTTTAATTCCTTAATCAGAAGATAAGCCGCCTCTCCGTCATTTGCAATGCCCGCAGGCTCCAGTCCCAGTCCCTGCCAGTCAATCAGCCTGCTTATCAAGCTGCAGATTCTGTGCTCATCATCGGCAATCAATACTTTATACATATGAAATGCCCTCCAGAACAATGTTTATAAGCAACATTATAAGTTATTGCGACAATATTTGCAATTCCTGTTATTACCAATCAGATAGGGAAATACCCGGCGCAAAAGCGCCGGGCTATCAGTCTATTTTAGTAAGTTCTTTGAATTCATCAACATAGTCTGTTCCCACCGGAATGCTTTCAATCATGATGTGCCTGTTTTCGTCAACCTCATACTCTCCGTCTCCCAGAATATAACTGATGATGGCGCGTTCGGTATTGACCCAGGCTGCCACCGTGCCTCTGACAACACTTTTGTCAGTTCTGGAAGCAATGACGCTATCTGCAAGCTGGTCGGTCCAATCGCTTGTAAAAATTGCAAATCTGGAATAGTCAAGGTTTGGCTGACGGTATACGACCGGATCAAAGCTGGTCGCATAACTACATGCATAGGCCAGTACGACCGCAACATCAGGATCACTTGCGAATATAATGTCACCGTATTCCTGAGATTTCGCAGCAAAGTCGTCACCTGGAGCGAACTGATAGTCTCCCACTAAAACGGTCTTAGGGTTAATGTTAAATATCTCATACATGCCATCCGTTATATTAACGGCATCAATATTCATCCTGTTGGACAGTACCGCAACCTTTACACTGCCATCCGCTGCATCCGGGTAAGTTTCATCTATCCAGGCAGAAGCCATCTCCGCTACACGCTGTCCACGCAAAAAGGCGTCCATCAGAATTGATACTTCAAAGGCTGCCGGAAAGTCATCAATATCATTAAGCAGGTTTATAACCGGCACGCCGGCCTTCTGTGCGCTTATCATTGCGTCAACGGCACCCGTTCCCCCTATGCCGATACAAACAATATAATCTTTGCCCATGGTCACAAAATTATCTATTTGCTGTGACTGCAGGGTGGTATCGCTCTCGGCGGAAACAATCTCAAACTCAATGTTATACCTGGGACCCAGGATTTCAAGCTTTTTTTTCAGCGCAGCAAAAAATTCAACCTGCAGCGTCGGGAATGTGGCTCCAACCTTGATCGGTTCGGTGGGGGCGGCACTTGTCTCATTACTTACCTCGCTCTTTGTCTCGTTTTTTACCTCGCTCTTTGTCGTAGCTGCCGACGATTTATTGCTTTCTTTTGAGTTGCTGCTACATCCTGCCACGCTTGCCAGCATCAGACATGCAACAAGCAACAAGGCTATTATGTGCTGTGTTCTTCCTTTCATTTTCATTCCCTCCATTACATTCCCTCCATTAATATTATATTTGGTAGTTGACGAGTCTTCCAATAGGTTCATCTTATCAAAAGAATGATTTCAATACAATATACCTGGCTTTATAAAAAGTGTTCAGAATTAAGATTTTACTTCTACCGGCAAAAAATTGGAAATGGCTTAAAAACGAATCCTTTATATAATTTCGAGGTATTGAGCCACCAATCTTTTTATGATAAATTAAGCTATAAACCAACCGCGGCAATTTTACCGCCTGGATGAAAGGAGAACAAGATGGAACTAACACTGGAGCAACAGGCAGACCGGCTATGGGATGTCTGGCAGCTGCGCAACCTGATCGGAAAATACCAGTACCTGCTGACGGCTCACGAGCATGCGCAAGTATATGAAATGTTTTCCAAAAGGGACGACATTTATATGGACTGCGAGGGCATGGGTATTTTAGACGGGCCGCCGGGTGTGTGCAAGTTTTTTATTGACTGGCACCAGCATCAGGATGGCGACTCCATGGGGCAGTTTAACGTTAAGACCATAACCACTGATTTAATTGAAGTTGCTGACGACGGCCTTACGGCTTTCGCCCTATGGAAGGGTCCGGGTTATGAAACCAGAAAAAAGCTCGACGGGAGCAGCGAGGTTTTGCACCTGTGGGGCATTCCGGCGATTGACTTCATCAAGGAGGACGGCGAGTGGAAGATTTGGCATCTGCGTCTGCCACACAGTATTTTGTGCGACTACCACCGTTCCTGGGTGGATTTAGACGATGGCAGGCGGGTCATGGGCGTAGACGGCGAACTGAAGCAGAGCGGCGGCAAACCCAAGGGAGATCGTCCATCCGGTTTCCGTCCAAACTTTTACTCGCAAGACATCGCAAACGAGCTTACCTTTGAACTTCCCGTACCGTACCGCACCTACGATGAACTGGCGCAAAAGGGTTTCTGGGCGGTAAAAACCTTCACCGGCGATGGTGAAGATGCAGAATAAATGAAAGCGAGGAATTTGACATGGAATTGACATTGGAGCAAAAAATTGAGCGCCTGCAAGATGCACAGCAGATCAGAAACCTGATGGCATCCTTTTCATACCTGCAGGCAGCTCACGAGCACGGCAGGGTGCCCGGATTATTTTCCAACCGTGAAGATGCATACGTGGACTGCGAAGGCATGGGTATGTTTGAGGGAGCAGATGGAATCCGCAGGTTTCTTCATGACTGGCAGTGGTCGTTGGACGGCGACGGAAAGGGTTCATTTAACGAACATTTCCTTGCCTCTGAAGTACTTGAGGTAGCTGGGGACGGTAAGACCGCACGCGGTCTCTGGATGGCACCCGGCTGCGAAACACGCAAGCTTAACAGCACCGGCAAAATGACCGCCTTATGGGTCTGGTGCAGATACGCCGTGGATTTTATAAAATCAGATGAAGGATGGAAAATCTGGCATCTGCGTATTCCTTACGATGTGGTATGTGATTACCACGCATCCTGGGTCGAAAAGGACTGCAAGACTTTGGTTAACGACATTGCATATAACAGCAAGCCAAAAGCCGACCGCCCATCCGGTTTTGTACCTGCTCTTTTTAGCATGGAAAAAACCACAGATCTGTTTTTTACGCCGCCAGGGCCGTATGATACTGAAGATGATTTGACGGCTGCGGGATTTTGGATGCAATAACGCCATTACTATAGGCAGAAAGGTTGAGTTGGAATGAGTTTATTAGAACTGAAGAACATAACCAAAGCGTTCCCGGGCGTTGTTGCGTTAAATAATGTTTCTTTGCATTTTGAACCCGGTCAAATCCATGCTATAATGGGAGAAAACGGCGCAGGTAAGTCTACCTTGATACGTATCATCTCCGGTGCCGAGACACCTGACAGTGGAACCATTTCCATTAACGGCACCGTGCACACATCCATTACCCCCGCCATATCCCGTGCCGCAGGCATTGAGGTTGTTTATCAGGAATTCAATCTGGTTCCCGGAGTTTCGGTGGCGGAAAATGTTTTTCTGGGTGATAAACTGGGCGGCAGGTTTTTTCAAAACTTCAAGGAGATGAACCGCTCCACCGCCGAAGTCTTTAGAAGTTTCGGTATAGAAATCAGTCCGCGGCAATCAATCAATGAGTTAAGCAATTCGCATAAACAATTGGTTGAGATAGCGAAAGCCCTTACCAAAAATGCTAAAATTCTAATTCTGGATGAACCCAGCTCTGCTTTAGCGGCGCATGAAGCGAATATTCTGCTGGAAATAGTAACAAGACTTCGTAAGCAGGGCATTTGTGTGATTTATATATCCCACCGTATGGACGAAATCTTCCGTATTGCAGACTGCATTTCCGTCCTTCGCGACGGCGAATACATTGCCACCAAACCCGCTTCCGAGCTTACCCGTGATTCATTAATTGAGTTAATGGTTGGCCGAAAGCTGAAAGAAACCTATCCCCATCGCGCCAAAATGTCGGAAGATGTCGTGCTGGACGTTGAAAATCTTACCGGCAACGGCGTCTATGATATCAACTTCAAGCTTCACAAAAAGGAAATTCTCGGTATTGCGGGATTGGTCGGTGCGGGACGTACGGAACTCGCCAAATTAATTTACGGTGCGGCAAAACGCGAAAAAGGGCACATCAGATGCCTCGGCAAAGAGATAAGTGCAAAACATCCGGTACAGGCCATTGCCGCCGGTATCGGGTTAATACCGGAAGACCGCAAGGGAGAAGGGGTTTTTCTTGAATTTCCGATTGACTGGAATATCTCCATCACCGCGCTGAAGCCTTTGTCCAAATATATGTTTATAGACCGGAAGAAGGTAGACGAAGTATCCTTCGGGTACGCTAAAAAACTGCGTATAAAAGCACCGGACTTATCCAGCCCGGTAAAAACTCTCAGCGGCGGTAATCAGCAGAAGGTCGCGCTGGCGAAAACGCTGGCTGGGGAAAATGACATATTGCTGTTTGACGAGCCGACGCGCGGTATCGATGTCGGCGCAAAGCAGGAAATCTACAAACTTATGAGCGAGCTTACGAATGAGGGCATATCAATTGTCATGATCACTTCCGAGATGGAAGAATTGATGGGCATGAGCGACCGTATCATCGTTATGCACGAAGGCCGTATCAGCGGTGAACTGGAACGGCATGAATTTAGCCAGGAGAAAATCCTGGCACTCGCATCCGGAATAAAAGATTCTGTAAAAATGGAGGTACCATCATGAAAAATGCAGCCAATTGGGGAATCAGGCTGATTAAAAAGAATATACCTTGGGTTGTTTTAATCGTACTGCTCGTTGTTTTCAATTCTCGCTCCGCAAACTTCCTCTCATTCAAGAATATTTACAATATACTGACGCAAAACGCCTACGTGGCAGTAGCGGCGATAGGAATAACATTAATCATGATGACCGGACATATGGATTTGTCCATCGGCTACCAGATATCGCTGATCGGCATACTTACGGCAATGATGGTGGTCGCAGGCGTTCCTGTATTTCTTTGCGTCCTGTCCGCAATGCTGATGGGCGCAGTTATCTGTGTGATCAATTGTATCATTTCAATCAATTTTAAAATACCGTTGATCATGGTTTCACTCGGCATGATGGCAATTTGCCAGGGCGTGTCATATGAAATCTCCGGGGCGTATTCTATTTATAACTTCCCCCACAACTTCGCTTTCATCGGACAGGGTTCCTTTGGCGGAGTCGTTTCCACTCCCATCATCATCGCCACAGTAATATTTATTATCATGAGCATCGTACTGAATAAAACATATTTCGGACGCTACATCTACATGATTGGCAGCAACTCGGACGCAGCGAATCTGGCCGGAATCAGCGTCAATCAAGTACGTCTTACAATTTCTGCCATTGAAGGTGCATTGATTGGTCTTGCTGCGGTGATGATGATTTCCCGTGTCGGTTCAGCACATTCCAGCATGGGTGTTGATATGGGCTTTACCTGCCTGACTGGTATCATGCTGGGCGGTGTCAGCATTCGCGGCGGCGAAGGTAAATTGTCCGGCTCTATTGCTGGTATTTTAATCCTTGGTGTGCTGTCAAACGGTATGCAGCTGGCCGGTTTGGGCATTTATATACAATACGTAGTCAAAGGTCTGATTATGCTGTTCGCAATCGGCATCGATGTCTACATGATTAAGCGCCGTCACTCACACGCAACTAAGCGTATTTATGAGACAGAGAGCACCCATTCTTAACCATAGCGGTCAGTACATTGTAATAAAGGGAGCCGTATCGCAATGGCTCCTTCCTTTTTTTGTGGGTTCCTTTTCATACTAGCACTTCAATTTTACAGCTATGCTTCTTGCTACTTCTATCATAGGCAATTCCTACAGCAAGGATTCGCCCTGTATACCTGGGTTCTTCTCCAAGCTTCCCTTTGAACCGAAGTGCGTACTTGCGATCCTTGATCTGTTTTATTGCCACCTCTGGGGTGTGATCTATCTTTAATTCCAGGATAATGCAATCCGCTGCTTTATCTTTCGGGTAAAAGATGAAATCCACATATCCTATCCCAGCTTTGTCTTCGTAGCGCTTGTTTTCGTAGCTTTCAGCATACACTCAGATTCTTTGGCCAGGCGATATATACCCTAAAGATGGCTCCTTTTGAAGCATATCACTGAACTTATCCATTAGCTCTCTATTTGGTATGGACACTTCATCTTTTGTGGACAAATTCATGGAAGTAGCGGCATATTCTCTTGCCTTGGCTTCAACAGGTGTTCATATGGTCCTGAACTTGTCCAGTAACTGTCAAGATTATTATTCGTAAGTGATGCGACAACAGAACGCGGATTATACACACGCTCTCCTGATTTGGTATGGTATCCGTCATACCAAATCCTCAATCCTTCTCGCTTCACTTTTGGTTCCTTCTTTACTCTCAAAAAACGGTTGTAAATATCATCAACTTCGGTTTCTGTAAATCCAAAATAATCACTATACACCTCTTCAGATGCCATCGTATATTCCAAAAACATATTTAATTCCGAATCGCTGGAGTACTTTGCAATCGGCAAAATTCCCGTCATGTATGCCAAAGATACATAAGGCTGGCCTTTGAGCAAATTACTTAGAAATTCTACATAGGCCTCCTTATCTTTGTCAGTGACAAAATCCCTGTGGAAAAGATAGTCCCACTCGTCAAAAACAAAAACAAATCTTGTTTCTGTTTGTCCGTAAATTCTGTTCAAGATGTCCCACACCGCTTCATCATCGCCAAATTTACTATCCGGATATGCTTCTCGCAAATCTTCAACCAGCCGTCTCTCGATCCGGCTGATATATTGTTCATATGTTGTGCATCTCCTGGGAAGTTCATTGAATGCAATATATATCACGTCATGAGCATTCAGGTGCTTCCTATAGCTTTCCGATTCCGATATCTTTAAACAATTAAATACATCTGCGCTATTCCTGTTTTTTTCCAGATAGGCCGCAATCATACTGGCCATGAGCGTTTTACCAAAACGACGCGGTCTGGTAATACATACGTAGCTGCTGCCCGACTGAATCAGCGACAGTAATTCAGTTATCATGAAAGATTTGTCCACAAAGTATGGTTTTGCCTGTTCACTCTCAAACAAGGAAAACGGTTTTATGCTATTTAAGTAATTTGCCACAATTTAATACCCCTTTCCGCCTTCTCCCACTATTTGCATCACTTCACTACCTTAGCATATCCCACAAGTGAGCCGTTATAACTCTCCAAAGTGGTCTGCGAAAATCCGGCAAATTCCTTAATATAACTAATTTTCATGAGAAACACCTCGGCTTCTAATCAAGATGGGCAAATCTGGCTGTAAGCCGTTCGCTTAAATCAATAAGATCCTTTTCAATATGATCCGGCAAATATGAATATTTGCGGTATAGCACATTATAAGAAAGCTTCACGGGTACTTCGAATTCAACAATCGTAAAATAACCCGGATTTAATTCAAGATGGATATCAGCCAAATTTCTGGAGTAAAGTGCTATTCCTGTCCCGTCATGAACCATATCGTATAACGTATTTCGCCTTGTGACCTGAAAGTCGTTATTAGGTTCAAACCCCGCATTGCGATAAAGCCTGTCTACCACATCACGAAAAAACGAGCCGGCTCTGGTAAGGACAAGATGTTCGTCCTTTAACTGTTCGATAGAAACGCTGCTTTTTTGGGCAAACGGATGCTGATTGGGAATGAGCGCAGCTATCTTATCACGAAATAATGGAAGACAGTTAAAATCATTCTCATTTGGATCCTCCGATCCTTCTAATTGGTACAGAAGAACTAATTCACATTCTTTTATCCATAACAATTCCTTAATCCGGGCCTCCGTATCCTCAATGATATTGATTTTGCGTTTGGTACTTTTTTGCAGCATATCAATCAAGGGGTGAATGACATTTCCATAGATCATGGCGTCCGTTGATACGCCTATGGCCAAGCCTTCCTCCTGCCCTGCAAACTCGTGTAAAAGATTATTGTAATTCTTCTGCAGTTCTGCGATTTGCACTGCAATGGGAAAAAACTTTTCGCCGAACTCCGTTAACTCCGCTTTTCTCGATGTGCGGTTGAACAGAGTTGTCCCGAATTCATTTTCAATTGCCTTTATATGTTTTGACAATGCTGACTGTGAGATAAACAGCAGATTGGCAGCGTCCTGGAATTTCCCCACCTTTGCAAGCATTACAAATTCATTGATATAGTTTATTTCCAAATCTGTTCCCCCTAACCCGGATAAACCGTCCTGATAATAGAAGCAGGTGTTTTGTCTAGTGTATCATGAATACTATTTTAGAACAATATCGGAATAAAATCAAGGCATCATTCCATTATAGAATACAATTGATTCCTTTGGAATTGCAAAGCGAATCATGATCTTTCTTGGGGAATATGACCTCCGGGCAAAAGAATTGCACATTACTTTTTTTCTGGCTATAATAATATAGAATCATAAAAACCAGGCCAACCGCTGCTGCCTGACAGAACAGAACCGGGCGATTTGGCAAATAACAGAACATGATCAAGGAGAGAGAAAACATGGATTCCACAGAACAAAAATCACCTGCTTCACCGTCTGACTCATCGATATGGTCGAAAGCCTTTATCAGCCTGTTTATTGCCAATATGGTAATGAATATGGGGCTGACGATGAGCAACTCCATATTAGCCAAATATGCAGACTCCCTTGGTGCGCCGGCGTCCCAAATCGGCATGCTGATGAGCGCCTTTGCGATTGCAGCGTTGGCTTTTAAGATTATCGCGGCCCCTGCCATTGATACTTACAACAAGAAGTATCTCGCTATTTTTGCAGCGGTTGTCTATGCTACGGCATTTTTCGGATATTCCATGTCCACGACCATACCCATGCTGATGGTTTTCCGTCTGATACAGGGAGTCGGCATGGCATTTGGAACAGCGGTTTATATGACGCTGATTTCTGAGGTTTTGCCGAAAGACAAGTACAGCGCCGGTATCGGCTATTTTTCACTGGGCCAGGTTATCGCGACGGCAATCGGTCCCAGCGTCGGGCTGACCCTTGTCAATCTGATGGGCTATAAGCTTACATATGTGTGTAACGCCGGCATTTTACTGGTGTCCGCCGCTTTTCTTATGCTCGTTAAATACGAATTTAAACGGACAAAGAAGCTTAAGATCACGCCAGGCAATATTATCGCCAAGGAAGCGCTCATTCCCGCATCGGTTATGATGTTCCTGAATACCGGCAACTGTGTTATAACCTCGTTCCTCATTGTCTATGCCGGAAAAATGGATGTGACCACCGGCATCGGTTACTTTTTCACGATTAACGCTTTAACAATGCTGGTTACACGCCCAACGGTGGGCAAACTGATTGACAAATACGGCCTGGTGAAAATATTTATCCCTTCCATCTGTTGTTCTGTATTTGCCTACTTTTTAATCAGCGTTTCTACCACGCTCCCGATGTTTTTCCTGGCAGCATGTCTGTCTGCCCTGGGCTTTGGGGCTTGCTCGCCGGCGATGCAGACACTGGCAATGAAATGTGTTCCCCGCAGCCGCAGGGGTGCTGCCAGCAGCACAAACTATGTTGGTCAGGACATTGGATACATGATTGGTCCTTCCATCGCCGGTGCAGCTGCACAGTCACTTGGTTATGTTTCCATGTGGCGCGTTATGTCGCTTCCATTTGTAATCGCTATGGTAATTGTTTTTGTGAGCCGCAGGCAGATCACAAAGATCGAGGAAGACTTCTGTAAAAGAGAAGCCTGATTGTATTCCAAAATTGAAAAGGAGGAGCAACTATGAATTATATGGACTATTGGTCAACAAAAACAAACCCGGAAACCGGGGCAAAATTTGAACATTTTCGCCTGTACATGGAGTGTACACACAACGGAAACGCGGATGTTCCCACATTACTGGCCAGTGATTACGGCAAAGAACTGACCCGGCTTCTGGAACTCCGTTTCCGCTTTGAGGAAAAGGATCCCATGGGACCGGAGTACCTGGAGTACTACAAAAGCATCGGCATCAGAAAGCAGATGTTTGAGACCGACGATTTTTTCACCCGCTGGGCGCTTTTTACCCCTCGTGAGCTGGAGGAAGGCAGGAAATATCCGCTGATTGTCTGGCACCACGGCGGGAAAGAGAGTATTGAGGACGAGGAATTTATCACCCACCTCATCCCGATGGCCGCCACCGAAAAGTTCACGGTTTTGATGGCACAGAATACCAACTGGGACAATATCGAGCGCCTGATCGACCTTGTCGGTGAGAATATACCGCTTGACAAAGAGAGGATATACATGGGCGGCTTTTCCCAGGGCAGCCGGGTAACCGGCGCCGCCATGCTGCGCATGCCCGAAAGGTTGGCCGCAGCAGCGCTGAACGGCGGACCGGTCTTCGACATAACCGACAACTTCAGCGCCCCCTACACGCTGGCGGAAGTTGAGCGCCTGACGGCAGCCTTTGTCCCCTATATGCAGCTGCAGAATCAGTGTGACGTGTCCAACTGCGTTCCCCTGAACCACTATGAAACACGTCGGGAAACGCCGCACATTGACAATCACTATTACATCAATCCGGGCTATGACCGGATGAAGGACCCGACCTATCTTCCGGACGGCATTACCCATGAACGCATCAACCCGCCGCAAAACTACGATGTACATTATTGGCTGATGGATCTTCTGAATCTGCGCATGGCCACTCTGGGCTGCGCATTCCGCGATGCCGAAACGTGCATCGGCTACCGGGACACGCCGGAGGATGAACTGCACCACGTTGTGGGCTGCTATGGAGACAAGGAGCGGATTGAGGAGTTATACGGCGTTAAGCACTACATGATCGACATCTTTAACCGGGACGGGATCGATGCTTTCCGCTATATCGTCGTGGCGAACACGAATCACTGGCCGCCGGTCACCACCGGTGAGCTGATTTGGGACTTCTTCAAACAGTTCCGCCGAGACAGTGCCACCGGTAAAATTGTGGCAGACGAATATAAGGTATAAGCACAGCAAATATGAAAGGAGATATTTATGAGCTATTCTACACTACCGGAGCTTTTTCCGGAAGAGAAAGCGATGCCGCTTTCTAAATATTACTACAATTACCCGATGAACGATCTGGGACCTATTGAGAAGCAGATTCTGGCGGCTGGCCCCATGAACCCGGAAAAGGCCATCAAACCCGAGGACTTTCTGGACCTGTACAAGCCCTGTGGTGAGTACGACGAAGTCGAGATGGGCTACTGCATGTTTGAGGACGGTTCCGGCTATGTCGCGACCTACACCAGAATCCCACCCAATGTGGATCTCAAAAAGATGTACTGGTACCTGGGCTGGCTGAACACCCGTCCCCAGAGCTCAGTTCTGGGACACGGAAATCTCCGGTACAAAATTTGGAATCCAGCTGATCATTGGGATCATCACTATGTTAATTGGACCGATGGATCCAACGGTATTTTTACCACCGAGAGCCTGGATCTGGGCGAGGGCGAAAGAAAGTACGACACCATCCGCCACAACTACAACCTTCGTGATTTTGGCCTGAGCGACGAACGAATCAAAGAACTGACCGACTCCGGCTGCAAGGTCAAGGAAACCGCCGGCTGGGAAACCTTCGATATCCCGGGGGTCCACCTGACACTGGCACAGATCCGCCCCTGCCCGCTGGGCGGCTATGAGCGCAGAGGCCGCGAGTGGATCGGCTGGAGGCCGTTGGGCGGCGAGCTGATCCGTGACCCACGCACTCACTGCGACAACGATTATCTCAAGAAGGTCGTGATCCACACAATGATCGAGTGGAACCACATGCTGACTTTCGTCAACGACCTTTACGATGAATACCACGACCAGCCGATTGATGCAGACTGAAGGGAGTTGTTACAATGATGGTTTTACCGAAGCCTCCGAAGCTGAGTCCGGAGGAGAAGAAAATGCCGCTTTCCAAATACTACGATGTACCGGTCAGTCCTCCGGATCCCTTAAGGCAGCAGCTTATTGATGCCGGTCCCATCAACCCGGCCGATGCAATCAGACCGGAAAATTTTCTGGATCTGTTGATGCCCCCTGGCGTTTACAACAAAGTGGAACACGGTTACTGCATGATGCCTGACGGTTCCGGCTATATTGCCCTGTACCAGCGGTCTGATCCCCGGATAAGCGATGAGATGATGGGGTGGTACATGCGTTGGATGAATTTCCATTCAAAAAGTATGGTTCCTGGCCAAGGCAATCTGCGCTATAAGATATGGATGCCCCTGGATCATATTGATCACTCCTACGTTAACGGAAAAGACCGCAGCGACGGAATTAGTACGCTGGAAACGCTCGATCTGGGTGCCGGCTCCAAGCCGATCGCAAGTATCCATCATCGCATCGACGTGAAGGACTACGGCCTGAGCGAGGAACAGATAAAGGCATATGCAGCCATGGGGTACAGTATCCGTATCGCCTGGGAATCCTTTGAGATTCCCGGCTCCCACTTCTGCTTCGACGTTACGCGGCCCTGCCCACTCGGCGGTATGGAAACGCTTTCCAGAGAATGGATCGGCTGGCGCCCTGCCGACGGTAGCCTGGTCCGGGATGAAGAGACTCCTGTTGACGAAGAATACCTTCGCAACATTGTCATCCACAACACAATCGAGCATGCCCATCTGCCAAAATTCCTGCCAAAGCTGTATGAGGAATACAAGGATCAACCGCTGGACGCAGACTGAGCTAATAGTTGTTTTGGGCGCGTGGCTATGGTATACTGAGATTCAATTATAGTTTTCTATGGGAGAGTAAACGGACAAACAGTATTTATATAATTTACGATTGGGGATACTATGAATCTAATTACATATAGACAACTCAAATTACCAGAAGCTGAACGTATCAGAGAGATAGACGCTTCACAGTTTATTGGCAGAGCTTGGCGAGAGGTAAACGGCATTAGGCAACTTATTGAGATTAACTATCAAGACCCTGACTTTCCTAACGGTTACGAAAATCATTTTGCAGCCTTAAAAGAAACTATCGAAAACGGTGGAAGTGCTTTAGGCGCTTTTGATATTGAGAAGTTAATTGGCTTTTGCAGCGTAAATCCTGATGTTTTCGGCACAAAAAACAAATATGTGCTCCTTGACCAGATTTTTGTATCTTTAGAATATAGGTCAAGGGGCATAGGAAAACAGTTGTTTTTACGCTCTGTTACTGAAGCAAAAAAACTTGGAGCAAAAAAGTTTTACATTTGCGCAGGTTCGTCAGAAGAAACGATTGCGTTTTATAGAGCGTTAGGTTGTGTTGAAGCAAGTGAGATTAACGCCGAACTTTATGAAGGCGATACAAGGGACATGCAACTTGAATATTCATTTTAATAGACATATCTAATAAGCATACTGTGCTGTTGAGTTGAGTTTCTTTTGCGCCGATAGGCGCAAAACATTGTCTGCAAGACCGCATGTACCACAACAACGGCACGAATAAAATGCGTAGGACAGATTTCTTCCCGCAGATTCTTCTACGGGAATGGATTTGTCTTTGCTTTTCAAAACAATAGATGGGAACCAAAAAGGAAAATCATGTTGGTAATGATCGTAACTATTCTGTTGCCTTTCCCTTTGTAAAGCAAAAGAAAAGATAGAAGCAGTACAAGGTCAAATCCAATAATTACACCCAAGCCAACTAAAATATTTGTGCCAAGAATCATACACAGGAGTAATAAAACTAAAGTTAAGATAGAACAGCATATAACCGCATAATACCATACTATTTGATAAGATTTATAAGGAATAAAAAAACCGGCAGTATGCTTTTCTTTAATCGCCAATATCTGCTTGAAATATATCTCTTTTAAATTCGTGATAAAAGCCGCAATGCTAAATATCCCTATCAATTGGGCGATTAAAGGTTCGTTAATTAGTGGAACTTGGCTGAAAAGCGATGTCCTGTTCAGTGTTACAGCGAACACTAATAATAATCCCAAAATAACCATTACCTGTTTGCTCATTCTCAATGTTTCAAGCAACGCCTTAAAAAAGAGCACGTTTTTTTTACTTAAAGGAAACTGATATAACTTGACGGAATGTTCTCTATTGGCAACATGCTCTTTTGTAATTTGCGCCATTTCTCCCATAAGCTTATGTCTGCTGGCATAACTTGACTTAGCCGTATAGGATATATCTTCATAGTATTTCGCCCAATTAACTGCTGCTTTATTCTGAAACGACACCACAACGACAAAAACAACGCACAAAAACGCCGATGGAATATAGGCAAAATTGCCGGAAAGGGCCGACCCAAAAATAAACAGCAATGAGCTTAAAAGGAACAGGGCGGCAATTTTGAGCCATTTACAGCCATTATATTTCATCCATCGAATGAGTGAACACATCATAAAATATAAAAACAAAGTGATGATAGCGACAAAGAGCGAAAGAGTAATTCTAAAATTATACAAGACAGGACAAATGAGCGCAGCCAACACCAATTTCGTAAGACATTTCTTATAGAAGTACAATCTTTTGATCTTGTCCATATATCCAGAATTGAAACAGTAGTGCATTGTCGCCGGATGGATTATAAATACAAGGGTTTTCTGAAAAAGAATACTGAACAATTCGAGCGCACAAATTACACAGCTTATCCGCAACATATGGTCTGCCAAAGAAAAAGAGCTTTGATATATCTGCCCGACAAGCATATCGAAGAATATTATCAACCCTATGCCCATTCCCACGATGACCGTCCAGTAGTTTTTCAGCAGAAGCTTAATTTCTCTCAACGATTGTTTTACAACAAGTCCCATCATTCCTCATCATCCCCTCCATCCCCTGTGAAAGAGGCTCCATCGGGATAATCCTGATTGGAATTTGCAAGATACAAATACAATTCTTCCAAAGATGCGACAATGTTATGCTGGCTGACAATATCCTTTAACGAGCCTTCGGCAAGGAGCCGCCCTTCATCAATCATAATATATGAATCGCACATGCTTTCCACCATGCTTAAAAGATGGGTGGAAACAAGAACCGTTTTCCCTTTTTCCTTTTGGTCGATCAGCATTTGCCTTAAAACATTAATCTGTACGGGATCAAGACCCTGAAACGGCTCGTCCGCCACAAGCAGTTCAAACTGCCGCAATACCGCGCAGGCAACCATCAGTTTTTGTTTGGTTCCCTTGGAAAGCTTAAACGGCACTTTGTCCAAATGTTTTTTAAGCTCCAGTAGATCGATTAAGGGTTCTACCTCTTTTTCAGTTCCATACATTGCGCTGATAAAGCTTAAATGCTCCATAACCGATAGCTCGTCAAAAAAGACAGGGGTATCTGGAATGTAAGTTACCGGAAAGTCGGTGTCAGGCAGGGAGTAAATGTCTTTCTCCTTGAATAAAATGCTGCCTGTATCGGGCCGCAGATAACGGATGATGTGGCGGAGTGCGGTTGTCTTTCCCGCCCCGTTTGCGCCAATCAATCCGATAATTTTATTCTCCGGCACTTCAAAGGATATGGAATCAAGTGCGACAACATTTCCAAATGATTTTCTAACACGATTAAAAGATAAAATGCTTTTCAATATTGCCCACCTCCCATTCTTTAATAAAGACTAAAATATATTACAGTTTCGTTCACCTTATCACCATTGTACACCGTTTCGCAGCCGGAAACAAGCGTTACTGTGCTGAAACGCAATCAATAAAAACGCCTCGCTTCCATTTGCGTTTAGGCGACTTTATTGGTTGCGTTCTTACCGTTATTCCTTTTGCCCTCACACTCATGCCGTGGCTCCTTTTTTTGCTGTTGGAAAAACAAATTAAATATGCTTTACAAAAAATAAGTTGTGTGCTATGTTAAATATAGAAGGTACCTAATCAATTGCAAATACTTGTGGAGGAAAAATATGAATACAAAAGAACTGACTGAAACAAAAAAAGCGGTAACCGAAAATGCAGAGAATGATCTCCTCGCCACATGGGAACGGTGCAGCCGCAAACTATATCTTATGCGGGGCAGCGGCCATATGGGCCAGAAAAAGATTGTCAACATTCTGGCGACCGT
>Ga0154002_1000022_pt1 | contig 31252 bp, 15 predicted proteins | sample TSNY086MetaG_FD_102276 | JGI IMG/M metagenome (GOLD analysis project Ga0154002, IMG submission 102276) | Attine ant fungus gardens microbial communities from New York, USA - TSNY086 MetaG | ecosystem: Host-associated > Fungi > Mycelium > Unclassified | place: USA: New York, Robert Cushman Murphy... | reverse complement strand
TCTGCCATAAAGTTAAGACCGACAGCCAATTTCGCCCGAAAATCATCATCCTTAAAATCAATTGCCATATTAAGCAGGATTACACCTCCATCTTCATACACGGACAAGTAATACGGCGAAGCAAAGGTCCCTGCATTGAAATGTTCTTCCAAGCTTATCGCGGAATCCGCCAGATTAATAAAGGTATGAATGCCCGCTGCCGCGGCTAAGGTATCTGCGTAGGAGGCACGGTTGATTTCTTCATTGACCGGGCTGCTGCTGCGGTAAAGAATGCCGTCAGCAATACTGCCTTGATTTACCATCCGGAAATTTGCATATACAGCATCCGATGAGTAGTCAGTACGATTGTTGGTCCGAACCAGATTACGGATCTCATACTCTTCCAGGTATGCGCCGGCTTCCTTTCGCCTGATAGTAACTGCAGCACCGGCATCGATACCATATGTTCCGGCAAAGCTGCCCATGTTGATTGCGATAATGGCATTGGTTCCCTTCGCGGCACGCAATACCAGGGCGCCGTTGTCAACGTCAGAATAATTGGTGCAGAACGGCATCTCATATTCAGCCTCATTGATTGTAACTGTCACCATGTCACCCGTGGCAAAACCTGAAAATAACAATTCATCTGAAGTCACCTCAAGTTCCAGATTGCCGTATTTGGATACGGATGCAACTGTGGTGGATGCTGTTGCCTCGACGGATGAGTGAGCGCCCACCGTAATGACCGGTGCTGCCATAACCGGCATTGCGGTTAAAAATGCCAGCAGCAGTGCAGTCATCACGGAAATAAATCTTTTTTTGATTCCCATTGTCCTTCCTCCTTGGTTTTTTGTTATTTTGTTCAAAAAAAACACATATAACTAGTTTAATTTTAGCAAAAAAGCAGAGGATTGACAACATCTTCTTTACAATAATAATATCCCTGTCACCGGCTATGTCCTTCCCATCTCCAGTAATTTCTGAATATTTACATATTCCACCTCCTGTACATCTGCTTCCCCTTTCATACAAATAGCCAGCTTATAATTCTTCTGAAATGGCAGTTCCTTAAAGATATATCGCTCATTCCTATATACAGTCTCATAATTACCGGAAAGCGAGTACTGATTTTTCTTCAGCATGTCGATACCTTCCCCCGTACATTTCACAAATGCTTCTCTCATTGTCCAAAAATAAAAATATCTTTCCAATCGCTCTTCTTTTTGAAAATGCTTAATTGCCCGCAGCTCTTCCCCGATCATAAAATATGGGGAAATTTGTTCCATATCATCTAAGCTCTGCTGTCCTGACACGCATTCTACATCAATCCCGATATCCATCTTACTAATTGCACATATTACCCAGCTTCCCGAATGACTTATATTATACTTTATATTATCCGGATACACCATAAATGGCTTCCCCTTTGCTGTCACAGCTGTTTGATATTCATTTATACCATAATATTCTTTTAATTGATAGCGTAAAAGAATCTCGCCCAAAATGGACCTGAAAGCATCCGCCCGGAAGTGAAAGTTCAGCACCCGTTTTCTTTTTTCTTCTGGCAGCAAAGTCAGAAAATATTGATAATCTGATTCGGACAAACTAATATCAATGGTCGTCGCTGCTACTCTTATCAACTCCATCATTCTGCTTTATCCTTTATTTTACCCAGAAGCATGGACCACATAATGACCTGAAGTGTAACCATTACCAGAGTAAGATAACCATCTAACCGGAATAACTGCATCATCACCGAAGCTGCCAGGATCAATAGTAAAATATGATTGAGTTTCCTGCTGAAATATTGCTGTTCAGCATCATCCGTTGGACGGTTATGATTATCAACCGGTGCAATAAATCTGATCGCAGCCAAACCACCAACCGTAAGCAACAATGTCCATTCATATTGCAGCGACAGCCTTGCTGACAAAAACAGGGTTCCAGGCAAAACTGTACAAGATAATAAAAAGCAAGATATAAACCGTTCTAAATGAAGGCCACCGGCAAAAGAACGAATAGATATAAATACCAGTAAAAAAACAATGCACTCTGACAACTTACCGAAATAAGCGCTTAATAATAAACTCGTCAGCAAAAAAACAAGCAACTCCAACCCCGTCAGAAATCCATAACAATATAGTTCATAATCTTCTTCTGGAATCATATCTTTACTTATGATGTAACAAGTCAGCTTATCCGCTATTCGTCCCATGTGATTAAAACTTTCTAAGTGTTTTCAATTTATCGGGCATTTTAGGCTGATGGTAAACGCACATACATTTGCTGTTAACTGCCATCTTTAGCGAAGTTTGTGCCATTGCCATTAAAATACTGGCTGCGAACTCTTTTTTCTCTGGACTTTTGTTGTTTCTAATCATAATATTCCTCCTGAATTTTAGTTTTTATTTTATTAGGATATCATAAATATTGCAAAATTAATTCTTCATGTATTAATTAGAACTCTGGCCGTAACATATATTCTTTTTTTCAAGAGTATACATAAGTATCCTTAATGCAAATTCTTTTCTTATTATTTTTATAAGCAGTGAACCTTGATATTTATTTACGACTTTCTGGATCGAGTTCAGACCAATTCCATGATTTTCATTATCCTCCTTTACGGAAATCAAATCCCCTTTTCTGTTACGTTTTAATATTCCATCAAAAGAATTGACTGCTGTAATCACCAATACCCCCTTTTCAAATACCATGTTTATCTTTATATACGGCGAATCTTTGTTATGATCTCTGATAACGGCTTCTAATGCGTTATCCAGAACATTTCCCAAAAGAATACAGAGATCACTATTAAGAAAATCCATCTCTTCCGGAATGTTCAGTTCCACATGAAAATCAATATTATTAGCCCTGGCTATTGAATACTTATAATTAATGAGTGAATCGACCACTGTATTACCAGTATGTGAAATACCATCCGGTTTTATCGTATCTTCAAATAACTGATCCAGATGTTCGATCATTGCCTGATGCTCTTTCTTTATCGCCAGCTCTCTTAGAAAAACAAGGTTCTGCTTCATATTGTGCTTTGATTTTTTCAATTCATTTGCAACCGCTTCTTTTTCTTCAATATGTTGATTAACCAGTTCCAATTGTTTTTTGTAAACAGTATTATATCTTTTAAGCTCCGATTCCTCAATCAATTTTAAATAAAATCGAAAGATATAAAAATTTATTAATAGAATTATGAATGAGGATATGATTGAATATATCAAAATACTGTTTTGTTCCACAAGCAAACTTACCATGAACATCGTATGCATAACAAAAAGATTGCCCACTGGAATCAACAGCAAAAAAATGACATCTCTATTGTCCGGCTGTTCCTGTATCATAACAGAACTAAAAATCTTTTTTAAATAAGTAATCAATATCAGCAAAATTAATTTGGAAATAAAGGAACCCCAAAAAGCGGAGCTAATTGGGATGACCGTTATATTAAATAATATTGATAAATATGCAATTATAAATTCGATCAAAGACCAGATTGCACAGATAATCATAGGAAAAATGATTCTTTTAGATCGCTGTCCAAGATAATTATTCAAACATACTATAATTATAATTATCATATTAACAAGCAAGAGTTGATAAGATTTTAAGTTGTTAATTCCGAATTGCAGAGCAAAATGCCATATTATTAAAAAAAACCAACTGATAACACTGATACCGTTTTGATATTTTCTTTGAAAGAAAATATCAAAAAATCTGTATAAAACAACAACAGATAAGATAGCATTCATTATATCTGTTATGATTATATGACTAACCAAATTCGTTTCCTCCTAAAATATTACAAAGCAATTCTGTAACATTTTTTCGTCTGTCCGGGCTGATATTTAATCTGCTGCCATTTGTGAGTTCTATCACACTGTATGCATGTTTTTGAATATATACATAATTTATTAAAAAAGATTGATGAATTCTTAAAAATAAGGCAGTAGAACTTGAAAAAAAATCTTCAACCGCGCTTATTTTTCCATAGAATTTATAAGTTCCATTTACTGTATGTATATGAATAATACGTCTTACACTTTCAAAATATATAATATTTTTCACTAAAATTTTGTATGATGCTTTATCATATTTAAAATAAAAATAAAAATTATTTTTGGAAATTTCACCCAGGGCCTGCCAAAAATATTTTTGAAACAAATCTTCGCTGACTGGTTTAACGATAAAACGAAACGGACGAACTTCAAACGTTCGCAATGCATAGCTGGTATAATTGGTTACATAAATCAATAATGCCGTTTCGTCAAACTTGCGAATTTGCCGTGCTGCCTCCAAACCGTCAATATATTTCATTTCGATATCCAAATAAATAATATCGTATCTGTTTCCTTCTGAAATGTTTTGGATGATTTCCTGACCATCAGAAAATACTTCAATATTCAGGTTTAAACTTTGCGTTTCATCAATACCGCAAAGTTTTTCTTCCAAAAAACTGGCAAAACGTATATCATCATCACAAATAGCAATATTTATAAAGGACATTGAAACCTCCTCTTTGATTCATTTTCATCATACTTGTCAAAAAACAACCCCCACATGAATTATGCTTTTTAAGCATATATCAATTCATCAGGAATTGTTTTATATGAACTTATAAATAGATTGTATATAGTCCTACTTAACTGATCCGATATTTTTTCTTAAATTTTTGTAAGTAAATCCTCGTTTTCTATTGCCAGCAGAATATCAGCAAAATCATGCGGGGCCTCTAACATCGGAACATGGGCACAACCTTTCATAAGAAACAGTCTTTTAACAGGGGCTTTTATTGTTCTGAAGTATTCTTCAGCCAGCGTATAGCTCAATTCCCAGTCATTATCACCCAATATATAAAATATCGGAACTTCATAACGATTACCCCCATGCAATAAGCTTTCAGAATAAAGACTTTCCACCAGCTGTTCATTAAATTTTGCTGCATTTACAATGCTTATCATGTCATTTACCGAGAAGACAGGGCTTGCTGACATAATGCTCACGAACTTATCATTTAACCCACTGATCAAACCATATTTTTTTTGTATTTTTCTTAACTTAACTGTTTTTGCCGTCATTTGCTCACTAAAACATTCTTCCGGATAAGGTAACAAATCTTTTATTGTCTCAAGATCTTCCCTGTTTTTAGATGTACAAATTTCCTGATATACTTTTTCATAATTTCTTTTTTCGTGATCTATCGTTCCAATGCATTGACATATGCCAATATAGTATTCCGTTTCCTGCGGATATTTACGGATAAACAGGGTTCCCAGTCTGGTTCCCCAGGAATGTGCCATAATAATTATCTTATGTACTCCATATTTTTTTTTCAGATATTGGACAACTTCATACATATCATCAAGCATTCGAAACTTTGTCGGAACGTTTTCCGGTCCGGGTTTCTTTATCAATGTTTTTCCAGCTCCACGCTGATCCCAAAAAACATAGGTTTTATTACCGCCCCAATGCTGCATCAGATAATATGCATAGGAAGAATAGGACTGGCCGGGACCACCATGTAAATATAAGACAACAGCAGCATCTTTTTCCCCTGGATAATGCAGCAAATATTGTTCGATTCCGCCTATTAACACATATTCTTCTGCATAATTCAATCTTTTCATCATCCCCTCCTGCTGACTTTACGCTTCTTGCTTTCTCTTTATCTGGCTATATATTAAAGCGATTGCAAATAATGCCATTGCCAGAACTGTTTGAAGCAGTATGAACTTAACTATTTCCGAAACATTTTCAATACTAAAATTGGTTAATTTGCTTATTTTGCTGTTATTTAATACGTACCAATAGCTGGGAATATACCTGGCAATCTTCAAAGTGCCGCCGTTAAGCATCTCCTGCGGAACAAATACACCTCCTAAAAATGCAAAACCTAATGATACTACGGTTGAAACCAATGTTAATGCTTTGGTATTTTTTAAAGTGATACCAAATAAATAGCTGATAGCCAGCGCTACAAGACAAAAAGAAAAAGCATTAAAAGTGTAAAACATAAAATATTCATTTATCTGATGATGCTGGCTGGTTGCAACTCCAAAAACCAGAAAAACAAACAGAAATACCATCACAAAAGCCAGATTACTAAGCATCAGCTGCATATTTAATCTTCTTATTGAAATGGGTGCAACCAGATTTCTTCTTTTAATCGGCAGCCTTTGGAAGGTAGTCATAATCGTTCCCACAATCAGAATAAAGCAGGCAACCATAATATAAGACAGATAGTTGAAAAATATTTCGTAGTATTCTTTATCGCCGCTGCCTGTGTCTTTATCAAAAAGTTCCACCGAAGCCCGGCTTGCCATACTGGTCTTTAGGGCCTCTGCCAGTTGTGAAGCATTATCAATTTTCAGATGTGTATTTAACACTCTGGCCGTATTCAAATAGTTATTAATCGCTCCATTTACGCTTATGGAAGTAAAAGAATCTGGAATACTCTGTTTTTTTATGGTAACCGTTTTGCCATTCAGGAAATTCTCCTCAAATCCTTTTTCAATCTCTACCAGATACTCAATTTCTCTGATAAAAAGCGCATCGTCCACCTGATCCGGCAAAACTACAATAAATTCACAGTACTCACCCAGGAACTCATAAAGTCCCTGTACAAGGACACTATCTGTATCGTGGTTAATAAATGCCGTTCTTATTTTAGTATTGTCAAAAGTTTTTGACGTATTGGCATCCTCACGGGAAAACAAAAACAAAGCACCGGCAAAAATACCCATATAAATGAGGATGACAGAAATCTTCTTCCGGCATATGCGCAAATAAGTTTTAAATACTCCCATTTTTTGTCCTCCTCATCGAACAGACTATAAATCCGCTATATACAATTACTGTAATGAGCAGAAAAACCATGTTTCTTGAATATCGTTCCAGATCTGTATAGTAATATAAGCTATATAAGGCATCGGTTATTAAATGAACCGGATTGATATAAACCAGGAAGGGAAATTTACTGGCAACCAGATATTTTACTGACGGAATCATTAAACCGGCCAGGAATCCCCATACCAGGGTCAGGCCTGTCAGTACGGCATCCTTTTTCTTTTCCTTTCCTTTTATAACTAATGCGACCATACATCCCAGCAGGATACCAACAATTGAGCCTGTCAGACTGGTTAGAGCCACCAAATGCAGTTTCGTGCCAAAATCAATGTTCAATATTTTATTCATGAAGAAAATGACCGCAATCACGCCCCCCATATGAAGGGTCAGACTGGCTGATAAATTCACAAACAGGAGCTTTGAAATGCTATATGGAGCAGCATAGATTCTGGCCGCCTTTTTCGATAAGGAAGGGCTGATATCCAGGCCTTCCCGCAGTCCCCAGGTACCTCCGTATATACATACCATTCCCAGCAAAGCATAAAAGTAAATGACACTATAATCCAGGTTTCTGGTCGCATCATTTCGTTCGTAAAGATAGTATTCCCGGTTAATCATATCTTCCGTCAACGCTATATGATCGATTCTGCCCCCTGAAGTATTGGCTGAAATAACTGCAGACACACCATACATTTGCATGTAACTGTCTAATACATGTTTAGCGATAGTCGATCTAAGTTCTGGTTTCTTAACAACAAGCTTCGGTATTTCATTCATGATAACATATCCCAAAATCTTATTATCATCTAAAAGCGTTTCGGCAGTTGCAGCATCCGTCACCATTACATTGAAGATATTGTTTTTATTTTCATACGCTGCTTCAAGTAAGGTTTTTTTAATCGACGCTTCGTTTGATACACCGGTACTGACTGCTGCAATGTCTATGGTTTTTAACATATCGGCTTTCCCTATATCGGCAAATGCAAAATGATAAATAATTGCCAGAAATAAAGGAAATAATAATGCCCAGAACATACTTTGCCGGTCTCTGTAAAGGCATTTTAACTTTGTTTGAAATAATTTCAATGTCATAGAACGCTCCTTTATCATATTAATCTCTTAGCTCTTTTCCGGTGATTTCCAGGAAAACATCGTTAAGTGTCGGTGTTTCAAACTGAATTCTGGTTAACATGATATTTTTCTGTTTAAAGAAATTCAACAGCCTGATTAAACCTTCATTTTCTTTTTTTGATTTTACTTTTAATATATTGTCATGATACTCAACCAGTGTATAATCGTTGGTTTCATTTAATTCGTCAATATCGCTGTCTTTTATTCCGTTGGCCTCCACAATAATCGTTTCACTCAAATGCACGCTGTCCTTTAAAGACTCTTTTGTCCCAAGTGCTACCACCTCTCCTTTATCAATAATCGCGATCTGATCACAGATCTGCTCAACTTCCTCCATATAATGAGTCGTGTAGATGATGGTCGCTCCCTGTTTGTTTAAGTTTAAGATTCCTTCCAGGATTCTATTTCGGCTTTGCGGATCGACTGCAACCGTAGGCTCATCCAGGATTACAAGCCGCGGTTTATGGGCAATGCCACAGGCGATATTTAACCGTCGCAGCAACCCGCCGCTCAATTTGTCAGGATAATAGTCTTTAAAATCTTCCAACGCTACAAAAGCAATTGCTTCTTCGGTCAGATGTCTCACCGTGTCTTTACCCTTCACATATAAACTGCAAAAATACTCAATATTTTCATACACCGTCAATTCATCAAATACGGCAACATCCTGTAAGATTACTCCGATATTTTTCTTGATTTCCTTTTCATTTTCGATCATCGTTTTGCCGAAAATTCGGATCGAACCCTCTTCAAATCTGATTAATGATAAAATGCAATTTATGATTGTGGACTTGCCCGAACCATTTGGTCCCAATAACCCAAAAATCTGTCCATCCTTAATTTCCAGATCCAAATTATTTACCGCAATCAGTGTATCATATTGTTTTGTTAATCCTTTGATTTCTACTATTGTGTTATGATCCATTATACCGGTTCCTTTCCCTCATCCTGTTGTTTGGTTACATGCTGCTAACGCATTCACGGAACATATATTCTCATGAATTACTCTACATACTTCTTTCTTTTGTTCATTGATAAAAAAATGGCCGCCTTGAAATTCGTATAATTTGAATTGCCCGGCTGAAAAACGCTGCCATTGTCTGGCCGCTTCTATATCTGGCAGATAGGAATCCTGATCACTGTAGAGAAAAATAATATCTGTATTCAACTTTCGAAATTCACTCATGGTATATTCCTGAGTAATCGCATAATCATTTCTAAGGATTGGCAGAAAATATTTGATCAATTCGGGATAATCCAGCATTTCTCTGGATATCCCACCGATTTTGTAAACTTCGGCAAGAAAATCCTCATCATTCATCAAATAAATATTGTCTTTTTGATACCTGTAATCCGGAGTATATCTGCCGGAGAGAAAAACGGCGGAAGGAGGGTTAAGACCCTGTTTCTCTATTTTCAAGACCAGTTCATATGCCATAATGGTTCCCATACTATGAGCATACACAGCATAAGGATCCCCGTTTAAGTAATTTTCTGCAATAGTAAACAAATCGGAAACGGCTTCCTTGATGTTGTAATAAAAAGGGTCTTTCATTCGGGAGCCGTGACCTGCCAGTTCCATTGGGATGATATTCACCTGATGTCCTAAAAATTCCCTCCACCCATTGTAAATCAGCTTTGCCACTCCACCCGCATAGGGAATACAAAATAAATTTGGTTTTGGCTGTTTCATTTCTTATACTCCCTTTCTACATCGGCTGCCAGCAGTCTGATCGTCGGACTCTTAAAAATGGTATCTGGCGGCAATTCGAGACCTTTTTGCGAAAAATCTATCAACAACTGCACCATCTTAAATGAATCTCCGCCGATTTCAAAAAAATCAGCATCAATATCAGATATTTTACTGCCAAATAACTTTGTCCATGATTCTTGAACCAAAATCTGCGCAGGTGTCAGTTCTTCCTCAGGACAATCCTGATCTGCGGCTGAGTAATCGAGAATGTTCAGTGGCTGCTCACTTGCCAAAGCCTCTCCACCCGAAGATAAATCATCTACAATAATCGGATACTTTACTTTTGCAAAGGGGTAAAGTGGTAAGGCGACCCGGTTGTGGAATTCTTTTTCATAATAGGACTTCCAATTAATATTAACCTTGTGCTTCCATAATTCCCCCAATGCCCGCAGCAGACATTCATCAGCTTCCATTGTTTCATTGGGATGCGGAATGCAGTTCACAACAACAGCACTGCCGTTTGTAATCTGCCGGACAAAAGCAGAAAGGCTTTTTCCTGGCCCCACCTCAATAAATATTGCCTTTTCATCCCCAGCCATAATTGTTTCTATTCCTTTATCAAACAGCACCGGGCTGGTCATCTGACGGCTGTAATACTGCGGTTGTCTGATGTGGTCAGAGGTCATCCATGATCCGGTCAGATTGGATATGTAAGGTATCTTTGGTTCGGCAAATTGAAGCTGACACAAATACTCTTCAAATTCAGGTCTGATGCATTCAGCCGATGGTGAATGAAACGCATGGTTCGTATGTAGTTTTCGAACCTTCAGCCCATTCTGTTCACAGCTTTCAACAAATTGACCCGCCGCCTGATTGCTGCCGGAAACGGTACATTGCAAGGGGCTGTTGGAAGCGGCTATGCACATTTTTGCAGTCAGCAGTTTACTGACAGCTTTATCATTGGCAGCTACACTCAGCATCGTTCCTGCCGGAAGTTTTTCCATCAGCATCCCTCGCTTATTGATCAAATGTATCGCTGTTTCCAAAGGGATGGCGCCGGATATGCATGCCGCAGTATATTCGCCAAGACTGTGCCCGATTAATCCGCCCGGCACAATCCCCAGGCCGATCAGCATTGTTGCCAGCGAATACTCTACCACAAACAGTGTCAGCTGAGCCAAACCGGTTTCCTGCATTTTTTCATCATCACCTTTCACTGGACACAGCAGCATTCTTCTTATTGTGATCCGCAGATTTTCATTCAGCAGTTCAAGACAGCGGTCAAAAGCCTGCTGATACAATATCTCAGATTGATAAAGCTCCTTTGCCATCCCACTATACTGTGTGCCCTGACCGGGAAACAGAAAATAGACATTCGGTTCACTTCCCGCGGCGGCATTGGTTTTATGAATGGTTTCCTTTAATTGGCCAAGTAAATTTTCTACGCTATCATATACCAGTGTGAACCTTCTGGCCAGATTCCGCGGGCCTGTCTGCAGACTCCATGCCAGATCTGATGCATTGATTCCGGCTTCCCTTTCTAAATGTTCTATGTATTCTTTCTGCAGTTTATGTAATCCTTCCTGGGAAGCAGCGGATATATTGAATAATTTCCATTTTCGTTTCCCCGTACTCATTTGGGGTTCAGGGCGTTCCTCTAAAATGATGTGGACGTTGGTTCCGCCAATGCCAAACGAATTCACGCCTGCCCGCAGTGGCTGGCAATGAACATGTTCCCATTTCTCCGGTTCCGTAATAATCCGGAAAGGACTGCCTTCAAGTTCGATATTAGGATTGAGACAATGAAAGTTAATGCTGGGCGGAATGATGTTATGCTCCAGGGCAAGGGCAGTTTTAATCAGCGATGCAATGCCCGCGGCAATATTCAAATGTCCAATATTGGCTTTGACCGATCCGATTACGCAGCGGTTATCTTGTGATTGTTTAAACACCTGTTTCAAACTGCTGATTTCAATCGGGTCACCCAACACAGTTCCGGTTCCATGAGCCTCAATATAAGAAATCTGATCCGGCGATAACCCACTCACCTGCAAGGCTCTGTTTATGGTTTCTGACTGGCCTTCAACACTGGGAGCCGTAAATCCCACTTTGCGATTTCCATCATTATTTACAGCAAAACCTTTTATTACTGCATAAATGTGATCTCCATCCTGAATGGCTTTATCCATTTTTTTTAATACCATGAGGCCTACCCCGTTTCCTTCCACAATGCCACTGGCTTCAGCATCAAAAGGCCGGCAATGCCCGTCTTTGGAGTATATCATACCTTCATGATATAGATATCCATTTATGTGAGGCAGGCTGGCATTCGTGCCGCCGGCTACGGCCAGATTACAGCCGCCGGTTAAAATATACCGGCAGGCAGCATCAATATTATATAAGGAGGAGGCGCAGGCATTATACAGTACAACACTTGGCCCCTGCAAATTAAGGCTGTAAGAGACTCTGTTGGCAGAGAAATCCTTATCATTCAGATAAATAGTACCCATGGTATATTCATTACGTTCAGTTGCTTCCTGAAGCGTCTTTGCCTCCCAGACAAAATTGTTGGCGCCAGATACAAACACGCCGATACTGCCGCGGTATTGTTCATTTGCATATCCGGCATCCTCCAGGGCATGATATACTTCTTCGTGCAGCACTCTGATCTGCGGGTCAATGGTCGAAGCATCTTTGGGTGTATAATGAAAAAATTCCGCATCAAAATATTCGATTCCGGGAAATACCCCCTTCGCTTTGATATAGTTGGGGTTGGACAACAAACTTTCATTCGTTATCCCAACCTCTTTCAATTGCTGATCGTCAAAAACACTGATCGATTCTATCCCATGAATGATATTCTCCCAATACTGATTTACATTTTCCGCTCCAGGGAAACGGCCCGCCATACCGATAATTGCTATTTCCAAACCGGTGTTTTGATGATTCATCTTCATACGTTAATTCTCCTCTCGTTGTGGCATCAGCAAAACGGACTGCCGCAGGGTGGCATTTAGTTCTTCCCGTTCCGGTGACGGCTCCTGATGGTAATCATCTTTGTGTTTCAGAAAATCCGCCAATTGCCGAATGGTTGTATACTGGAACACCGCTGTCAACGGGATATCCCGGTTCAACAACTTTTTCAGCCGGTTGGTAACAGTAAGCAAATTAAGTGAATTGGCGCCTATATCAAAAAAATGATCATCAACATTAATTGAATTAAGGTTAAGAACTGACTCAAGGATTTCCTTAATGGTCTTCTCATAAGAATCCAGAACTTTTCCTGCCGCAGCAGCTGTCGCTTTTATGGGGATTTTTTTTAACTCTGAAGCCATAATTTTACCATTTGCAGTTAATGGCAGCGCATCTATCCGGATAAACAATGCCGGTATCATATAACCTGGCAGTCTGGTTTTCAATCGATTTTTCCATTCCCTTACATTGGCCTCAGTTGCTGACACATAGTAAACACATATTTGTTTGTCGTGATCAACTTCCCGAACCTGTACTGTCAGCTGTTCATATTCAAAGAGCTCATTTAAAACACTTTCGATTTCTCCCAGTTCAATCCGGTATCCCCTGATTTTTACCTGGTTATCAAACCGGCCTATAAAATCTATGGTACCATCGGGAAGCCATTTTGCCAGATCACCGGTTCGGTACACCGTATCTCCGTTATAAAATAAGTTCCTGATGAATTTCTCGCGATTTAATTCCGGCCTGTTGAAATATCCGCGGCCAACGCCTGCTCCGCCCACACACAATTCACCAACAGCACCAATCGGAAGAATATTTTGATAACGGTCGAGAATGTATGCCGTACCGTTATTCAGTGGCCTGCCAATCGTCAGCTTATCCTTTTCCAATTCGTCGCTGGTTAATTCACAAATGGTTGAAATCATTGTGTTTTCAGTCGGACCGTATGCATTCAGGACACAAATTCCCGGAATGTGCTGTTTGATTTTTTTTGCTGCCTGCAGGGGAAAGATATCTCCACCAATTATAAGCGTCTTCAGCCCGGAAAATACCTCCATGTTTTGCTGGGTGATACGGTTTACTAACGCTGGTGTAATGACGGCAAAATCAGCATGATTTTTCCTGAAAGTTTTTGCCAGTCTGTCGGGATCACCAATTTCCTCCGGATCAATAATCAGTAGTTTCTTGCCGTACAGCAAAGCACCCCATATCTCTATGATGCTCGCATCAAATGCATAGGTGCAGATGGCAGCATATACCTCATGATCGGCAAAATCCATATAATCCTGTCCAAGCAATAGATGCATCACATTTCGATGGGATATTCTGCAGCCTTTGGGATTTCCTGTGGAACCGGAAGTATACATCAGATATGCTTCGCTTTCCGTGCTATGGTGCATTTTTAATGCCGCGGTCAAACATTCCTTCATACAACTCCGGATATCCAGCAGATCAAATGCCTCAAAAGAGGACCGGTCCCCATCTAAGCTGATGCAGATGGTTTTTATTTGCGCATCTTCGATCATAAATAAGAGGCGTTGGGTGCCATTGACTGGATCCAGCGGAACATACGAGGCACCGCATTTTAGAATTCCCAGCATAGCTGCAATCGGTTCGATGCCCCGGTCAGCCAACAGGCCTACTCTGTCGCCATGCCCCACACCGCGTTCGGTTAGCCGCAGCGCAATATTATGCGCCGCCTGATTCAATTCAGCGTATGTGATCCAATGATTCCGGTACCCTGCTGCGGGATGATTCGGACTGCGTTTTACCTGGTCTGCGAACATTTGATCGATTGTCTTATATTCATTTTGGTAAACCGGTTCTTTGTTAAATATATTTTTGATGTTATCAAGCTGTGCTTCGGAGCAGATCCCGATCTCAGCCACCGGGACTTCCGGATTTTCCAGTACGGTTGTCAGCACCGCATGGAAACTCTGCTCCAGTTCTTTCATCGTATCCAGGGAAAAAGCACCATCGTGATACATAAAAGTTACTTCATACCTTATTCCGGGATTGATAATAATGCTAAAGTCATAATCGCTGTTTTGGATAACATCAATTTCTGTAAAATAAAATTCCTGATCTTCTGTCTGACCGCCGGCGGATGCAGAAGGATAATTTTCAAAAGCCATTGCATAAGAGATTAGTTTATTCTTTAGACTGGATTTACTTTGAATCTCATGTAAAGAATAATATTCATAAGGAATGGATGTAAAGTGCTCTTCGTGGACACGTCGGCACAGTAATTCATAGGTATCCTCCTCCCGGCTTAAAATTCTGATTGGCCGGGTATTAATCATCAGACCGACCATGGTATCCATACCTTTTAGCTGCGGCGGACGCCCGGAAACCACCTCGCCGTAAACAACATCCCTGGTATTGTGATATTTCTGCATCATAATTCCCCATGCTGTCTTCAAAAGAGTATTAACCGTCAGATGCTTTTGTTTTGCAAAAACGATGATCTTTTCCACCAGAGACGGCTCTAAGCAGTAGCGGTACCGGCATTGCCGGCCTGTTTTATGGTTCTTGTTCAGCGGAATGCCGGCGGGTTGCTCATATCCTTCCAGATAAGCTGTCCAATACTTTTCCGCCTGTTCTTTGTCCTGATTCTCCAGCCAGGCGATATATTCTTTGTATGGATGTAATTCCTTTACCGGTTCTATATTGTCATCTTCGCCATAATATATCATCAGGTCCCGAATCACCCAGTTGAAACTCCAGCCATCCATGATGATATGATGGAAGGTAAGAAGCAAATGCCAGGTATTATCTTTTACACGAAGCAGGGAACAACGGATCAAAATATCTGTACCCAGATCAAATCCCCTGATCCGGTCCTCGTTTTTAAATAGTTCTACTGACTTTTCTGCATCCTGATCATTCCTGAAATCCTGAACCTGGATGTCTGTTTTACGCCTTTTTAAGACAATCTGCTTTGGCTCGTCTGTTTTTTTATAAGAAAATATGGTTCTGAGCGCGTCGTACTTTTCAATTACCCGGTTTAGTGCATCATTGATCCGCCTGGGGCAGAGTGCACCCGTTAACGTAAAATCAAACTGTTCTATATATGCCTCTGTCTGGGGATTGACAGCATAGCTCAGCAGCATTCCCTGCTGCAATGCAGACAGGCTGTAAATATCCTGTATCTCGTTTCGGTCAAACAATCTCCACACCTCTTTCTGAATGTAATTATTCAAACTTCAAATCTTCCAATATACTATCAAAATCCTCTTGCGATACCTGTTTTGTTTGTGCTTCTGCAATATTCGGTTCGGTAGGCACAAGCAATTCGGAAAACTCCTGAATCGTCTGTTTTTCTATCAGCTGACTGACCAAAGCCCTATAATTATGCCTTTGTAAAGCGGCAACAATCTGTATGGCCTTGATAGAGTCTCCGCCTAATTCAAAGAAATTGTCATCGATACTGATCTCCTCTATTCCAAGATTCTCTTTCCAGATTGCTGCCAACAGTTCTTCAGCCGCATTTCGGGGGGTATGGATCTGTTTTTTTCGATTCAGCTCCATCTTTGGCAAAGCTTTTACATCAATTTTTCCATTGCGGTTTCGCGGCAGTTCACCGACTTCTATGATAAAGTTAGGTACCATATATTGAGGCAGGTGTGCTGCTAAAAATAATTTGACATCATTTTTTGAATGCAACTCGGTTTCTGATTTTGGAACAACCCAAAGACAAAGCACTTTTCTTCCCGACCCATCCATATGAAGATCAGCATATGCTTCCCGAATATCCTCATGTCTCAATGCCGTTCCTTCAATTTCCTTGAGTTCGATTCGGAATCCTCTAAGTTTAATCTGCTGATCAGCGCGGCCTGCATAGTGGATCAAACCGTTTCGATCCATAAAAACCAGATCACCCGTACGATAAACCCGTTCTTCCGGATTACAGGGATTAGCAATAAATTTTTCATTAGTTAATACCTGTTTATTAAGATATCCATCGGATAAACCCGTCCCACCGATTAGAAGCTCGCCGATAACCCCCCGCGGCTGCAATTTTCCATGTTTATTGATGATATATGCGGTGGTTTCACTAATTGGCCTGCCGATCGGTACCCGGCCTGCTTCAATCGGATGATCCAACTGAAAGGCAAGGGCAAAAACCGTTGTTTCGGTTGGTCCATATACATGAATCAGTTTCCCGGGACCTAAGTATTGATAGGCAGCTTCTACATGATATGGCGAAACGGCTTCACCACCAAAAAGAACCCGCCGCAGCTTCGCCAGACACATTGGCTTATGGTCAATAATTGCATTAAATAAAGCGGTTGTGAAAAAAGAGACGGTAACACCTTGGGCAACCATATAATTACTTAAACAGTCCAGATCTGCCACCTGTGACTGGGGGATCAGCACCAGCGCAGCGCCATTCAGCAATGCCCCGTAGATATCAAATACCGAACCGTCAAAGCAATAACTGGAAAGCTGCAGCAGCACATCTTCTGGCCAGATGTCAAGGTAGTTGGTGTCCCTCACTACTCTTATAATGCTTCTCTGCCGGATCAGCGTTCCTTTTGGTTCACCCGTTGTTCCCGATGTGTACATTAAATATGCTAAACTGTCACATCCGGTGGTGATTTCCGGATTTTGGACGGATATGGATTCGTCCAGTTCCTCCACCCATAAAATTTCCGGCTGTGTCCGAGCATTAATGATTTTATTACCTTCCTTTTCTGTAATCAGTAACCGGATTCCCGCATCCCTAATAATAGCCGTTAAGCGTTTTTCCGGATCGCCGTTATCCAGGGGAACATAAAAGCAGCCGCTCTTTAGTACGCCTAATATTGCTGCAATCATATCCGGCGAACGATTCAGCATCAGCCCTACCGCACTGCCTTGGGGAATACCTTGGGCGGCGATATTATGGGCAAAGATATTTGCTCTGGTATTAAGCTCCTGATAGGTCCAGCGGTGATGTTCCATCAGAACAGCCGGACAGTCACTATATGTGACTGCACATTCTTGAAAATATTCTACAACTCCTTTCCGGTTGGATAATGACCTGGTATTTTGATTGTAACCAATAATCAGCTGCTGTTTTTCGGTCTCATCAGTCAGTTCGATATTTTTAAGCAGTAATTCAGAATCTCCGGCAATCTGGGCCAGGATGTATTCATAACGGTGCATGATCGTCTGTATGGTTTCCGTATCGAACAGGGCTTTGGCATATTCCCATTCCATTAGCAGACCGTTGACCGTCTCTCTGGCCGTTACCGTCAAATCAAATTTGGCAGTTTCTAAAGAAAACGGAACTGTATTTTCTTCTGCGTTTTCCAATCCCATGTCCACATTTTGTAAACTGAAATACACATCAAACAGCGGATTATGGTCAGAGCTTCGCTGAATTTCCAGGGAGTCAACCAATAAATCATAACTGAAATCCTGATTTTCAAAACATTCCATGACCAACTGCCTTAGATTTTTAATGAACTCCGTAAACGTCTTTTCAAAATCACCTCTTATTCGAACCGGCAGCGTATTCACAAACATTCCGACGACATTTTGAAGCCGCAGATCATTCCGCCCGGTCACCGGAACGCCAATTACAATATCTTCCTCATTGCTCAGCCTGGATAACAGCAGATAATAGCTGCCCAGCAATATCGTAAACAGCGTTGTTTGCGAATTTCCCGCCAATGTTTTAAGCTGCCTTAGCAGGTCATGGGAAAGAACATGCGTTAACACCGCACCCTGATGATTCGGTTTTTTAGGTCTCCCCCGGTCAATTGGCAGGTTCAGCACCGGCACCTCATCACAGAATTGGTCAAACCACCATTTTTTCTGCAGTTCGATGGAAGGTTTTGCTAAACGCTCACAGACAGCGGTAACTGCCTGTTGATAGGAATAAGAAACCGGATCCGGTTTTTGACCTTGCGTCAGCAGCAGGTAATCATTCATTAAAATCCCCATTGCGGTTCCATCGACAATAATATGATGCAGATCCAGGAGGATATACTGCTGCCCGCTGTTGAACATGATGTGTCCGATCCTCATAAGCGGAGCTTGTCCCAGGTCAAATGGACGAATGAACATTTTCGCTTCCTGATGCAAAAGCAGTTGATCATCCGCCACACACCCCGTTGACTGCAAAAATATTTCTTCCACTGTAACCGTCACTTCCGGCTGCGTGATTTGAACAACCTGATCCCCTTTCAGTAAGAATGATGTTCGCAGGCTCTGGTGGCGTTCCGATAATTTCTGAAAAATACGTTTTAATTCTGATGTTGACTGACCAGACCGATTGATTATCATTGTCGTTATATGGTAAGCAGCAGAAGCTTCTTCCATCTTGCTGGTAAGATACATGCTATGTTGAGCAGGCGTTACCGGCAGCTGGACAGAAACCTCTGCTTTATGGCAGGCCTGCAGTTGTAAATCCAATTGTCCGCCGCAATTAACCGCATCCGTAAAATCTTTAAGGACCGGTGTCTGTAAAATTAAAGTCATCGGCAGCTCCAGCCCGAACGTAAAATTAATGACCTGCATCAGCTTTGCTCCGGTAATCGAATCACCACCCAGATTCAGGAAATTATCTTCCGGTTGTATGCCCGGATATCCCAGGATTTCCGACCACAGCCAGACCATAAATCTCTCGCCAGGACTGCCGGTATCGGTCTGATTTACCGCCTGATAGAAAACGCTGACAAGGTCTTCCGGTATCCGGGCTTCTGCGGACCAAAGCCTTCTATTATTGAAAACCTGAGGTGGTATGGAACATCTTCTCACCCCTGGATGCTTAAACAAATTCCGGAATTCAACATTCTTTCCGGCAGCATAGTCTGCGGCTGCTTTTACTAACTCTGCATTGGCTGAAAAGTGCCGGAGCTTTTCCACCGGTTGCTCCCGGTTAAAAATCAACAGATATGCTTCATGTTCCATGCATCCGCCCTCCGTCAGTGCTTCAGCCTCCAGCATCACAAGGCTCCTGTTCAGCGCCGCTTCTAACTGCTCATCATCGCTGCAGACAATTGCCAGTCTTATATTATGATGTTTTCTTCCCGTGGACATTGTATAACTGCGGTCAGCCGGCGAAACTTTCAAGTCTGCCCTGACACTTTTCAGATGCCTTAAAAGCATTCGTTTTAAATTGGCTATGTTATCGGCAGATACCGGAAAAATATAAAGTTGTTCTTCCACCGGAAAGCCGGTATGACCAGCCGGTCCTTCTTCTACCACCACATGGCAGTTAGCTCCGGACAGACCAAAGGCGCTGATCCCGGCCCGCCTGGGAACATTGATCCGTTTCCATGGTGTCAGCCGGTCGAGTACATATACCGGACTATTACAAAAGTCAATATACCGGTTGGGCGCAGTAAAATGAAGATGGGGCGGCAATGCCTCCGCTTTCATTGACATTAATACCTTAATTAATGACGTTAATCCTGATGCCCCAACATTATTCCCCATGTTTGATTTTACGGAACCAATTGCACAAAATTGTTTTTTTGTGGTGTATTTTGAAAAAGCCTCAGTTAATCCTTTCACTTCAATTGAGTCAGCAAGCTGACTTCCGGTTCCGTGGGCTTCTATGTAAGAGAGCGTTTCCGGTGCGATTCCGGCCCGTTCCCAGGCCTGGAGGATTACATCCGTTTGGGCAAGTCCATTGGGCGCGGTCAAGCCATTGGATTTACCGTTATGATTAATCGCTATTCCTTTCACCACTCCATAAATATGATCGCCATCGCTAACTGCTTTTGACAGCGGTTTAATAAATATTCCGGCAACTCCCTCGCTCCAAACCGTACCATTGGCATTATTGTCAAAGGACCGCACACAATCATCATCTGACAACGCATCTTTATTTACACTTTCAGGATAAAAGATCAGATTGGCCCCCCCTACTAATGCAGATTCACAATCGCCGCTGCCGATTGATTTTATAGCAGCATCCAATGCGGTTAAGGAAGCGGAACAGGAACTGTCCAATACCATGGCCGGTCCTTTTAAATTAAGTGTATAAGAAAGCCGGCTTGCCAGCATTCCGGTCCAGGATCCCAGCAGGGTATTCATATCAAAATCATGCTTAACATGGATATACGAAAGCATCAATTGGTGGGTATGATCATGTCCGACAAAAATCCCGACTTTTTTTCCTTCCAGCTGATTCCGCCAATATCCTGCATCTTCAATGGTTTCAACAAATACCTCCAGCATCATCCGCTGCACCGGATCAATTGCTTCTGCTACTTTCGGCGGAATTTTGAAGTATTCCGGGTCAAAACCGTCAATTGCATCCAAAAACCCTCCCCTGCGCCGGTTATCCCCGGTCACGCCCAACCGTTCATAATCTGCCAGCCTTTTTGCCGGAAATGGCTGAATACTGTCTTTACCGTTTTTTAGATTATTCCAGAACATCAGTCCACTATCTGCATCCGGCAGACGGCAGGCCAGGCCGATTACCGCCATTGGCTCCGGCGATGTTTTCTGTTGGCTGCTGATTTCCTTAATATACCTTTTAGCTGTTTCCACCGGAAGATTATCTGCTTTTACCTGCGCCAAAAGGAACTGCACAAGCTCCTTCCTCACGCTTACATACGATTCCGACATTATAAACTTCCTCCTTTGAGGCCAGTTTCAACAAAGGCCTCCAGATAATCGGTGCCATCTAACTCCTGCCTGATCAAATCCAGCAGATCCGCATCCATGCCTTCCTGTTCCGGTATGGATGATGCAGGCGAATCGTCTGTCGTTTTACGTTCCAGATAATCTGCCAGTTCACTGACGGAAGGATAGGAAAAAATATCCGAAATATCAATCTGGCCAGGGAATTCTTTTTCAATCAGTTTCAATAATTGAGTTGACATCAATGAGTTTCCTCCCATCTCCTGAAAACTGGTAAACATATCAATTTCATTAAGTCCAAGAACAGCTGCAAAAACATTGCACAACGTTCGCTGGATATGATTTGGTTCGGCAATTCCATGGATCACGACATCTGATCCGGTGTTGTGATCCGTTTTGAAATCGCCTTGACCGGCGGTAACTTCGGTGATAAGATTCTGACTCAGTCGAAAAGGAAGTTCCGCCTGCACCTGGGCAATGATCCGGGGATTGATTCCGGCAGGGATGATGCACTGCGGCCATACTTTTGCGGAAAGCGCTGCATCAATCCAGGCCAGCCCGATTTTGGTGGTGATGTGCGAAAATAAACTTTCTGATTCCGTCAAACTGTATTTTAGTGACATTCCGGTTTCCGACCAGCTGGGCCAGTTCACTGCCCGGATCCTGATTCCGGATTTTCTTCCCAGCTCTGCCAGGGCATCTAAAAATGCGTTTGCTGCGCTGTAATCACATTGTCCTTCGCCACCGGTCAATGCGGTTATGGAAGAAAACAACAGCATGAAAGCATCCGGATTTTCTTCAACCAGAGCGATTAAATTCCAACTACCCTCCAGTTTGGGCCCCATGACCTGCTGATAAGTTTCAAACTCCTTATTGATCAGGAAACCATCTCCCGCAACCCCCGCCGCATGAAATATGCCAGCTGTTTTTCCATACTCGGCCCTGATGAATTCCTTTAGTTTCTTCATTTCTTCGGGGTCACTTACATCAGTTTGAAGATAGCAAAGGCTTGCCGCTTTTTTCTTCAGACTGGATAAACGGCGATACAACTTTGACCGCTGATCCCACTGTTCTTCTGCCGGGATTTCCCTCCTGCCCAATAGCAGAATTCTGGCATTTCCCTGTTCAGCCAGGTGCTCGGCAATGGAAAGTCCCAGTCCGCCCAGTCCGCCCGTAATGAGATAAACGCCCTGTTCATCAAGATCAATCCTTCTGCCAATCTCCATTTTTATATGATCCAATTCAGGAATATAACATCCGTCCTGACGCAGGGCCCGGATTTTGCCGCCATCACTTCGGATAATGGTATCCAAAACCTTACTAACCTCAATTTCTTCCACGGCATCTGCAATACTGACATTGAGATGTCTGTATTCCTGTGATATCACCTGCGCCAGTGCTGCCGTGGCTGCGCCTAAAGGATCAATTGATGACTCGGATCCATCGGCATATCTGGATGCACCGGTGATAACCTTAATCCCGTTTACCGGTTTCATTTTAGTTTTCAGCAGCTGCCGGCAAAGATAAAACAAAGCATCAACTCCGGTTTTTCTTCTGTCTGTAAATGTTTTGATATCGTTCACGGAATCATACCGATCACTGCGGGTATAGTCAGAAGCAAAGATAATTCCGTCAATTCCCTGGCGGATAAAGTCTTCCATGATCATTGCAAATCCGTTCTCGTCCGGCTGGCAGGTATCTTCTTTTTGTGAATCAGTATCAAGAAAATACAACTGATATCCTTTGGCATGATCCTTCAGATAAGCTTCTATATCTCTGGCCTTTTCCCCCTTTATACACAAAACCGCCCATCGTCCGGTTTCAACCGGACCATCAGATGATAACTGCTGTTCCTCAGGAACCCATCTCATTTGCAATGGCTGTTCTGACCGGCTTTGATTGAAGTCTTCAGGGTTATGTACCTGTTTCACCGTATAATCTGATATCCGGACTAAAAGCCGGCCATTTTCATCCAAAAGGTCAATATCATATGTTTTCGTTTCCCCACTCCTGGATTTATCCCGATTCAGATGAATGTGGCTGTACATCTTTCCGGTAAGTGGTCTTAAATATTGGATTTCTTTATAACGGAACGGTAAATATGTCTTGCCCCTTCCCTGACTGGTCAGATTTACTGCCGTATCCAGGATGGAGGGATGCAGACCGTAAGTTCGCAGTTCTTCTTTCAGTTCGTCGGATACCTGAAGATATGCGAGAGTACTGTCACCATCTTCCCAAATGGTGCGAACCGTATCCCAATGTTTTCCAAACTGAAAGACACCGGAGCTGCTTTCTTTAGCGAAATCAACCTCCGTTCCTGCGGCCTTGTTTTTGACCAGGTTAAGATCTGCAGCGGCCACACCCGTGATCCCCGGGCAAGGTGAAACCTTTCCTTCGATATGAGTAATCCATTCCTCTGCACCACTTTGACTCTTGATTTCAAATGACCACTGATGCTGCATTTTAGTGAAGATCATTCTGGTTTCAACTTCCCGGTCAGTTTCCACAACCATCGGATTCAGAAAAAAGACATCTTCAATTTTCATGGAGGAAAGCCCCAGTATTATTGATGCACCATATCTCACCATTTCCAGGTACGTAGTTCCCGGTAAAACGGCGATATGATTGATTCTGTGATCAGAGAGTACCCAATGACGGTCAACCTGAAAAACGGTTTCAAAAACAGCAGATTCATTATCACTCTGCTTTTTGCGATGTACCAGTGGATGAAGCTCGGGGCTGTATGTAAATTTCAAACTGCTCACTTTTGGTTTTGCCCATACCCTGACCCGTTCAAGCGGATAAACCGGTACAGATACCTTATTGCGCTGTTCCCCATCATAATAAAGATGCCAGTCCGGCTGGGCTCCCTTTACGTAAAGTTCACAGTATGATTCAAGTAATTCCTGATTGATACAGTTGTCAGACAGGTATGCTTTCATTTTGAAAGAAGCCAATTCACTTAAATTTTTCTGATCCCTGGCCGTCAATTCATGAGCAGCCAACGTTTTCTTTTGCTCGCTCACTACCCTGAAGCTTCCGGTAAAGCAGCCATTTCCCCCAAATCCTTCGGCGCCGGCTTCATAAATCCGGTTTAGCTTAAGCTCCAGATCTGTTAGTGATTCCGCTATCACTGCAATCCGATCGGGATAATGTCCGCGTCCGACATTTGCCGTGTAACAAATATCTGCCAGCGGCAGTTCTGTTTTTCTTATAAACAGCAAATATTTTTTGATATAATGTAATAAAATCTCATGTTTTTTAGCACTGATTGTCAAACAATGATACTTTTTATTTGATTTTGTATACTTCCGCACAGGGGCTTCTTCTATCACCATATGGCAGTTTGTCCTGCTGAAACCAAAAGAACTGACCGCCGCCCTTCTGGGATATCCGCCGGTCTCCCAGAATCTAAGCCGGTCATTGACATAAAGCGGGCTTTCAATAAAGTTAATATATGGATTGGGCTGTTGGAAATTAATCGTCGGTGCAAGCTGCTTTTTTTCCATCGATTTGACAATCTTTAAGAGCGAAGCCACACCGGATGCCGCGACCATATGTCCCATATTTGTTTTCAAAGAACCGATCGCACAGAATTGCTTTTTCTTTGTTGACTGCCGAAACGCATTGGTCAGTCCCTTGATTTCAATCGGATCGCCTAACATAGTTCCGGTTCCGTGAGCTTCAACATAAGTGATCGTTTCGGCATCAATACCAGCCCTTTTCCAGGTGTCACAGATCACGTTTTCCTGCTGGGCCGCATTTGGGGCAGTCAGGCTGTTGCTGGTTCCATCGTTATTGATCCCACTGCCTCTGATAACCCCATGGATATTATCTCCGTTTTGCAGTGCTTCTTCCAACTCCTTCAGGATTACAAAACCGGCTCCTTCTCCCCATAACGTTCCGTTTGCTTTAGCATCGAAGGTCCGGACGATGCCATCGTGGGATACCACATTTTCCATGGATGCTCCCAGTGTATATTCCGGTTTATTCTCTCCTCCCGGAGTCAGATTAATACCGCCGGCAATCGCCATCTGGCTCTCTCCCGCCAGGATTGACTGCACCGCCAGATGAACGCTTACGAGACCTGCGGAGCAGGCAGTATCTATCATCATTGCCGGCCCCTTTAAATCTAATAAATAGGATATCCTGCTGGCTACCATACTCTCCCAGCAGCCGGTCAGTTGCATCTGATCAGGCTCTGATAATTGCTTATAGTAAGATATATTGGTATATTCTCTGCCAATATAGACACCCGTTCTGGATCCTTTCATCAAATCCCCGCCATATCCTGCGTCCTCCAAAGCCTCCCAGACAACCTCCAGGGCAACCCTCTGGTAAGGATCCATATTAACCGCCTCCATCGGCGGCAGGCCAAAAAAGGCCGCATCAAATTTATCCATTTCTTCCATATAACCGCCGAGACTATGCACCTTTGGTATCTCTTCTTCTTTTATTGATTTACAGCCGGTGAATTCCACATAATGCGGATTACGGATCATGTCCTTATAATCATTCAAACGGCATTGCGGAAACTTTCGGATACAGTTCACCCCCTTTTCAAGAAAATCCCAAAATTCCTCCAGGTCTGATGACGCTCCAAAACGGCCGGCGATTCCAATAATCGCAATGTCCTTACCGCCATTATGTCCAGGTCCGTTCATTTCCCCGAGGTAAATTGCGGCCTCATCCGGAGTCAGGTTTTGACTTGCAACTTGTGATAAAATGTATTTTTTGGTATTATTCATGATTCCCTCGCTTCCTTGTAAATCGTATGTCAAGAATCGTCTTAACCGCTGGCGTTTGATAAAAGTTCAGAAGATTCCTCCACCGTTATTTCGCCCCTGGCAAGCCGGGCCAGTATTTTATTAACATCTGTCATCTGCTCTGCTTCTGGCTGTGCCGCTGACTGCTGCGCCAGATATTCTGCCTGTTGTCCTGCCGTCGTATAGGTAAACAGATCGGCAATCTCCATCTTGCCGGGGAAAAATGCTTCGTACAGATTAAGCATCTTGGATATAAGCAGGGAATTGCCCCCCAGACTGTTAAAATCATCATCAATATCCAGGGTCGTGATACCCAGGGTACCCGCCCAGATACCAGCAACTTTAAGCTGAATTTCATCAGGCCTCTGGATGCCGGTAAGAACCACCGTCTGCTTCTGGGCTTCCGGTTCCGGTTTTTTGATCCCGGCAGCCCGTGTCAGCTGTCCTGGCATCCAAGCCGGCGGAACTGTCTGGATATTGCATAATACGTTATCTAAAATTTCAATTGCTTCGCCAGTACTTAATGCTGCCTCACCGGAGATTCCGTCAATTGCTCCCATCCGCCTGGCCATACCGGTATCCTTCCAGGCCGGCCATTGGATACTGACTGAATGAAGTCCGTTCTGACGACGGTATACCGACAGCGCATCCAGAAACATATTTGCCGCAGTATAGTCGGTTTGCCCGGCTTCCATAACCAAAGCAGTAATACTGGAAAAAGAAATAAATATTTCCGGCGGATCGTCAATTGTCGCCAGATGAAAATTCCATGCACCGTTAGCTTTCCCGTCGTAGACAGAGCAAAACTGTGCTTCTGATTTATGGTAGAGAAACCCATTCCCGGCCCGGCCGGCCAAATGGAAAATACCACTAATCCGACCGTACTTCCTGCGAATCTTATCGATTATTTTTTTTATATCGGCATATTCGCCCAGATTTATCGGATAAATCTGCAGAACTTTGATCCGCTGTTCCAGTTCAATCAGTTTCGTTAACTTCCTTGACAAATCGGCATCTTGGTTTTCGGCAATAAGATGACGCCACTGTTCCTTCGGTGGAAGCGGCCGGGAGCTAAGAAGGATGAGTTTGTCTGCTTTTTTATCTGCCAGCAATGTTGCCACTTCCAAACCCAGATCGCCGGTTCCGCCGCTAATGACGAAAACATCACCAAGCTGTTTGAATTCTTTTTCCTGACTGTCTGACATGATTGGCCGTAATTCCGGAAGATAGCTGGCATCCTGATAGAAAGCCAGGAATTTTTCTCCTTCAGCATTAAAAATCTCATCATGAACCACATCCAAAGAGGTTGTATATCCAACCTCCAGACAGCGCAGATTCAGGCTGCCAAATTCTTCTGCGGCAGCCCGCCACATGCCCATCAACGCTGCCTGCCCCGGGTGAACCTTTTTATGCTCTCCCGGCATATGGCAGGCGCCTGTGGTGATCGCAATGATTCCGGCCGGCGATTTTATTTTTGAAGCTGCCCACTGTTTTAAAAATCTAAATCCCATAAAAACCGCAGCATTTGCTTCTTGTTCCCATTCACGAATCATCTGCGCTTCCAGACTGGGTGGATCCCAAATAAACAGGCACACGGAAACCGGCTGCTTCTTAAGCGTTTCCAGCAATGGATCCAAATCTTGCCTGGACTTTAGATCAATCAGGTTTACCTCATACCCCTTTTCAAGATAAAATTTTTCAAACATCCGAAATTTTTCTGTACCGTTGCCAACGATCACGACAACACCTGATACCGGTAAAACAACCCGCTTTTGATGATTTTTTACAAAAAACTGCTGGCATCCAATCATTTTCTTTGACTTGATTGTCTGGTGCAGAGGAGAATCAGATGTAGACTTAACACAGTAGTTTTCTGCTGTCAGGATAATTTCACCTTCTAAATCATAGATATTTACATTGAATTTGTGAACCCGGCTGCTCTTTGTTCCGTCAGTTCTGATCAGATGCACAACTATCTGTGCAGGAAGTCTGCGGTAAACAGTTAACGACCCATACGAAAGCGGCAGAAACAATTCTTCACGGTCAATGCAGTTATTTGCTGCATTAACTGCAATATCCATCAAAGCAGGATGAAGTTGATAGAACTCTGCTTCGATCAGATATTGAGGCTGAAGTGAGAGTTCCACCAGAAATTCTCTGTTTTCCGGATTCCGATGACTCGTCTTGACACTTGACTGCCAATGTCCTCCTAACATCAGTCCTCTTGACAAGTCATCCTGCGTATTAATTTCCATTTCCTGATTCATATAATCTTTTAAAATGGCGATATCCACCGCCTGGGGGATATCGTTAGTGTCAAACTGATAACCGGCCCGCGCATGCTCGATCCATTCATTATTTTCCGACCGGCTGACAAAACGGATGTTGTTTTGATTTTTTTGCTTCTCTATCAGCACATGAAGGCTGCGGGTTTCATACTCCTCTAATGAAAAAGGATATGCAAAAAAGATGTTGCCAAAATGCAATGGGCCGGACGCTGCCACCTGCTGTCGCAAAATGTCCATCATTATTTCAAGATAAGCTGTCCCGGGCAGAATACAGGTTTCTCCGATCCGGTGTTCCGCCAATTCCCAACATTCTGACGCACTCAGTTTTATAACGGCAATTGTCGTATCCAACGCCTGCATACTCTGTGATATCCTCAATGATTTATGCTGTCGGGGTACGGTCTCACCTTTTATCTCCGGCCAGCAGCGTGCATGCTCAAACGGATATAGCGGCAGCTCTGTTTTTCTGACTGATTCTGCAGCCGGCATATATTCCCACGCCATATCGCCGCCTCGGACATAGTAGTCTGCCATTCGGGACAATTCCGTTTCAGGGAGTATCATTCTATGTTCTCCGGTATAAATCCCTTTTTCTTTCAGGTCATCAGATGAATGAAGGAAGTATGCCAGTTTGTCAATCAACTCCTGTTGGCTGTGAAATACCACTGCAAGCCGGATAGAATGGTGCTTTCGGCAGGCAGCTGCCGTATATGCCACAGCGGCAAGATCCACCGCCGTATTCTGCAGAAAATCCAAATAAGCCTGCGCCAGGCTGCGTAAAGCAGCAGGACTTCTGGCACTGATTGGCAATACCGCCGGTGTCTCCCGGGCATAACCATGGCTGCCTTCTTCGTCCCATGATTCAAAAATAATATGACAATTGGTCCCACTTAAACCAAAACTGTTGATTCCGGCCCGCAATGGCCGGCCTTCCTCCCGCTTCCATGGGACACTCCGTGTATTGACAAATACAGGCGACTGAATGAAGGGAATCTTTCGGTTAGGCTGATTAAAATGTAAAGAGGCGGGCAGTATGTTGTGCCGCATTGACAGGATTACTTTCGCGACACCTCCTAAACCCGAGGCATTATCTAAATGACCGATGTTTGTTTTTAATGAACCGATAGCGCAAAATTGCTTTTTATCTGTAAAATGACGAAAGGCATTTTGGATTCCGCTGATTTCCACGGGATCGCCTAACGGAGTTGCCGTACCATGAGCCTCCAGATAGCTGATCGAATCTGCCGGTATCCCGGCATCAATCATTGCTTTTGTGATTAATTCTTCCTGGGCCTTGGAGTTGGGAGCCGTCAATCCATTGGAACTGCCGTCCTGATTCATGGCACCACCGATGATTACTGCTAAGATGCGGTCTTTATCCCGCTGTGCCGCCTTTAAAGGCTTTAATACAAACGCAAAACTGCCTTCTGCATTAACGGTGCCCTGGCAGCGGTCATCAAACGTCCGGGTATGTGCATCGGGGGCGTGAATTCTTTGGATCTCCGTTGTACCAATCGGGATTTTATCTGTCATGACCAGAGGCAGTACATTACAATTGACACTGCCTGCTACCGCCATTTTACATTCCCGATTCTGCAGGGCTCTGAATGCCATGTACATTGCTGTCAAACCAGAGGAACAAGCCGTATCAACCAAAACTGCCGGTCCCTTTAAATCCATCAGGTAAGAAATTCGGCTGGCTGTGATTGAATCAATATTTCCAGAAACGGCAATATCCGGATCAGCGTTCATCACCTCTTTAAACATTTCCCTGTAGCTGATCCCAAAATCAGAAGAATATCCTAAGTATACTCCGGTGTCCGATCCTTTTATACCGTCATGTGCCCATCCGGCATCTTCCAAAGCATGCCATGCCGTTTCCAGAAATATACGCTGGTTTGGGTCCATCAAGTTAGCTTCCGTTTGTGAAATTCCAAAAAAACTGGCATCAAAGCCTGTAATATCATCAAAAAACGATCCTTTTACATATGCCTCATCCTCCTGGGGCACAGACATTCCTTTCTTGTTTAGATAACATCGGATATCATTCAGTCTGTTCTCTGACAATCCCATACCAGCTTCACGGCCCTGTTTCAGAAGTTCCCAGAATTCCGCCAGATCCTTGCACCGGTTCACCCTGCCGGCCATACCGATTACCGCAACCTTTTCACTTTCCTTTGAATGAGCTGTCAAATGATTAAATTTGATTCCTCCTAACTTCAGACCGCCATTACCCATTTTTGTCCTCCTAAATGCTCATCTCATCCTCTGCAAACAATGTTTTTGTTCCTGTGATTTCAAATATATGGCATATTCGCTCCTTTTGTTCTTCTAAGGAAACACCTTTAACCGCAAAGATCTTTTTTAAAAACTGTAATGCTGTTCGCATCTCGGATTCTATCGGTGTACGCTCTTCCTTCTCCACCGTTTCCAAAAGAACCTGCAGTTCCTTGTAAGGCTTTACCACGCCCTCCTGATAACTGTCATTGTCCCAGTTTGTATTACGCACACAGACTGCCGCCCCCATACACAGACCAATAAAATCAGGCATCTGCTTTTTCATTTGCTTTACACGGTCAAGCTGCAAACGGCACGGTTCTAAATCCGGCTCTTCATCATAAGCATAAGTACAGGGATGTTTAATTGAATTTTGAATAAATTTTTTTAATACGTCTTTGGGACCCATTTCAATCCATACGGCAGTACCTTGTTCATTCAGCCGATTTACCACCTTATCCCATCTGACCGGGTTAACCAGCTGATCCATAAGAGCTTCACCGAAATCCTGTTCAGGGGCATAAAATGTTCCCGTTTTTCCACTGATTACCGGTATTTTCATGTGATCTGCTTTGACCAATTGCAAGGCCTCTTTCAGCGCCCCGGCGGCCGGCTGCATAAAGGTACTGTGAAACGGCCCACTGACGTTCAATGGTATGACCCTGGCACCTGATTCTTTCAACTGTTTTTCAATGGTT
>Ga0154002_1000021_pt1 | contig 31506 bp, 37 predicted proteins | sample TSNY086MetaG_FD_102276 | JGI IMG/M metagenome (GOLD analysis project Ga0154002, IMG submission 102276) | Attine ant fungus gardens microbial communities from New York, USA - TSNY086 MetaG | ecosystem: Host-associated > Fungi > Mycelium > Unclassified | place: USA: New York, Robert Cushman Murphy... | reverse complement strand
AGGCCACCTTGTGTTACGATCTCGAGCCCTGTAGTAGGAAATTTGAAATATATGTCAAGACTAAAGAACACAATACTACAGGATCAGATTACATACTGGGGTCACATGCATAGAGTTTTTTTTGGATTCAGCATTTCTATTCTGCCACAAGCAGACTAGTACTAAGATGCAGAGGGCCATAAAGAGCTCAATGTCTGGGACATATCTACAGGAGAAAGGTGTGGGTGAAGTAAACTCCCGCACATCTCCTTTTGGTTGTTCTATCTCATGCATCCACCAATTTCCTAATTAAAAATAAAAGAAAAAGAAAAAGAAAATAAATAATGACTTAGCCATTTTTGGCTGTGTCATGACACCACCCCCCTCTCAAGATTCCTTGTCCTGAGGATTTTCATAGTTCATAGTATAGGTCACAAATATTTCCCATTTCATCGTCATCTTCTTCTGTCTACTTCTTGAGCCCTGAACTTTCCTGCTTGATTTCTTCTTCTTTCTCTTTTATTGTTTCCATAGTTCTTTGTTCTCTCATTTGTCCTTCTTTCCATTGTTTCCAATTTCTTTCCAGTCTTCCCCAATATTCCTCATTATATTGTTTGTCTGACTATCCAAATAGTTTTTTTGCTATAAATTGTCCTAGCAGTTCCTCTCTTCTGAATGTTTCTTCCTCTCTCTCTTATCATCTTACATCTTCCATGTCTTGTTAGTATTCCTTTTTGTACTCTTCAACTGTCTCTTTTGCATTTTCTAGATTTTCTCTTTCTTCCCAAGTATCTGATTCTGCTGTGAATCCCTTTTATCATATTAGATATTTATCCTTTCTTTGTATCTGCTGTTTGTTCAGGATTTTCTCTACTTCCCATTCCTTCTCTCCCTTGATTATGACTGGAGTGGGTTGCTCTTTTTTTTGTTCCTCCACTTGCCCTACATATTTATGCATTCTACTAATGTTTACTACTAGATGTATTTTTATTGTACTTGGTAACTCTAATTCAACCACATTTGTTAATACGATTTTCTTAATTTTGTAAGGGCCTACAAACCTCTCTGTCAACTTTTCTGTTCTCCTTCTGATTATCTGATATTTCAGATCCTTTGTGCTGAGCATCACTAAGTCTTCTATTTTATACTTGTCAACTTCTTCTCTCTTCCTATCTACATACTTCCTTATTTCCTCCTGTGCCTTCCCTAAAGCTGCTTTAGCCTCTCCCTAAATTTCTTTCATTTTTGCTCAAATTTCTCTGCTCCTTCGTACTTTTTTCTCTTTCTTACCTCAAATCCTATCCTAGGATCTTGCCCATAATTTTCTTTAAAGGGTAATGTCTTTGTGCTTGAATGTGCCTTATTGTTGTAGGCAAACTCTACTGTTCCTAACCAGTTTGGCCACTGTTCTTGTTAGTGGTCAATGAACATTCTTAAATATTGTTCTAATTCTTGATTAACCCTCTCCATTTGGCCATCTGTCTGAGGGTAGAATGCTGTCGACATTTTGCTCTTGATCCCTAGTATTTGATTCAGCTTCTTCATTAATCCTGCCATGAATTGTGGCCCTCTATCTGATATAATACTTTTGGGTAGACCATATAACTTCCACATGTTGTCCCTAAACAGCTTAGCTAGTCCTTCTGCTATTGTTTTCTCTGTAGTTGGTATAAAGTGAACTATCTTTGTTAATCGGTCCACTACTACTAAAATAGTGTCATATCCTTGAGCTAAAGGCAGTTTAGTAATAAAGTCTGCCGATATATGCATCCAAGGTTTTTCTAAAATTGAGTTTGGTATCAGCTTGCCTGCCTGCTGCTCTGTACAGTTTTTATTCCTCTGGCAAGAGTCACAACCTTCCACATATTGCTTCACTTCCCTTGTTACTCCTGGCCACCAGAAGTTTCTTGTGACCAGCTCTACCATCTTCCACTGTCCTCTATGTCCTCTTACAGGTATATCATGATGTAGTCTGATTATTTCTGCTCTAAGTATCTCATCCTTGGATACATATACCTTTCCTTCTTTATACATTATACCATCTATGTCCCTCTACTCTTCGTCCCTTAGGACTTTTACTTCTGCTTGTTTCATCTCTTCTACTGCTTTAACTACTTTGTCATCCCTTACTCTTGACTGTTTCATCTTCTCCAATAGATCCACTCCTTCCACTATTACTTCTATCTTTTCTGTCCTTCTATTCTCTAACCATTCTTTCTTTACCAACGTCTCGTCCTCATTGTCTCTTTCTACCCCAACCTCCCAGTCTGGTCTTCTACTCAGGCTGTCTGCCTTTCCCATCTTTGTTCCAGAAATGTGTTTTAATACAAAGTCAAATCTTGATAGGTACAGTGCCCATCTAGCTTGTCGTCTATTCAACTTTTGTGCTTTCATAAAGTATTCAAGATTTTTATGATCCATCCAAATCTCAAATTTTACTACCATTCCTTCTAGGAAATGCCTCTATACCTCTAGACATCTGACTATTGCTAATATTTCCTTGTTATATATCTCATAATTCCTTTTTGTATTACTTAGAGATTTTGAAATGAAAGCTACCGGTCTCTATAAGTCATTGGAGCACTTCATTGAGAGCACTCCTTCAGTTGCATAATTTGAGGTATCTGCCTCTACTCTGAACTCTTTGTCTAAGTCTGGGGCTGCTAGTACTGGTCTTATTGTAAAGGTCTTCTTAAGCTTATCAAATATAGCCTGTTCTTCTCCTTTCCACCTCCACTTCATATCCTTCCTCATCAGTACATTTATTGGCCTAACTACTTGAGCAAAGTCCTTAATAAACCTCCTGTAATAATTTGCAAGGCCTAAAAATTTCCTGATGTCTTTCATATTCCTTGGCTCTGGCCAACTCAGCACTCCATCCATCTTCTCTTTCTCCATCTCTATTCCACTGGGTTCTATGACTATACCCAGAAATCCAATCTTCTTTACTTTCCATATACACTTCTCTGGCTTGACATACAAGTCATTCTCTTCTAACCTTTTCAGAACCTCCTCTACTATCTTATTATATCCCTTCTCTATTTCTGTCCCAACTAGTATATTGTCCATAAATGCTGCTACTTTTTCTTTATTAATCATATCTCTCAGGATCTTGTTCATCATTGCTTAGAACATAGCTAGTGAATTTGTCATCCCAAAAAACATAACAGTTGGCTCAAAGGATCCAATGTGTGTAGTGAATGCTCTCTTCTACTCATTTCCTTCCTTTATTCTTACATTGTTAAAGCCCCATCATAAGTCCATTTTGGTGAGTACTTTCTTACTCTCCATATTGTCAATTAGATCTGTAATTAGGGGCAGAGGGTAATTATTCTTTATGGTTTGCTTATTTAGGCTACAATAGTCCATAATTATTCTCTTCTTCCCATCTTTTTTACCCACAAAGAAAACTGGTAACATCTGAGGGGACTTTGATAGTCTAATATACCCTTTTCTTAACTGGTCATCCACAAATTTCTGAACCTCCTTCCTCTCATCTTTGAAAAGAGGGTAGATCCTTTCTTTTTGTAGTTTAAATGTCTCCTTGAGATCTATGGTATGATCTCAGATTTTTCTTGTTGGTATCCTCTCCAACTCCATTTTCCCAAACACTTTCCTCTACCTAAGGAATTTCTGCAGTACTATTTTCTTAATTTTCCTATGGTCCACCTTGACTTCTTTTTCCTTTTCCCAGTCTTTCTTATTATCCACTGCCCATCTCACAATCTTCTCTTCTTCCAATATTACTACTCTTTTTACTTTCTTTCTCACCCTTTTCTCCTTTAGCCTTATATTCCTTTTACACAGTAGTGGGTACTTTGTTATCTTAACTTCCCTGGTCTTCCAATTTATCTCTAGGTTGTGTGCTTGTAACCATGGCATTCCCAATATAATATTTGTTTTTCCTAGATTGCACACATCTATTCTCATCCTTTCTACATAGCCTTTGTAGTATATGTTTGCTTCCACCTGATGGATAATGGCTCCTGCACTGTTGTTGGTCCCATCAACATTCCTAACCATTATTGGTCTCTCTAATTTCTGCAGTCTAAATCCATATTTTGCTACCATCTTCTGATCCATAAATATCCCTGTTGCACCACTGTTTAGGAGCACTTTTACTGTTATGCCTTTGTGCATATCCATCTTTTCTATTCCTATGTCTATCCATACTTCTCTCAGTATTTTGAATGTTCTCCTCACTTCTCTTGCTGTACCTTCTACCCGTACCCTGCCTTGCTGCACTTTTCCCTTTGTAGAGTGTGCCGCTTCTTCTTCCTTTCTCTTTTGCTTTGGGCATCCACACTACTCAGCTTTCTCTAACTTCCTTTCTTTGAGAACTCCTTGTCCTATGTTGTCTTCCCTATATATTCCTTTCTTTCTACACCATCTATATTCTATATAGGTCACTATGACCTCTCCTGTCATCCATCCCAACTCTAGTGGCCTCATATCCTCCAGCATGTTCTTCATTTCACAATATTCCTATATCTTTTCCCAGTTGGGATACACTGGCTTTCTCTTTCTTGCCTTTTTCCATTGCTGCACTTTTTCCTCTGTGGAGCGCGCTGCTCCTTCTTGCCTCCTTTGCTCTTTCTCCACTGCAATGTTTGGACACTCCCATTTGTAGTATCCAGTTCCCCTACATCTAAAACATTGTACTTCCTCCACCACTTCTTGTCTCTTTACTTTTACCTCCTCTCTTAGACTGTATCTTATCACCCTACTTGCTAGCACTTTGAATCTATTCTAGAGAGTTGATTTCCCTTTCTCCTCTTGTTCTCTATTTCTGTAGTTATGGACCAAGTGCTCAAACTTTCTACACCCCCAGTACACTCTTCCTTCCCTTCCCTCTATTTCTACCCTTAGTTTGGCCAGGGCATACTGTTGGTTGAGCATACTGCCTATAAGAGAGTTATATTGTTCCAGAGACATGGTACTACATCTCTGGAGAAGTCAAAATAGAAGTGATCTTACTAATGTTACGTCTACTAGGACACAAGATTTTTATCCAGCTAGATACCTACTGCCCTACTTACTACTGCCCTAATACTATAGTTATACTATCACCCTAAGGAGAGGATCTCTAATCTAAACACCTTCTTAAGAATGCGGCATTAATCTCCTACATAGACAGATGACAATGCACCTGTAGTATGAAGTTTATAGTATGAAAGGAGTACAAGTAACTATCCAGCCCACTCAATTGTAAGGTCAGGTCTTAGTAGTGATACCCAAGCTTGGTACCACACCTCCACCTGCAGTTCCTAACTGACTATAAAGTCCCCTTAAGCCTAGGGCCTAGCTATGTCATAGTGGTCCTAAGTTGTGTCACTCAGGTACTGAGGAAGATAGGAGAGTAAAGGTAGCAAGGCTCTGTGATGAGTGGTACCAATAAGAGAATCGAGTTCTGGTATAAGGACTTAGACTGAGATGTCTTAGAACTACTTCTAGTTAACAAGGAGAACTTGATAGAGTTCTTATTGATTATAGTATACTACTTATACACCTCCTGTATTTACTTCTATTTATAAACTCCTGCACATCTCCTTTTGGTTGTTTCATCTCATATATCCACTGATTTCCTAATTAAAAAGAAAAGAAAAAGAAAAAATAAATAAATAATGACTTCACTGTTTTTGGCTGTATTATGATAGTATAAGAGGACAATAACTTGTCCAACTTAGCTAACTGGTACTGGTCTCACCTTATCTTGACAAGTCTTTTACCCATACCTTCAGCATAGACTTCAGTATCTATTAATCCTTAGTAGAGTTTAAGTTCAGGCATCACAAGTACCAAATAGACAACTAAGGAAGCAAGTGCCAAGTATGATAATATATATATATATATGCATGTTTAGTAAAAAGAAATAAGTACCCAGCCAATGATATAAGGGAACAGCAGTTACCTTAGGATAGGGCTTAGCTAAGTATCTAATTTACAATCTATCTAGTTGTTATATACCAAATTTTTGGTTATATTTTATTTTATTTTATTTATTATTTATCTCCTAAATAATTACTCCTAGCTATGTAAGAGTATTGTGGTAAAGACTGGATCTCTTCTATTCCAGTTATAGTATATATATGGAGTAGATATGTGATAGTAACCCAGTCTATAGATTAATATCTACTCATACTTGTCTATATTCCTTTTCTTCTTCTATATACTTTTTGACTTAAACTTTAGGCTTTTCCTCAGTTATCTGATGACATCTCCTTGCCTCCAAAATTGATGATCACTTGTGATAGGAGATTAGGGCACAATACATACATTGAAGCTAAGACTGTTTCTTACTATTGTCTCTAAACTCCTGCTCCTTGGTTTATATATCTTAGAGTATAAGTATATTCTATTTCTATCATTAACTAGTACTCCTTCTTCTTGATCTATGCCATTTTGGAGCTATACTATTAGCTAATCCTTACTCTGCTCTGTATTTCTAACAGAATCTACAGACTTATACTAGTTTCTATTACTATTTATTTTCTTTTTCTGTTTATCATTATATTTTGTTGTCATGAGTCACCTTGACTATGACAAGAATCTATAAATAGAACAGACATGGACTAGAGTTGAACTAGTAGCTGATGGACAGCTTGTAGTTTAAACAAGAACAAATAGTATACTTGTATATATAGTAGACTGCAATTAAGCAAGAACCCCATTAAGTTCTTTTTTAATTTTAAAATGCTACCTTGAGTTAACCTCTAACTTAAGGTTCTTGAGTCAGTCACTGACAAAAGAACTCAATTTTATACTCTAGGCACTATTTGCTTCAAACCCTATTTAAACTTTACTTTTTTATTATCCTTAATTGATAATCAGCTTGATCATTGGTCTTTTTGGATAGCAGGCCCTAGCTATAAAGGGGACTTGGTAGTTAGTTAAAGACTGCTAGTGGAGACTCAGTACCAAACCCAGGTATTGTGTTCAAGACCTGACCTAGTGATTGGGTGGTGTTGTTGAGTAGATTACCTGTATCTTTTTCTAATCAGTAGAAACCTTGTACTGGAGGTGCATTGTCATCCATACATATAAAGAAATAGTATCAATCCTTTAGAAAGGTGCTATTAAAGTAGAGATCCTTTTCTTGAGGTGATTATTTACTATTTGATTAAGGCAGTAGTCAGTATAGTAGTAAATGTCTAGTTAGGTGAAGATCTTATACCCCAATAGATGTAGTGGTAATTAGCAAGATCAAAACCTTATTCAACCTTGAGGGATATAACACCATATCTCTTAAACAATATAACTCTTTAATAAACAACATACTCAACCAGTGGCAGGCTCTTGCCAAATTAAGAGCAGAGCTAGAAAAAAGAAAGGAGAGAGAGTACTTCAATTGTAGGAAATTTGGGCATCTAGCCCATAACTGTAGGAACAGTGTTGGAGAGAAAAAGAGAAAACTAATCTCCAAAAATAAGTTTGAAGTATTAGCAAGTCAAGTAATGCAATGTGGAGTAAGAAATAAAGTAAAAGTAAGGCAACAGAAAAGAGAAGAGAAAGAAGTAAAGTATTTTAGATACTAAAGAGTAGGGCACCAAAAATAGGAGTGTCCAAACATAAAAGTAAAAGGAAAGAGGAGAGAAAAGGAAGAGGTGGTGTATATAACCAGGCCATAAAAGGTACAGCAAGAGAGGAGCCCAGCACATCCTCCTTGGAAAAAGGCACAGGAATACTATGATGAGTGGAACCTGCTCCTTCAAGGTACTCTCTTACTTGATAAAGAATGGACCACAAAAGAGATAGTAGCAATATATGTAGAGTTTAAAGGATGTGATAGCAAAGGTATGCAGACCTATAAAAATCAAGGCCAGAGTTTCCTCCTCAAAAGACAAGTGAAAAATATGTGATGTGACCTTTGCCAAGAAGTATAGAATTGGAGAAATAGGGAAGCAAATAGGGAAGAGATGACAAGAGTGCAGTATATAGAATATAGAAGAAAAGATGTTATAGAAGAAAGAGTGTTAGAACAAGAAAAGAGGGAGATCTTGTGTCCAGAGTGTAGAACAGGGAGAAAAAAACTATGGTGGAACTAGGGAGTAGTGGTAGACCCTACAAAGGGAAAAGCACAACAGAATAATATATAGGCAGAGATCTCAAAGAATGCAGCAAAAGGAGAAGATAAACAAAGAGATGTCAGGAGAACATTCAAAATTTTAAAAAAAGTATGGCTGAACATTAGAGTGTAACAGTAAAAGCACTCTTGGATAATAGTACAACGGAAATGTTCATGGACAAGAAAATGGCAGTAAAACATGAGTTTAAGCTATAGAAGCTAGATAGACCAGTAATGGTCAGAAATATCAATAGAACAAACAACAGTAGAAGGGCTATTACATACCAAGTAAAAGTAAATGTATATTACAAAAGCCATGTAGGAAGAATAAGAATGGACATATGCAATTGAGAGAGGACAGACATCATACTGGATATACTATAGTTGCAAGCACACAACCCCAAGATAAACTGGAAGATAGGAGAAGTCAAAATAACAAGATGTCCACTAATTTGTGGAAGAAAGATAGTAGTAAAGGAAGGAATAGAGAGAAAGAGAAAACTAGGGAAAAGAATTAGAGCAATAAAAAAACTGGATAGAGATAAATAGAAAATGTTGATGGAAAAGAAATTTGATGATGAAGTCAAACTAGATAAAAAAAAAAATAAGAAAGATAGTGCCACCAAGGTTTTACAAGTGGCTAAAAGTATTCAAAAAGATAGAGTTAGAAAGGATACCAGTGAGAAAACCTTAGGACTATGCAATAAGTCTGAGAGAAGACTTTGTACCTAGGAAAGGAAGGACATACTTGATGTTGAGGAAAGAGAAAGAGAAAGTGAGAGAATTTGTGGAGAAGCAGTTGAGAAAAGGGTATATTAGACCCTCAAAGTCACCCCAGACTTCACTAGTATTCTTTGTAGAGAAAAAGGATGAAAAAAAAAGAATAGTACAGGATTATCAATACCTGAATAAAGGAACAATCAAGGATAATTATACATTGCTATTGATTTCAGACCTGATTGATACTATGGGCATGAAGAAAGTGTTTACAAAGATGGATCTGAGATGAGGATACAGTAATATATAAATAAAAGAAGAGGATAAATAAAAAGCTGTATTTACTACATATTTAGAGGTGTATAAATCTACAGTTATATTTTTTGGTTTCACAAACTTGCCAATAACTTTCTAAATGATAATGAATGATATTCTTAGAGACTTAATTGACATGGAAGATGTAGTAGCATTCATAGATAATATGTTGGTAGGAACAGAGAATGAAAAAAAGCATGACAAGATAATAAGAGAAGTGTTAAGGAGGATGGAGGAGAACAACCTCTATATAAAACCAGAAAAATATGTTTGGAAAGTCAAAAAGATTAACTTTCTTGGACTAGTAATAGTAGTAGAAGAAATTAAGATATAGGAGGAGAAAATGGTAGGAATTCTTGAATGGCCTAGATCTAAGACAGTTAAAGAAGTATAAAAGTTTCTAGGATTGGCAAATTGCTACAGGAGATTTGTAAAGAATTTTGCTAAGCTAGCCAAACCATTGCATAAATTGGTCAGAAAAGATAAAAAGTGGAATTGGAGAGAAGAACAGGAAATAGTATTTAAAGAGTTAAAAAGGATATTTACAATGAGACTAGTACTAGTAGTACCTGACTTGAACAAGAAGATAAGAATAGAAGCAGATGCATCAGAGTATACAATAGGAGGAGTATTGTTGATGAAGTATGAGGATAAAAAGTAGAGGCTAGTAGCCTTTATCTCAAAATCATTGAACGAAGCAGAAAGAAATTATGAGATTTATAATAGAGAGATATTGGCAATCATTAAGTATCTAGAAAAGTAGAGGTATTTACTAAAAGACACACAAGATAAATTTGAGATCTGGAGTGATCATAAAAACCTTGAATACTTTATGAGCAGCCAAAAGTTAAATAGATGACAAACACAATGGACTTTGTATCTATTAAAATTTAATTTCTATCTAAAACATATGCCAGGAACCAGTATGGGACAAGCTAATAGCCTAAGTAAATGACCAAACTAGCAAGTTGGCATAGAGAAAGATAATGAGAATAGAGTGTTAGTAAAAAAGGAGTAGTTAGAAGTGAGAATGATATAGATGACAGAGGTAGTAATTGAAAGAGTAGACCTACTAGAAGAAATCAGAAAATCAAATGCAAAAGATGATGAAATAATAAAAGCAATAGAGGAGATGAAGCAAGCAGGGATAAAGATGTTAAGAGACAAAAAGTAAAAAGAAGAGAATAGTCTAATACTACAAAATAGCAAGGTATATGTGCCATGAGATAAAAAGCTAAGGACAGAAGTAATCTGGTTATACCATAATATGCCAATAGAAGGACATAGAGGACAGTAGAAGATAACAGAATTGGTTACTAGAAACTTTTGGTGGCCAGAAATAACAAAGGAAGTCAAGAAGTATGTAGAATCTTGTAATGCATACCAAAAAAACAAGAATTGTACAGAGGCACTAGCAAAAAAATTAATATTTAATACAGTACCAGAAAAACCCTGGAGTTATATAATAGCAGACTTCATTACAAAGTTACCGCTAGCACAGGAATATGATGTAATCCTAGTAGTATATGACAGGATGATGAAAATGGTATACTTTGTGCCTACTACAAAAAAGACTTCAGCAGAAGGAGTAGCAAGACTGTTCCAAGATAATGTCTGAAAATTACATGGATTACCAGAAAGTATTATAATGGATAAGAGAGCACAGTTTGTGGTAGGAATGATGAGGAAGTTAAATCAAATATTGGAGATCAATACCAAATTGTCAATAGCTTACCACCTACAAATAAATGGTTAGATGGAAAAAATAAATCAGAAACTAGAACAGTACTTGAGAATATTCATTGATCACCATCAGGAGTAGTGGTCAGATTGGTTAGCAACAGCAGTATTTGTATACAACAATAAAGTATAGACAAGTACAAAAGTATCACTATTCAAGGCAAATAATAGACAGGATCCATGTATAGAATTTAAAATAAGAAAGAAAAGGAAGTTTGAGAGAGCAAAAAAATTTGCAAAAAAAATAAAAGAAATATACAAGAAAGCAGAGGCAGTACTAAGGAAAAGTCAAGAAGAAATAAAGAAATATGCAAATAAGAAAAGAAGTAAGCCAAAGGAGTATAAAGTGGGTGACTAGGTACTCTTGAGCACAAAAGATTTTAAGTTCCAAATAAAGGAAAGACATTCAGAAAAATTGATAAAGCAATTTGTGGGACCTTATAAAATGAAAAGAATCATATCAACAAACACAAATAAAAATACATCCAGTAGTAAACATCAGTAGAGTACAAATGTACAAAGATCAAGTAGAAGACCAGAGAAAAGAACAACCTCTCCCAGTGGTAATTGAAGAGGAAAAGGTATACAAAGTGGAGAAAATACTAAATAAAAGGAAGTTTAGAGAGAAAGATAGGTATCTGGTACAATGGAAAGAATATATGGCAGAAGAGGATACTTGGGAACCAAGAGAGAATTTAGGGAATGCAAGAGACCTAGTTGAGATATTTGAAGAAGAATATGAAGAGGAGTCAAGACAAGCAGAAAAAGAAGATTATAGAGAATTCCATAGGGGAGAATTACCAGAAAGATATACAGCAAAAACATTATATAGATAGGATGATAGAAGATTTGATTAGGAGTATTGGGGACAATTAGAAAGAAATTGGAGATGTTGGAAGGGAATACAACAAAAAGAAAAAAGAATATTGGAAATGATTTGAAAGGAGAAAGAGCAAGAAATAAAGGAGCCAAGGATAGAAGAGTGGAATAAAAAAGATGAAATAGATAATCTACAGGACCCATATAATGAACTATGAAGTCTTTGGGACGAAGACCTTTAAGAAGGGGGTACTGTTATGAGTTATCTTAACTATGACCAAAGAACATCTATTTATAGAATAACAAACAAGAGAATTGAACCAGCAGCCTCTTGGCTGGTTGTAGAATACTATCAGTGTAAATGAGGGCAAATAGCATACTTGTATAAGTAGATAGCTCAATTGATCAAGAACTCCATTGAGTTCTCTTTGTAACCCTCAAAGACTTAGCTACTGAGTAAACTTGACTTGAGTTGCACAACAGATAGTCTTTATTTCAAAATCATTAAATAAAGCAGAAAAAAATTACAAAATCCTCAATAGAGAGATGCTGGCAATAATTCAATGTTTGAAGAAATAGAAGTATTTGCTAGAAAGTGCATAGACAAAATTTGAAATCTGGGGTGATCATAAAAACCTTGAGTATTTCATGAGCAGTCAAAAGTTGAATTAAAGACAAGTAAAATGGACATTATACCTGTCTAGATTTGATTTTATGCTAAAATATATACTAGGAAGCAGTATAGGAAGAACTGACAGCCTTAGCAGATGTTTAGACTAGTAGGTAGAAGTAGAAAGAGATAACAAAGATAGAGTATTGGTAAAAAAGAAATAGCTAGAGGTTAGAGCAATATAGATGACAGAAGTAGTAATTGGAGAGATAGACCTGTTGGAAAAGATTAAAAAGTCAGAGGCAAAAGACAACAAAGTAGTAAAAGCTATAGAAGAAATGAAATAAGTAGATGTTAAAATATTAAGAGATGAGGAGTGGCAAGAAGAGAATAGATTAATATTAAAGGATAGAAAGATATATATTCCAAAGGATGAGAAATTAAGAACAGAGGTGATCCAACTATACTATGATATACCAGTAGGAGGACATAGAGGACAGTAGAAGACAACAGAGTTGGTGACAAGAAACTTTTGAAAGCCTGGGGTTACTAAGAAAGTCAAAAAGTATATAAAAGAATGTAATGCATACCAAAGAAATAAAAATTGTACAGAGGCACCTACAGGAAAGCTTATGCCTAATATAGTACTAGAAAAGCCTTGGAGTCATATTACAGTATATTTTATTACAAAATTACCACTAGTACAGGGTTATGACAGCATTCTAGTAGTATGCAATAGGATGACAAAAATAGCACACTTTGTGCCAACTACAGAAAAGACTTTAGCAAAAGGAATAACAAGATTGTTCTGGGATAACATCTGGAAACTGCATGGCTTTCCAGAAAGTATTATTATAGATAGAGGAGTATAATTTGCAGCAGAAATAATGAAGGAGTTGAATTCAATGTTGGAAATTAATACAAAGTTGTTGACAGTTTATCATCCACAAACAGATAGACAAATAGAAAGGATAAATCAGGAGTTAGAACAATACCTGAGGGTGTTTATTGACTACAGGCAGGAGCAATAGCCAGACTGGTTAGCAATAGCAGAATCTATATATAATAATAAAGTACAGACTAGTACAAAAGTATCACCATTCAAGGCAAATATTGGATGAGACCTATATATGGGATTTGAAATAAGAAAGAAGAGAAAGTTTAAAAGGCAAAAGAATTTGTGACAAGAATAAAGGAAGTTTATAAAGAGACAGAAGTAGCATTGAGAAAAAGTCAGAAGAAAATAAGAAAGTATACAAATAGAAAAAGAAGGGAGGCAGAAGAATATCGAGTAGAAGACTGGGTGCTTTTAAGCATAAAGGATTTAAAGTACCAAATACAAAGAAGGAGATTAGAAAAACTAACAGAGAAATTTATCAGACCTTATTAAGTGAAGAAAATAATTTCAACAAATGTAATAGAACTAGATTTGCCGAGTACAGTAAAAATACATCCAGTAATCAATGTCAGTAAAGTATATGGGTACAAAGATCAAGTAGAGGGCCAAAGGAAAGAATGGCCATCACTAGTGATAATTGATAGAGAAGAAGAGTATAAGATAGAAAAGATATTAAACAAAAGGAAGTTTAGAGAAAAAGACAGATATTTAGTGGAATAGAAAGGGTATACAGTAGAGGAAGACACTTGAAAGCTGAGAGAAAACTTGGGGAATGTACAAGATTTAGTAGACAAATTTGAAAAAGAATATAGAAAAGATGTCAGGCAATTTAAGAAAAGAAATAGCAGGAAAGACTACAAAAGAGAACTACCAGGAAGATACATAGCAAAAATGTTATATGAATGGAATAACAAGAGGTTTGATAGAGAATACTAGAGAAGAATGAAAAGAAATTGGAAACAATAAAAGAAAAAAAAACAAGAGGATAAAGAACTTTGGGAACAATTCAAGAAAAAGATAAAAAAGAGGAAGAAGAAAACAAGCAAAAATTTGAAGAAAATAGGATAGAAAAATGGGATAAAGATAAAATAGGCAATTTATGGAACCTATACAATAAACTAAGTTGCCTTGACTATGACAATAATCTATAAATAGAACAGATATGGACTGGAGTTGAACCAGTAGCTAATGGACAGCTTGTAGTTTAAATGAGGATAAATAGTATACTTGTATATGTAGTAGACTGTAATTGAGCAAGAACTCCATTGAGTTCTTGTTAGTATGTAGTCATAAGGACTTAGAGCTCAACCAAGGTAGTTGTTCAAGAAGAACTTGATAGAGTTCCTCATTGAATTCTACTAGATACTTATACAAATATTAGATAGTCTATGCATTTGTCTTCTGCAATCACATGATCTTTACTAATAACTATACATATCTTACATAATCCTTCCCATGCTATTTATATTTTTCCCACATTGTATTCTTGGATATTTTCTATTAAGTTGATAAATACATGAAAAATAGTTTTCTTCTTAGGAGTTATCTCATAACAGTTCTCTTCTAACCCTGAAGTGCTACCTTGAGTTAACCCCTAACTTAAGGTTCTTGAGTCAGTTGCTAACACTCATTGTTTAGCTGCTCCTTCTTTCAGGAGTAATTCTCTTTAACTCTTTTACTGCTTTTACTACTATCACAAACTTCATTCAGACCATAACTCCAGGAATACTTGACCAATTTCAACAATCTAAATGGCCACTGAAAGCCCTTAAGAAGACCTTTCAAATGGTACCAAAAACGTCTCAAAGCAATCAGTATTCACCGAGTTATCAGCAGATCAGTTAGTGATCACCAAGTTACCAGACACTAAATTGCTGATATCTCGGGAACTGCTTAACATAATCATTTGCTTCAACAACCATCGTAAAGCTCTCTTCAATGCGCTTCTTTCGGCTATAAATAGATCCCAAGGCAATAAGATCCCATGGAGATACAAGATCCTCAATGTTTGTATATGATACTGATCTTTATTCATAGATTATCATCTGTCCTTGAATAGAACAAAGGACTGCCCTAAGATGGTTAGGTTATCTCTATTTCAAGAACAATAGCACTTCTATATGTAGAACAATGGGTAGTGATCATGTGGTAGGCTGTTCTAGTACACAGACTACCACAATCATGTATTTAAGAACTGTATGTCTAAGGATAAACCTCAGACTTAACAACATCTTTTGCTACTGTCTAAACTTCACTTTTTTGAGCCTTTGATTATCAAATCATCAACTCACAAATCAGTAAGTGGCCATTTGTGATAACTACTTTTTCATTTCTTTTCTGTGCTTTTTTAATTTTTTCTCTTAGACTTCCATCTTTTACTAGCATTTCTACTCCTTTTATCTACTCTAGCCTGATCAATGTTCTATCTTCATTATCATTCTCTACTCCCTTCTACTAGTTTGCTCTTTAACTTAGTTTATTGGCTTTACTCATGCTTTTTCCAGAAACATACTTTAAGACAAAGTTGAAGTACAACAAGTACAAGGCCTACTAGGCTTGTCTCTGATTCAGCTTTTGGCTCATTATGAAATACTAGAGGTTTTTATGGTCTGTCCAGACCTTGAACTCCATTTTTTTCTCTTTTAGATAGTGTTTCTATGCTTCTAGACATTGAATTACTACCAATATCTCTTTGTCATAAATCTTGTAGTTTTTTTCCATTGCATTCAGTAACTTAGAGATAAAGGCTACCAGCCTCTATTTTCCATTCTTATACTTTGTTGACAATACTCCTCCTATTACGTAGTCTAATGTGTTTGCTTCTACTCACATTTTTTTGTCCAGGTCTAGTATTGTCAAGACTGGCTCTGTTATGAATATTTCTTTCAGTTTTTCGAATGCCTCCTCCTGTTTTCTCCTCCATCTCCACTTCTCCTCCTTTCTAACTAGTACATGTAGTGGCACTGTAAGCTTTACAAAGTCTTTAATGAATTGTCTGTAGTAGTTGGCAAGTCCTAGAAACTTTTGCACCTCTTTTACATTCTTCAGTATTGGTCAGTTTAAGACTCCTTTCATCTTCTCCTTCTGTATTTTTACCTCCTCTAGTCCTATTACTACTCCTAAAAACTCCACTTTCTTCACCTTCTACTGACACTTCTTTGGTTTTACAAAGAGATCATTCTTCTTGAGTTACTTCAATACTTTCTCTACTACCTCATTATGTCTCTCCTTTGTCTCTATTGCTATAATAATGTTATCTATGAAGATAGCTGTATTTCCTTGATTTATCATATCACAGAACAGGTTGTTCATTATTGTCTGGAAGGTAGCAGGAGAGTTTGTGAGCCCAAAGTACATTACGGTTGGCTTGTAGACTCCAATATATATTGTAAATGCTGTCTTTTATTTGTCTCCTTCTTTGATTCTAATATTGTTATACCTCTATCTTAGGTCTAGCTTTGTAAAAACCTTCTTACTGCCTACTCCATCTAGGATATCAGCAATCAGTGGTAATAGATATCCATTCTTGACAGTCCACTAGTTTATATATCTATAATCCTGCACCATTTATTGTTTGTTATCTTTTTTGACTACAAAATGTACTGGCAATGTTTATAGCAATTTCAATAGTTGAATATAATCTTTTCACAGTTAATCTTCTACAAATACTTGCACCTCCTCTCACTCTTTCCTTAACAATGAATACACCTTCCTTTTTTTCACTTCCAAAACATCCTTGGTACCAGTTCCTCTACTGTTTTCTTCTCTTCTATTTTTCTAACTACCTTTTTTTTTTCTTTTTCTTTTTTCCACAGATAGGTAAGCATCTTGTCATCTTTACTTCTCTTTTTTCCCAATCTATTTCTGGATTATAGGCAGCTAGCTATGGCATATCCAGTATTACTTCTGTCTTTCTCAAGTTGCATATATCTATTTTTACTTTTTCTACATATTCTTTGAAAAATATATTGCATTCCACCTGGTGTGTAATTGCTTCTCCTATATTTACCATACTATCTATATTTTGTACTAGTAGAGGTTTTTTCAATTTTTCTAGTTTAAACCCTTTCTTCTTTGCAAACTTTGTGTCTATAAATAGATCTATCACTCTGCTATTCAACAATGTCTTTACTGTTACCTCTTTATAGTTTTCTATCTTTTCCAATCCCACTCTTATTCACACTTCTCTTAGTAGCTAAAGAGTACACTGCACATCTCTTACTCTCTCAGTATTGCTTTGACAAGACTCTCAGTATTGCTTTGACAAGAAACTTTATTTTCCAGTTTTTCTGGGTGTAATACACTATACATATTTGAGAAGGCCAGTCAAGAGCTCACTGTCCTCTATTGTTTTTTACCAACTCTTATAGTATTTCTACTATTTTCCTCTCTCTTTCCTTTTTTTACCAACAGTTTTTGGCTATATGGCCCTACTTTCTATATATATAGCATATTCTATCTCCTTCTTTTCCTCTATTAACATCCATTGCATTAGGGTCTTTTTCTAGCCCCTGTCCTTCTCAATTGTTTTGTGCTTCTTCTCTAAAGTTTTGATCTTCTGCCCTTTATATAATCTATCCTCCTCTTTCTCTATATGATCCTCTACTAGAGCTTCCCCTGGGCTGTACATTTCCCTGTAGATGTGCTGCATTCCTCTCCAATATCCTTTTCTCTGTTCTACTCTGTCTTTGGTTTCTGTTTAGTCTTACTGTTCTCTTTTACTACTCTTTTATTGTACTGGGGGAATTCTCTACCTCTGCCAATTTTCTCTTCAATACTCTGCTTAACCCCCTCTTGAATTCTTCGATAAGGGATTGTCTCTCATAGCTATTTTCTTTTACTACTTTCTTGAGCTCCTGGACATATTCATTACAAGTTCTTCTTTCTTGTTCAATTGTTCTCAACTGCTCTACTTTTCTTTCTTTCTCTGCTATTTCTCTAAATTTGTTCTTTATTTTGCCAAACAGTTTCTCTGCTATCTCTATTTTTGACTCCCCCTTCAATAGTTTATCTAGCAAATTGTCCTTCTATACCTCTACCACTTCCTCTTGTATATAAAACAGTATCCAGGCCATTTTTGTCACTTCTGACTCTCCCATCATCTTCATACTCAGATACAAATGAGCTATATTGATAAACGCACTTACTTTCTCTATCTTTCTACTGAATAAAAGAGGTTTGGCCACTTCTACTCTAGCTCCTCTATTTTGTTGTAATAGAGTGGCCATCTACTGTTGCAAACTAGTAATTAGGGTAAGAAGTTGCTCCTTCTGGGTAGAAAGAGCTTGGGATGTAGGAGCAGTAGATTGTTCTATGGGTTACTATTAGTATTGTCAGGATATGGATGATGGTGGCGGTGATGGCAATGATAATGATGTTTCCTTGTATAAGAACAAGCGGTCTTTTTCATCTGAACTTATAACTAGTTACTAACTAGAAGAGTAAAATAATATTATCCCTAAAAAGGAAATCTCTAAGCTAGATGGGCCTTTAAGAGGTTATCATTGTTCCCTTATGTAAACTGATTACAATGGATCAGTAGCATGGAGCCAATAGTGAAAAACTAAATACAAGCCCACTCAATATAGAGGTCAGGTCTTAGATAGAGACATGAGTTTTGTTCAGGCTATTTATCCACTGTCTCTAACTAACAGTGAAGTCTCCTTTATAGCTAAGATCTGCTTTCCAAAAAGCTTCTGAGTGCTGTACTCGTTAGCAAGGATAATGAAAAAGTAAGTGAAAAGTAAAATATTGAGGCTACAAAGTACAGGTCAACAATAGAGATCAAGTTCTTGTGTTAGCATGAAGTTGTGAGGACTTAGAGCTCAACCACAGTAGTTGTTCAGAAAAAACTTAATGGAGTTCCTTATTAGATTCCCCTAGGTACTTATACAAATATTAAATAATCTGTGTACCTATCTCCTGTGATCACATGATCCTTACTAAGAGCTATCTATATCTTACATAATCCTTCCCATACTATTTATATCTTTTCTGCATTGTATTCTTGGATGTTTTCTATCAAGTTAATGAACACACAAAAAATAGTTTTCTTTTTGGTTGTCTCATAACATGAGATATATCAATCAAGAAGTAGGAATTCAGAGATGATAATGGAAGACAATCTTGGTTTCAATATATTTGTTGTGCTCCAATCTCCTATTACAAGTGATTATCAATTTTGGAGACAAGGAGATATCATCAGATAACTAAGGAAAGATCCAAAGTCTGAGTTGAGAAGTATATAGAAAAAGAAAAAATATATAAACAAGTACAAGTAAATATTAATCTACAAACTAGGTTGCTATCACATATCTACTTTATATATATACTATAACTGAAATAGAAGAGATCTAGTCTATACCATAATACTCCTATATAGCTAGGAGTAATTATTTTAGGAGATAAATAATAAAGAAAAGAAAATAAATAATAAAATATAACCAAAAATTCAATATATAACACTCGTTGATAATCTCTAAATAAAACCCAGAGATAAGATCACAACCTACAATATGGATTTCATACAGTATACAATATAACTAAACTGGAATGATAATATTCTCTACCATCACTACTATCAGGGACTTTCCAATCATCTCCAGGATCTTATTTCAAATCAGAAGTAAAGCAAGCCTACTTCTTTCTATGTGATATACCAGTTGGCCATAACTTTTGACAACTGCCATTGGAAATAGAATTGTAGGTAAGATTGACTTTGGAATGTGGAGAAGAATGTTACTGATAGTTATAGTTGTAAACAAGACAAGCATGCTCTGTCTTTATTCTTTGTTCCAAGCTCTGTACTATCTTACTCCTATACTATCTTCTCTTCCACTCCTGTTTTCTTATGTTCTACTGCTAAATCTTCCAAAATACCTTTTTTTCCTACCAAATCTTCTTTTTTGTCTATTTCTCATGTTGACCTCTCTGACAAGTTAGGTAAAGATAGTAAGTTGAACAGCAATAAACAAAAACACCATATTAACAACAACCTCTATATATACTATAGATCAAAGAAGCCCAAAGTAGATAGATATCCAAGAAAACAGCCTGTTTGGGCATACCTAGCTACAGTGGCTGAAGATAATACTGTAACTTCTGAGATTGTCTTGGAAAATTAATGTATAGTTTCCAAGACTCAGCATAGACTGGGGGTTATATTGAACTTGTCTGTGCAACCACAAGTCTAATATGCCTCAACATATCTGCTCTTTCCAATCCTAATTTTCTCTATCTCTCTCTTTCCTCTCTATTGGTTTGTGCACTGGATCATATCTAGCATATACCTATCTGGTCTCTTGTAGATTCTGGCTTAATTCATTGCTTTGTAAACTCTGCTTTTGCTCATAGACATACTCTACCTACTTTTTCTACTCTGCCTATAAAATTGTGTTTGTTTGATGGATTCTCAAATAATATTATTACCAAGGTAGTAATATTGCCTATAACCTTTTTCTCTGGTGAATATATGACTTTGGACTTTTACATTACCCTACTCAATTCTTGCTATTCTTTGGTCTTAGATCACTCTTGGCTTATCTAATATAATCCATTGATTGACTGAGTTTCTGGGTTAATATTTTTTCAACCACCATCTTTACTCTATGATATGGCTTCTATTCCTTCTATTGAGACCTCAGTTAATTTTTTGTCTTTGTTAGCAGAATCTCTTCTGCAGTTCACCACCTCTAAGATGTTTCTGTTTACTTCTAGATGATCTTACATTGCTATTATTAATGCACCAGCTTTTCTACAAGCTTTACATCTTCTAGACTTTACTACATTCTATCTAAACTTTTGGAGTACAGTATAGACCAAATCTACCTCCACTTCTAATAAAATCAACCTCTCTTGTATTCCAAAGGAGTACCATAAATTTGTAGATGTTTTCAAGAGCAGAAACACTTGTACTCTATTGTCTATACAATCTTTGGATCAAGCTGGACAAAAATTCTTATCCTCTAGTAGATATCATTTATTCTCTGTCAACTTTAGAGCAAGAAGCTCTGAAGGAATTCATTAACAAGAATCTTTCCACTGGCTTCATCTGATCCACTTCTTCTCCTCATAGAGCTTTAGTCCTTTTTGTCAAAAAGAAAAATGGCTCCCTCTAGTTATATGTTGACTTTCATAGACTCAACAGAATTACAAAGAAAAATCAATATTCCCTTTCTCTTATAACTAACCTCCTTGATTCCCTTTACAAAGCTTATATCTATACCAAGATAGATCTTTGTCATGCTTACCATCTGGTCTATATTGCCAAAGGAGACAAATGGAAAACTGCATTTAGAACTTATTATGGATCTTTTAAGTAGTCAGTGATACTATTTGGATTAACTAATGCTCTAGCTGTCTTTTAGCATTTTATAAACAACATCTTCTCTGATCTCTTTGATGTATATGTAGTTGTATATTTAGACAATATTTTGATTTACTCCAACAACATTTTCTAACATTGAAAACATATCAAGAAAGTATTGAAGTGACTTCGCAAAGTAGAACTGTATGCCAAAACAGAAAAATGCAAGTTCCATTTAGACTCAATTGAGTATCTAGGCTATATTCTCTTTCTATCTGGCTTAACTATATCTAATGCTAAAGTAAAAACCATTTAGAAGTAACCAAAGTCCAAAAAAGTCAAAGATATTCAATTGTTTCTTGGCTTTGCCAACTTCTACAAATATTTCATTTACAATTATTTAGATATAGTCAAGTCATTTACTTATCTTACTAGAAAGAATTTTTCTTGGAAGTTTGATGAGAAATGCTAGAAAGCCTTTAATTCCTTTAAAAAATTATTTATCTCTGCTTCCATCCTTATGTATTGGTTTCTAGATACTCAACTTATCATAGAAACTGATGCTTTAGACTACACTCTCACTGTTATTCTTTCTATTATAACTAATGATAATGAAGTTTACCCAGTAACCTTCCATTCCTATACCTTCTCTGCCCCCAAACTCAACTATGACATCTATGACAAAGAGTTATTTGCTACCTTTAAAGCTTTCCAAATCTAGCAATACTATTTAGAAAAATCCACTCTTCCAATTGATGTGGTTATAAATCACAAAAATCTAGAGTATTTCTCAACAACCAAGGTCCTTACCTATTGACAAGTGAGATGGTCAGAATACTTTTTCTAGTTTAACCTTACTATCTAATTCTATTCTAGTCAACTCAGTACAAAGTTGGATGCTCTCACTAGGCAATGGGACATTTATCCTAAAGAAGAGGATAATAGCTATATTTTAGTAAACCTTCATAATTTCCATCTAGTTTTTACTCATAAACAAATTGTAGTACCTCTAAGAGCAATTATTTTTACTATGCCAATACTTCATGCAACCACAATAATAGATCAAGAACAACTCCACTCTGATATTCTAGCAGTACTCTCTCTTAATCTCTCTGTCTCTAATCAACAAGCTTATCTGGAAGGACATTGGTTAATAGACAACACAAGTTTCCTCTAACTTTATAGTAGAATTTATGTGCCTACAGATGATAACTTATACCTTTGTATATTCTAGTTCTATCATAACTATATTCTGGCCAGACATCTTGGACAAGACCCTGGAGTTAATACAATACAGTTATGTCTAACTAAATATCTACACTAATGTTCAATAATTCTACAAGTCCTGTGTAACTTGTATGCAATCCAAATCCTAGTGATATAAGCTCTATAGATCGCTAAAGCAACTCCTTATTCCTAAACGTTTATAGAATTTGATTTCCATGGATTTCGTTAAAAAACTCCCTTCTTCCTCTAGTTCTAATACTATTTTTGTCATTGTGGACTGGTTGTTAAAACAAGCTATTTTCATTCTAACTTACAATACTATCACTTTAGCTAAGTTGGTCTATTTCTTTATTATTCATATATTCTCAAAACATGGAGTTTTCTCTCATATTACCTCAGACCAAGGCTCCAAATTTGTTTTCTATTTCTTTTGCTCCCTTGGTGTTATACTAGATATACACTATTATACTGCAAACAAATTTTGCATGAAAAGTAATATTTAATACACTTTATACCAATAGATTTATAAGAAGAATTCACTCTAGAACCTATTATACATATGTCTTCAGACAAGAGTAGGGTCAATGACCAGTCTAGAACAACACTTAAGATAGACAAAGCTTACTACTAAGACTTAAGAGACAAGAATAGTGAGCTGATACTAGACTAAAGAGATATTTTTGCTAAAACTGTAATCTAGAACCACTTGTGGATAACTATAGTTTGATATGACAGTAAGGTCTCCAGTTTATATTGGAAGGTCAGAAAGAACAAACTTAGAACCAGGGATAGTACTTAGAAATAAGTATTGATCTCATCAGTACTACTCTATTTTCAGATAGAATATATGGGTCACTACTCAGAAGAACACAGTATGTCAAGTAGATGTTATTAAATATCCAATGAAGTAGTAGTAGATAGCTGACTAAGTCTAGAAGAAGATAGAATAAATAAACTAGAAAGAAGAGAGAAGGTTCTAGAAGAAAGCTATCTTAAGTATATGCTATCTTTAATAGGAAGGCTCTAGGAAAAAGATGCATTATCTTAGGAATTAGAGGACTTAACACAAGAGTGTTATGAGACGGTTCCCAGAAAAAAAACTATTTTCTACGCATTTTTCAACTTAGTAGATAATATTTAGAAGTACAATACAAAAGGGATATAAATAGAATGGGAAGGCTTATGTAAGATATGTATAGTTACTAGTAAGTATCATATGATTGTGGAAGATAGGTGCACAGACCAACAGATATTTGTATAAGTAGTTATACAATCTAACAGAAAACTCTATTGAGTTCTTTCTAAACAACTACCTTGGTTAAGCCCTAAGCTTTCATGACTTTGTACTAACAAAGAGGGAAATTGGGATACTACCAAAAGTAGTAATAATTTCCTTTATTATTTTATTTCATTGAGTCTCCGTAATTTATATTATTTAATATATAGTTCTAGAAGCAAATAGAATGGCAACAAAAACTCATTTTGGTATATACTTTTATCTTTACTACCTCTGAAATTGTTTAATGCAGTATATCTTGAGTAACAACTTTTGGAATTAGTATAGTATCAGAAACAGAACATGGAATATACCAAGACTCAATCTAGAACCAGATTGTAGACTTAACTCAGACAGGCTTCAGAAAGAATAACAAGCTAGAAAAGCTTGGCTAGGTATATACTTGGATTGTATTATACCCATAAGATTTAGTGTTGGGGGTACAGACAAGAGAACAACTAAGTGTAGAGGGTCCAGAGGGATCAACTAACTATATTTTCCAAAGGAGCTTTTGTTATGGTGTATAAAGATTGACATCTTAGAAAGGATATGTAATATAGATCTAGAGCAACCTCATACTCATTCAACACCAAATAATCATAAAACTTACATAAAGCTACATATAGTTTCTAATACCCTTTTTTAATCCTTTACTTCTGCTTTATCCCCTTGAATCTTTAGTATGCAATTAAAAGCTGGTACTGTGTCTTATTGTTTGTTCCAGTACACAATTCTCTTTTGTGCTCTTTTAGCACTTATACTTTATATCAGAGTATTACTCCAAAGCAAATAGACAAATAGAACAGACCAATTAGATACTAGAGCAGTATCTTTGTGTTTACTGTAATGTTATAAGACAGTTTTTAAAGAAGAAACTATTTCCCATACATTCATTAATTTGATGGGAAATATCCAGGAATATAATGCAGGAAGATATAAATAGTGACTAAAAGATGTTGGCAATCATCAGATGCTTAGAGAAATAAAGACACTTACTAGAAGAAGCACAAAACAAATTTGAGATTTAGAACAACCACAAAAATCTAGAATACTTTATGAGTAGTCAGAAACTGAACTGTAGACAAGCAAGATAGACCTTGTATCTATCTAGATTTGACTTTACTCTTAAATATGTACCAAGTAGCAGTATGGAAAAGGCTGATAGCTTTAGTAGATGTCCAGACTGGCAAATAGGGGTAGAGAGAGATAACAAGGATAGAGTATTGGTAAAAAAGAAGTGACTGGAAATTAAAACAATACAAGTGGTAGAAACTATGATAGAGGGAGTGAATTTATTGAAGAAAATTAAGAAATCAGATACAAAAGATAATGAAGTGATAAAAGCAGTATGTTATCGATAGGCAGTGAATACCCTTAGTAATTACCCTAAATGGATATTCAAGAAGAACTCGATAGAGTTCTTCGTTGGATTGGATTTCTACTTATACTACTTTTACAGTGACTATACTCTTAGTCATGTCCTTCTAGAATGTTCTGTGATCACATGACCCTAGTTCCCACACTATTTATATCTTCAACCCTATTATATGTCTTGAGGTTTTGGATTAAGTGTTCAAATACTTGAAAAACTTTTTTCTTTTTGGGGCTCTTATAACACAGTAGAAGAAATGAAGCCAGCAAGAGTAAAGATGTTGAGAGATAAGGAATGGTAAGAGGAAGATGGGCTAATATTAAGAGATGGAAAGGTGTATATTCCATAGTACAAGAAACTAAGAGCAGAGGTAATTTGGCTATACCATAATATACTGGTAGAAGGACATAGAGGGCAGTAGAAGACAACAGAGTTGGTTACTAGAAACTTTTGGTGGCTAGGGGTAATAAAAGAAATCAAGAAGTATATAGAGAGATATAATGTCTGTCAAAGAAACAATAATCATACTGAGGCACTAGCAGGGAAATTAATACCAAATGTAGTACCAGAGAAACCCTGGGTCCATATTATAGCAGATTTTATCACAAAGTTACCATTAGCATAAGAATACAATAGTATACTAGTAGTATGTAATAGATTGACAAAAATAGCACACTTTGTACCTACTATGGAAAAGACTTTGATAAAGAGAGTAGTGAGATTGTTCCAGAATAATATCTGGAAGCTATATAGTTTACTAGAGAGTATTATTATAGATAGAAGAGTGCAGTTTGTAGCAGAGATGATAAAAGAGCTGAATAATATATTAGGGATTGATACAAAGTTGTCAATAGTCTACTACCTACAAACAAATGGACAGACCAAAAGGATGAATCAAGACTTAGAACAATACCTAAGGATATTCATTGATTATAGACAAGAGTAATAGCCTGACTAGCTAGCAATAGCAGAGTTTGCATATAACAACAAAGTGCAGACAAGTACAAGAGTATCACTATTCAAAGCAAAAAATGGACAGGATCCATGCATGGGATTTGAGATGAGAAAAAAGAGAAAGTTTGAAAAGACAGCAGAATTTGTGACAAGAATAAAAGAAGTATATAAGGAGACAGAAGCAGTATTAAGGAAAAGTCAGAAGAAAATGTGGAAGTATACAGATAGAAAGAGGAGTAAACCAGAAGAGTATAAAGTAGGAGACTAAGTATTACTGAGTACAAAAGATCTCAAATATCAAATGCAGAGGAGATAATCAGAAAAACTAATGAAACAATTTATGGAACCTTATAAAGTCAAGAGGATAATTTCAACAAATGCAATCAAACTGGAGTTACTAAGTAGTGTTAAAATACATCCAGTAGTAAATGTCAGCAGAGTATAAAAGTATAAAGATCAAGTAGAAGGTCAGAAAAAGGAATGATCTTTACTAGTAATAATTGAAAGAGAAGAAAGATACAAGGTAGAGAAAATATTAAATAAGAGAAAGTTTAGAGGAAGAAATAGATACCTAGTATGATAGAGGGGTTATATGGCAAAAGAAAATACTTGGGAACCAAGAGAAAATCTAGAGAATATACAAGAATTAGTAGATAGTTTGAAGAAGAATACAAAGAAGAGGCCAGAAGAATAAAAAAAAAGAACTTGAAAGAAGATCACAAAAAAGAATTACTAGAAAGATATACAGCAAAACTACTGTATAGATAGGATAATAAGAAATTTGATAGGAAATATTAGGGAAAATTGGAAAGAAATTGGAAACAATAGAGATCAGAAAGAACAAAAGGAAGGGAAACATTAGAAATGATCCAAGAAAAGAATAAAGAAGAGGAAAAAGAAAATGAGTGAGAATTTGAAGAAGATAGGATAGAAAAATGGGATGAAGAAAATGAAATAGGTAATTTACAGGATTTATATAATAAACTATGAAATCTTCAGGACAAGAACCTTTAAGAGAGAGATACTGTCATGAGTTGCTCTGACTATGACAAAATACTATAAATAGATTGGACATGAACTAGAGTTAAACCAGTAGCTGATAGACAGCTTGTAGTATAAATAAGAACAAATAGTATATCTATATATATAGTAGACTATAATTAAGCAAAAACTCTATTGAATTCTCTTCTAACCCTGAAGAACCACCTTGAGTTAAACCCTAGCTTAAGATTTCTGAGTTAGTCGCTAACAATAACACTGATTTTTACCCATAGATTATCATCTATCCTTGAATAGAACAAAGAACTGCCCTAAGATAGTTAGATTATCTCTATTCCAAGAACAATAGTACTCCTATATATAGAACAATAGATAGTGATCATATAGTAGTCTGTCCTGGTATACAAACTACCACAATCATGTATTTAAGAACTGTATATCTGAGAATAAACCTCAGACTTAATAATATCTTTTGCTGTTTGTCTAACTTTGCTTTTTTGAGCTTTTTGATTCTCAAATCAATCAATCACAAATCAGTAAGTGGCTATTTGTAACAACTTCTACTTTTAAGATAACATTTCTTAAAAACTATTTCTCTTACTACACTCTCAACTTATATCTCTAGCTTGTATCCTGATTTGTATCCCTAATACTATCTCTTTTTTTTTTGGGTCAACAATTTATTACATAGTGCTATCATATACCAAAAATCCAGTATTATTTAATATTTATATTTAATTTCTTTTTATTTTATTTATAATTTCCACACCTAAACTTCTAAATTGTTTATTCCTATAGAATCACAATCTAGACCAAACACTTTTACCACAACTTCTATCCTGGGATTTGTATAAGTACTCTAGTTGTACATCATAATTCTCTAGTTTGTAGATTAAAATCATAAAGTTACAATTTCTAAGTCTTGTAGCATATCAGGAATACAGAGCAGAGTAGAAGTTAACTAAGTAAAGCAGCTCTGAGATATTGTAGATCAAGGAGTAGAAGTACTAGCTAATAAGAGAAATAAAAGATACATATGCTCCAAGATGTGATAATTAAGGAACAAGGAGTTTGGAGATAACTATGGTGATAAGATAATCTTGGCTTCAACTTACATATTGTATGTCATATACTAGTTATAATTTATTATTTATTTTCTTTTCTTTATTATCTCCTAAATATAAATATATAGAAGTATCATGGTACAAACTAGCTCTCTCCTATTTTAGCTGTAGTATATATATGAAATAGATATATGGTAACAATCTAGTCTATAAAATAATGTCTACTCATACCTTGTTTATATTCCTTTTCCTTTTCCTATATACTTTTCAACTCAGACTTTGGACCTCTGCTTAATTATCTGATGACATCTTCTTATCTTCAAAATCAATGATTACTTGCAATAAAAGATTGGAGCACAATACATATATTGAAGTCAAGATTGTTTCACCACTATTATCTCTGAATTCCTGCTTCTTGATTAATATATCTCAGAGTATATGTATATTTTAATTCTCTCTTTAGCTAGTATTCCTACTTTTTAATCTATGCTATCTTGGAGCTACTCTATTAGCTAACCCCTACTCTGCTTCACACTTCTGATATTATATCCCAATCTTCTATTACAAGTGATCATTGATTTTGGAAGTAAGAAGTTGTTATCTAGATAACTAAATAGAGTTCTAGAGTCCAAGTTGAAAAGTATTATAAGAAAGAGAAAAGAAATAAGAACAAAGATATAAATAGACATTAATCTATAGACTAACTTACTATTATGTATCTACTTCATATATATACTATAGTTAGAATAGAAGAGAGCTAGTCTGCACTATTGTCAAATAGATAGGGAGCAGTATAGGAAAAGCTAGAAATATACTATGAATTACTTGTGAAAATACTTGTTATAAGCTGCCTTGGCCATAATAACTTTTATTTCTTTAATATTTTATCTTTTACTTTTTTTTTCTTTTAATTAAATAATAGGGAAGTCATATGATCAAAACCACATAATCTGTTATATTTGTTACAATCCATCACATCCTGTAACATGTCAGTCACAAGATCAGTCATATTACATAGGTCACATATCAAAGAACATTCTAGTAGATTCTATTAGATCATTAGTAGGTTAGAGTTAGTAGTACAGACCATGTATAAAAGGTATAAGTAGTAGTCCAAATCTAAGAGAAACTCTGTTGAGTTCTCTTTGTTTACCCTGAATAAAAGACAACTCAGTCCTAGGGTTAGCTCAATCTAATGGTTGCACTACAATACTGTACATATATATTCCAGGTTCTGGAGAGATGCAAAGGATAAAGTTAGAGTGTAGAATATACTATTGGAAGGAATAAAAGATATTGCTTTCTAGTCCTATGGTTCTATAGCTAGTCCAGAGAGAATATTAGTAATGACAAAAAAGTGGAATAACCTTGGCCTTAACTCATGCACTATGTCTTGATCTTCTGTCGCTTGTTGTAGTTGCATATTTTAGAGTAGTGTAATGTTGTCTAAAAGAGAGGTAAACTCAGAAGTAATGGACTTAAGAGATATGTAATAGAGAGAGTAACACTACAGAGACTGATGACTTTGTGACCTCAATCTATGAACTAGAGAACTATAATGTACTAATAGAGTACTTATATAAAATCTGAAATAGAAGTCATTGTATAAATGTTTGGTCTATATTATAATTCTATAAGAGTAGACAGTTTAGGAGTTCAGTGGAAATTATAAAGAAAATAAAAAGAAAATAAATATAAATAATAATTAATACCAAATTTTCAGTATATGACAACTACAATACTCTTATATATCTAGGAGTAATTATTTAGGAAATAAATAAGAAAGAAAAAAATAATAAAATATAACCAAAAATTTAGTATATGATATAGCATTATTCTTTCCTGCTATATACCTCTTAACTCCATTACTCCTGAATTTACCTCTTCTTTAGATAACATTTGACTACTCTAAAATATATGACTATAACAAGCAATAGAAGATCAAGGCACAGTACACAAGCTGAGACTGAGATCATGTCAGGTTGATAGGGATAGCAGTATAAAAAGGCTAGGAATATACTGTGAATTACTATGAATAAACTATAAATGTATACTCTAGGTTTCAGGAAGTGACGTAAAGAGTAGAGTTAGAGAATAAAACATACTACTAGGTAAAATAAAAGATATTGCTCTCTGGTTCCATGGTTTTACAGCTGGTCCAGAGAAAATGCAATGATAATGCAAGAGTGGAACAACCTTGGTCTTAGCTTATGTCCTGTACCTCAATCTCCTATTGTATGTATAGTTGTATATTTCAGAGTAGTAGAAGATTGTCCAAAGAAGAGTAAATTTAGGAGTAGTGGAGTAAAGAGGTATAAAGCAGAAAAAAAGAGCACTACAAGGATTGGAGAATATGACTTTAATCTACAAACTAGAGAACTACAATATACTGGTAGAGTACTTATACTAATCTCAGAATAGGAGTAGTGGTACAAATGTTTTAGTCTACATTGTAATCCTATAGGAGTAGATGAATTAGGAGTTTAGGAGCTAGAATTAGAAAGAAAATAAAATTAAAATTAATTAATACCAAATTTCTGGTATATGACAGACCAAGGTCATTTTACTCCTTTGTTGTCACCAATGTTCCCTCCAGGTTAGCTGTAAAACTATGGGACCAGAGAGTAATATCTCTTATTTTACTTAGTAGCATGTTCCTTATTCTAACTCCATCCTTTGTGTTACCTTCCAGAACCTGGAGTGTACATTCACAGTATATTCATAGTAATTCACAGTATATTCCTAGTCTTTTCCATGCTACACCCTACCTTTCTAACAGGTGCTCAAACACAGTTCATGTACTGTCTTTTTTTTGTTTCCACTTTCCACTTTTTCTATTTCAGATAGACTTCTATTTTCAGTTTTATAACAGTGTGAATAAACCTTTTTAGTTTTAGTATTAATTTGATCTTTAATATTTAATATTAACTCCTTTTGTAGCTTATCAATATTTCTCTTTAATTTGGGTGATTTTACACTAGATTTTAAGTAGTTATGTTGTGTACTGTCATGGCCTGCCACTATGCCCTGTGTAATAAATTGATGAATTCAAAAAAAGTATACTTTGCTTCCAAGATGTACTCTTGCCCTAGACACACTTCTCAACATAGGGTAAATTTGGGAACTGATCAATCTACTAAATGATGGACCCATATCATCAATCTGT
>Ga0154002_1000019_pt1 | contig 32093 bp, 28 predicted proteins | sample TSNY086MetaG_FD_102276 | JGI IMG/M metagenome (GOLD analysis project Ga0154002, IMG submission 102276) | Attine ant fungus gardens microbial communities from New York, USA - TSNY086 MetaG | ecosystem: Host-associated > Fungi > Mycelium > Unclassified | place: USA: New York, Robert Cushman Murphy... | reverse complement strand
GATCAGAACTGCCATTTTAGCTTTTAATTCCGTGATTACGTTCCCGATTTCTTCAATGATATTCGGCTGGATTCCTTCCGTAGGTTCATCTAACAGCAGTATTTTAGGCTCCGCAATGACAACTCTGGCAATCGCCAGCTGCTGCTGCTGGCCGCCGGACAGATCGCCGCCTTTTCTTTTCAAAAACTCCTTCAATATCGGAAATGTGTCAAATATTTCTTCCGGAATTTTTCCCTTGCCTTTCGACGCTTCCAATCCCAGCAGCAGATTCTCCTCGACCGTAAGCTGGGGAAAGATCTCCCGGCCTTGCGGAACATAACCAATCCCGGCCTTGGCACGTTGATAAGTGGTAAGGTTTTTGATACTCGCATCTTCCAGCAGGATATCCCCCTTAGGCGAATGGATATACCCCATAATGCTGCGAAGGGTGGTTGTCTTCCCGGCCCCGTTTCTTCCTACCAGGCAGGTGACTTTCCCTTTTAACGCTTCCAATTCTACCTTTCGAAGTACCATCCCTTCGCCATAGGTAGCATACAGATTATCAAGCTTAAGCACCCTTCTCACCTCCACGGCCAAGGTAGACGTCGATGACTTCCTGGTTATGCTGTACCGAATCCATCGTTCCTTCATCCAGAATCATTCCTTCGTGAAATACTGTCACGGAATCCGATACATCTTTCGCAAACTGCATATCGTGCTCGACAACTACAATCGCACAATTTCTCTTCATTGCCTGCAAGAGATCCGCTGTTTTCTCCGTTTCCCTGCGTCCCATCCCGGCAACCGGCTCATCAAGCAGAATCAGCCTTGGCCTTGCCGCCATAATCATGCCGATTTCCAGCCACTGCTTTTCCCCGTGGGAAAGTCTTGTGGGATACTGAAAACGTTTATCCTGTAACCCGATAAACTCCAGGACATAGTTCATATAATCTCTTTTTTCTTTAGAAAGTTTATGGAAGGTGGTTGAATACAGGGTATGCTTTCTGGCTGTCGCTAATTCCATATTCTCATCTATCGTAATTCCGTTAAATACACTGGGCGCCTGAAACTTACGGCCAATTCCTATCTCTGCTATCACATGTTCTTTTAATTTCGTCACATCATATTCCTGCTGGTAAATAATTTTTCCACCCGAAATCTTATTCTTCCCACAAATAGCATCTAAAATGGTGGTTTTCCCGGCACCGTTCGGTCCGATAAAAAACCTCACTTCATGATCCTCTACCGATGTGGTTACATGTTTGATCGCATTGAAATCACCGAATTTAATGCTGACATCTTCTATTTGGAGGATAGTATCTACTTTTTCCGCATCCGCATGCTGCTCCCGAAACGTCCCGTTTACACAATTTTCCGACATATCTGCACCTCCTCTGCCCCAGGCATGACTTCTTCAAACTCCTCTTCTGCTTCCTGTTTGCCAAATTTCTTTTTCCATTTTGCAGGCAGTTCATTCAGCGATATCAGTCCGCCAGGCAGCCATAAGATCACGACTACGAACAAAATCCCGATGAAATAAGACCATATCTCCGGAAAATTCTCACTGGCTATTGTCTTCATTGCATTGACTAAAAGTGCACCAAGAATCGGACCCACAAGCGTACCTTTGCCACCGACTGCCACCCAGATAATCATGGTAACGGAAGGGTTTATGCCAACTTCACCAGGCGAAATAATTCCGACCTGCGTCACATATAAGGCACCGGCAATGCCGGCGATGGCGGCAGACAGTGCATAAACAAAAACCTTATATTTTGCCGGATTGTATCCGGTAAACCGAACGCGGTTCTCGCCATCCCGGATCGCAACCAGAATTTTCCCTGTCCTTTGTTTCATGATAAACTGACAAGCGAGGTAGATCAGGATCAGCACCGCCAAGGACACATAAAATAAAACCAGTTTTGTCATTGGCGAACTTAAACTATTGCCGAAAACAGCAGTAAAATTCGTCAATCCATTGGAACCCCCCGTATACCCCTGACTTCCTATTAATAAAACCGACAGGATCATCGCCAATGCCTGGGACAATATGGAGAAATATACGCCTTTAATCCGATTTAAAAAGGTCAGATATCCAATGACGACTGCTACCGCCATCGGCACCAGGATAACCATACCCATGGCAAATACCGGATTGGCAAATGGCTTCCAAAACCAGGGTAGTTCCGCCAACCCGGACCATACCATAAAATCAGGCATCGCTCCTTGCGAAGCTTCCAATTTGAGATACATGGCCATACAATAGGCTCCCAGACCAAAGTATACGCCATGACCAAGGCTCAAGATTCCCGTATACCCCCAAATCACATCCAGCCCGATTGCAACAATGGCATAACAAATATATTTCCCCAGCAGACTGATGCGAAACATCGACATATAGAGGGGTGCCGTCGCCAGAAATAAAAAAATTAAAATGACCAGTACTTTTTTCTTCATTCAATCCCTCTCTAATCTTCCAAGGCTCTGTTATGAACTGCAAAAATGCCTTTGGGCCTGAATTGTAATAAGATAACGACGCAAATAAAAATCAAAACTTTTCCGACGGAAGCCGTTGTCAAAAATTCAAATGCCGAGCCGCCAAGGCCGATAAAAACCGAGCCAAATACCGTTCCCAAGATAGTCCCGGCACCACCTACGACAACACTCATGAATGCATCTACAATATAGTTGGTCCCTAATGTCGGTCCGATGGCGCCGATCCAGGCCAGAGCACAGCCTGCCAGTCCCGCAAGTCCACATCCCATCGAAAAAGTAATGGCATCTACCATTTTCGTATTTACGCCCAGGCCAGCCGCCATTTCACGGTTCTGCATGACTCCTCTGATATTTCTCCCGTAACGGGTTCGATACATTAACATATACACCAGAAACAGGCTGAGCACTGCAATGACTAAAATAAACAATCTCTTGTATGGCAGTGCGATCGCGCCAAATCTAATACTGTTTTCCAGAAAGGAAGGGGCCTCCACTGCTACATTGGGTGCTCCAAAGATGCTTCTTGCCAGTTGCTGCAAGATTAAACTGATGCCCCAGGTAACTAACAGACTGTCAGCGGCCTTTCCATATAAACGGCGGATAATCAGCCTTTCTAATCCTGCTCCGAATAATGCCGCCGTCAAAAATGAAAGAATAAGCGCCACAATCCAATAGGTATCAAAAAAAGGAGCCGGCAGATAAGTGTGGAACAAAATCTGAACCAAATACGTTGTGTAAGCACCTATCATAATAAATTCGCCATGAGCCATATTAATTACTCCCATCAGTCCGAATGTAATTGCCAGCCCCAGAGCCGCCAATAATAGGATCGAACTGACACTGATCCCATTAAAAACCTGCATGATTATTATTTCCATAATAGCATCTCTCCACTTTTATTGGGCGGCCGACAAGCCTTTAGCCCATTCATAATCCTTCAGATAAGGATCTGGCTTCACCGGTTCCGCCATGCTATAAACTTCATCAATCAAACCTTCTGCATTCACCATTCCGATTCTGACCGGCTTATAAATGTGCTGGTTATCACCGTCGACCGTCACTAATCCTTCCGGTGCCTGGAACGTAATTCCCGGTGCGGCCGCTTTCACGGCATCGACATCCGTACGGCCAGCTTTTTCTACTGCCGCGGCCCATAAATAAACGGCAATATAACCAGCTTCAATGGGGTCATCCGTTACCCTGCTCTCGCCATATTCTGCTTTGTATGCTGCTACAAATGCTTCATTCTCCGGCGTATCGGTAGTCTGGTAATAGTTCCATGAGACCAGATGCCCTTCCAGATACGATGCCCCGATACCGGTAATTTCCTCTTCGGCGATTGACACCGAACAGGTCATGATATCTGCCGCTGTAATGCCGGCATTGGAAAATTCTTTGAAAAATGCCACATTGGAATCTCCGTTTAAGGTATTAAAAACAAAATCCGGATCCGCTTGTTTGATCTTATTAATAATCGTGGTATAATCCGTATGACCCATCGGGGTATATTCTTCCCCGACGACTTCCAGACCAAGCGCTTCTGCCTGTTTCTTAATAATTGCATTGGCGGTACGCGGGAAAACATAATCCGAACCCAGAAGGAATACTTTATTCCCGTAATTTTCCGCTAAATAGTCAATGGCCGGTACGATTTGCTGGTTTGGGGCTGCTCCGGTATAAAATATATTTGGTGAGGATTCCTGTCCTTCATACTGAACCGGATACCACAGTAGTCCATTGTTACTTTCAAATACCGGCAATACCGCTTTCCTGCTGGCAGAAGTCCAGCATCCAAAGACCGCCTCGGCTTTATCACTTAATAAAAGTTTTTCTGCCTTTTCAGCAAAAATAGCATTATCTGATGCGCCATCTTCCACTACAACCACAATTTGCCTGCCAAGTAAGCCGCCATTTTCATTAATTTCTTTAATCGCCAGTAATTCCGCATCCCTTACAGATGTCTCGCTGATTGCCATGGTTCCGCTTAACGAATGCAGAATACCAACCTTGATTGTATCAGTTGAAGATGCCTCCGCATTCGTTATCGCGCCGCCGCTGCATCCGGCAGCGGACAGGCCAAGAATTCCGATCATTGCCATTACGCCTGACTTTTTCCATAGTTTCATTTTCCATCCTCCTCATTTCCTGATTGCTTTGCTGCCTTCACAAAAAGGAGCCATCCTCCTATGTCTGACCATAGAAAGACGGCTTTGTCTACCAAATGCAATATTATTAAGATAGAACAATAATATTCGAAATTTCCTGCAAAGAAAACCTGACAATTCCGTTTTTATACATGAATAATCTGTAAATCATAAGTTTTTTCGATACTGTACAGGCGTATAACCGGTGTAACTCTTAAAGAGATGCGTAAAATAATCCGTTGTCTGGTAGCCCAGCCGTTTGCTTATTTCATAAACCTTATCATTCGTTTTCCGCAGTTGCTTTTTCGCATATTCCATCTTTAACATGGTCGTAAACTGGGAGATGGTCAGTCCCATTTTGGCATGAAACAGACGATTAACATAATCCTTTGTCAGGCCCAGTTCCACCTCCATGATATCCATTACTTCGGGATTGGCAATATTCGATACCAGGATACCACAAATCTTATTTACCTGATAATCCTGCTTATATAAAGAGTATTTCTCAATGATGGTGGTAAGCTCCGCGAGATTTTTGCGGAAGTTCTCCTCATAAGTCTCATCTCTTATTTCTATTTCCGGCGTCTCAAGAAGAGCAATCCACTTATACTTCCAGATCATCTGCTTCCATATTTCTTTAAAAATCAGCTCCAGAAGCAGAGCCGCTTTCGATGGCTCTTGTTCATAATTTTGCTTTAACTCCCGGCTGGTTTCCAAAAGCTCCGCCCCAGCCTCCGCCTTCATCAGAAAAAGCTTTTCCTCCACATCTTTCAACCTTTTTTTGTTAATATAACTATATAAATCCAGCGAGATTTCACGAGCAGACATCCGCTCTAATAAGCTCCTTCGTGCTAACGCAAGGCTTTCCGCCAGCTTCTCCTCCGTATAGGGCTTTTCAATGAAATCCAAAGCACCAAGGCGGATCCCTTCTTTGGCATATTTGAAATCTTTAAAGGTACTGGCCAGCAGAACCAATGTCTTATCTCCTTTTTCCCGCATCCGGCGCATACATTCAATGCCGTCAATCAGTGGCATGCGAATATCCAGAATAACCAGATCATAAGAATCTTTCTCTAAATATTCCAATCCTTCTTTGCCATTCTCTGCCGTTTGGGCAATTTGAAATTCAGAAGACCGCCAAAGCTTATATTTTTTTACAATATAGAGAATGGCATTATCATCTTCAACAAATAGTATCCGATACATTTCTATAGCCCCTCCTCTTCCAATATCTGTAAAGCAGCATCCCAATCATAGGCTTTTTGGCTGACCGTTTTACTCATGATTGAATTTTTCACTCCTTGCTATTATAATGTCTATATCAGAATCTCACCAAGGAGGTCTCTTGTCAATGAATGAAACAACATCCACTCCCAATCTCTTGATTGTCGATGATACCCCTGATCATATCCGCATCGCCCAAAACATCTTACATTCACAGGGATATCGTATACGTGCGGCTACAAATGGACTTGCCGCGTTAAAATTAATCAACAGAGAGCTTCCTACTCTCATCCTTTTGGATGTAAAGATGGAGGGGCTGGATGGGTTCGAATTATGTAAAACGTTAAAAGCAAAACCCGAATATCAAGATATTGCCATCATTTTTATGACTGCATTGGATGATGCGGACAGTATTGAGACCGGGTTTGCCCTTGGTGCCCAGGATTATGTTGTAAAGCCATATCACGCTTCCGAATTAATTGCCCGGGTAAATGCCCATATGAAAATCGCTTTGCAGCGGCAAGAGATGCAGTATGCCTATAACGAGCTGGATCAATTCTGCCACACGGTATCTCATGATTTAAAATCTCCGTTACAGGTCATTGAACAGTTAGCCGGTCTGTTAAAAGAAGAGCTTTCCAATCCTTCGCCTGATACGAAGGAAACCTGTCAGGAAATTTTAGAACATTTGACGGGAAAATGCCGACAGACATTATTAATGAACCAACGGCTGCTGGAATTATCCCGGCTGTCTCAATTATCCTGTCATTTTACCAGTGTGGACATGACTGCGCTCTTTGAAAATACGCTGATAGAACTTACCTCTCTGTATCCGGAGCGCCAAATTCGCTACCATGTTGATACCCTTCCTCTGATTCAGGGCGATGCCGTACTCCTGACCCATTTGTGTCAAAATATCATCAGCAATGCCATCAAGTTTACAAAAACAAGAGCAATTGCCCGCATCCAGGTATCCTCCGGGAAAACACATCATGGCGATCTTATTACCATTCAAGATAACGGTGTTGGTTTTGATATGGAATACTCTGACCACCTGTTTCGCATATTTGAGCGTCTGCACTCTGCTTCGGAATACGAAGGATCGGGTGTGGGGCTGACGATTGCCTTAAATATTATGAAACGTCATAATGGCTCCATTGCTTTGACCGGAATACCTGATACCGGAGCCACGGTCTCTTTGATCTTTCCGTTCAGAATATGAAAGAGTTACACGTTCTTTCTAAACTTTGAGCATTATTTCCAAAGATTTTAATAAGGATATCGCCACTTTCCAGTCTCGTGATTCCGCCGGATATTCCAGTTCTGTCCGCCAGGCTGATTCTTGCATTTTGAATGAAATCATCTTTTAGTTTAAAGTTACAGATTACCATATTGGCTAAATGAGTATAACCTTCAAACAATCCAAATCCTTCCATATCCATTGCATCAGGAATAAAATTTGTATTGTCCCGGTAAATCAGTTGATTCCCTAAATAGATATCCGTAATGGATCGATAATAACGATATTGAAACCGTTCTTCTCTGGCGGCTCTTCCGCAGGAAATGATGTCACGCATGATGAATTCCGAACTTTCGTCCGCCAGCATTACCTTCGTCTTGCTTCTAAATGCCGAGCCGCCAAAGGGAATAACGGGAAGGGGGTTGTAATTAACAAATGCTGACTTTTCGACAACAATATCCGTCTTGCGGCTGGCTTCGCCTTCTTCCATTTTGTGAATTTTTTCATAGGACTGGGATGTAAAATCCAGAAGGCTTCCTTCCTTTGCCTTAATTGAAATTTCCTGGACATCTCCCGCCATAAGTCCGGCTGATGCACTCATCTGCATCACCTGCATGATATTGCCCGCCAGATAAAATGGATCCATTATTTTTAGCGGTGCAGAAAAAAAACAGTTTTCCAATACCGTTTTTCCATTTACCCGGCCGGTTGTAATATCAAGCTTTGAAGTTTTCCCAAATTTATTATCCATATAAGCCTACAGACTTTCTAATAATACATCACGTTTTAACCATGCCAGCACTTTATCAATGCCCTCATTGCCACGGATATTCGTGAAAATAAACGGTCTGTCTCCCCGCATCTTTTTTGCATCCCGCTCCATGATATCCAAATCAGCCCCCACATAGGGAGCCAAATCGATTTTATTAATTACCAGCAAATCAGACCGGGTAATTCCGGGACCGCCTTTTCTGGGGATCTTATCCCCTTCTGCTACGTCAATTACAAAGATGGTGGCATCTGCCAATTCAGGGCTGAAGGTAGCTGACAGATTGTCGCCGCCGCTTTCAATAAATAGTAGCTGGATATCCGGAAACTGTTCCGTCAATTGTTCAATTGCCTCAAGATTCATTGAGGCATCTTCCCTGATCGCCGTATGGGGACATCCACCCGTTTCTACACCAAGGATTCGTTCCCTTGGAAGCACCGAATTTTTACATAAAAACTCGGCGTCTTCTTTTGTATAGATATCATTAGTAATTACGCCGATGCTGTATTCCGCAGACAGGGTTCTGGTCAATATTTCTATTAGGGCTGTTTTTCCTGAACCAACAGGACCGGCTACCCCGATTTTTGTATATGGCATATTTATTTCCTCCTTAACAAATCGGATCATTAAGACATATAGATCCTGGAATACAAGGCTTCATGCTGCATGCAGCGAATATCAAAACCGGGAGTTGACATACCATAGTCCTCTATGATCAGGTTTTTAAGCTGATTTACGATCTCCCGATAGACCGGCTGGCACTGGAATAATATTTTTTGCCCCACTGTTTGGCTAAGCGGGATTGTCTTGACACAATTCGTTACCATTGCCGAAGTCTGGGCATAAATAAACGTTTCAATCATATCCGTATACTCAATACCGACGCAGGCACTAAATAGTCCATATAGTAATGCATAATGTTTCTTATGAATAACGCCGCTTTGGATATAGTCCTGAAATATCGGTTTTTCTATTTTGACATCCATCGCCCTGATACTCTTAACAAATCTGGAACCTAATTTATAGCTGGCGGTTCTGATTTCGGAAGGTGTTTTTGCTGCATCCATTATGATTGCTAATTGTGTCAAACCGTCCATATCCTCTGCCTGCCCATAGTCATAAGCAAGTTTGGCACCGAGGAATTCATTATAGCATAGATTGTATTTTAAATTGTTCTGCAGATAAGTCACTGCCTGATGTTCATCTGCGACCAGCCCTTTTTGAATATATGTCTCCAAACCATAGGAATGAGAGTATCCGCCAATAGGAAAAAGAGAATCGTTAATCTGCAGCAGGACAAATCTGTTCTCAGTCATGGTTGTGGTTGTTGATGCTGGAGGAAATGCTTCGGCTAAATATTAATGTTTCCTCACGTGCTTCAACAGTTACTCCATGCAGTTTTGAAAGCAGTTCATATAAAGGTTCTGTATAGGGAGTGATGATTTGGTTGTCGGAAATCCCCCAGAAGGCAGCGGCATGTTTATTTCCTATTTCATAAGCTGCTTTTATCAGCATATGGAGGTGATGATGGTCTGCTGTCACGGCAATCACCTTACACGGCGGAATGTTGACGGCAATTACCGTTTCTCCTTCCATTGCCAGAACATCATCTTGATTTAACCCTTTGGTTAATATTTCATTCCCTAATCGGATTCCAATCTCGCTTCCGGTCATCGTTTTCTTGCGATGTAATTTTTTAAACGCTTCATACCATTCGATATCTACATAATCAACTTGCTTGTTTTTAAATGCTTCATCCTTTAACGTGCCTAATACTTTTTCCGATATCATGGAACTGACTCCTTCCTAAAATAAATGATAGAGCTGGGTAAGCGGGAGCGTTTTCGCGGGTTTTGATGTAATAATTTCCCCATCTGCAGTTACTTTATAAGTTTCAGGATCAACCTCAATATGAGGGGTTGCATGATTAAAGATCATATCTTTTTTCGTAATATTACGGCAGTTCTCTACGGCCGCAACCATTTTGCTTAATCCTAATTTTTGCTTGATTCCGTTTTCATATGCAGCCTTAGATACAAATGTGATGCAGGCATCGTATTTTGCTTTTCCATGAGAGCCAAACATCGGCCGGTACATAACCGGTTCCGTAGTCGGAATCGAAGCATTTGCATCTCCCATTTTGGCGGCTGCAATCATTCCGCCCTTGATGATTATGTCTGGCTTGGTGCCAAAGAATGCCGGATTCCATAATACCAAATCGGCAAATTTTCCCGTCTCCACAGAACCCACATATCCGGAAATTCCATGAGTAATTGCCGGATTAATGGTATATTTTGAAATATATCTTTTCACTCTGTTATTATCGGATTCTACCGTGTCGCCTTCTAAAGGTCCCCGTTCTTCTTTCATTTTATGTGCCGTCTGCCAGGTTCGGGTAATTACTTCGCCAATTCTTCCCATTGCCTGTGAATCCGAACTCATCATGCTGAATACCCCCATATCATGCAAGACGTCTTCTGCCCCGATTGTTTCAGGGCGGATTCTGGAATCGGCAAATGCTACATCTTCCGGAATCTTATGATCCAGATGGTGGCACACCATTAACATATCTAAATGCTCATCAATTGTATTTACTGTAAATGGCATGGTTGGATTCGTGGAAGATGGCAATACATTGAATGCCGAAGCTGCCTTGATGATGTCTGGCGCATGTCCTCCCCCTGCTCCCTCGGTGTGGTAGGTATGAATGGTTCTGCCTTTAAATGCCTTAATCGTGTCTTCGACAAAGCCACCTTCGTTAAGGGTATCTGTGTGAATTGCTACCTGCACATCATATTTGTCGGCTACAGTTAAACAGTGATCAATTGCTGCCGGAGTGGAGCCCCAGTCTTCATGGAGTTTTAATCCCATAGCGCCCGCTTCTATCTGCTCCACCAATGCCTCTTCATCTGAACAGTTCCCCTTGCCCAGGAATCCCAGATTCATGGGATATTCTTCTGCCGCTTTCAGCATCATGCCCAGATTCCAGGGACCTGGTGTGCAGGTAGTAGCATTTGTTCCATCAGCCGGACCGGTGCCGCCGCCAATCATGGTGGTAACGCCACTGTATAATGCACATTCCACTTGCTGCGGACAGATGAAATGAATGTGGGTATCAATGCCGCCGGCTGTTAAAATCATGCCTTCTCCGGCAATGGCCTCCGTCGCTGCGGACACAATCATCCCCGGCGTCACGCCGTCCATAATGTCAGGATTGCCGCCTTTTCCAATTCCGGCTATCCTGCCGTTTTTGATGCCCACATCTGCTTTTATAATTCCGGTATAATCAACAATCAATGCGTTCGTTATGACTAAATCCAAGGCTCCGCCAGAGCTTGTGATCTTTACTGCCTGCCCCATGCCGTCACGGATTGTTTTGCCGCCGCCGAATTTGATTTCGTCGCCGTAGGTGGTATAATCTTTTTCTACTTCGATTATTAGATTTGTGTCAGCCAGCTTTACCTTATCGCCAACCGTCGGACCATACATCATGCTGTACTTTTTTCCTGATATTTTGTGGCTCATATCCTGTTCCTCCTATCCCATCATGCTTTTTTCTTTGGCTTTTTTTATTGCTTCGGAAACATGTTGACTTGCCGTACTGCCACAAGTCAGGTCATTTAAGCCAAAGACTGTTTTCGTTCCACCTAATTCCACCAGCTGAACTATCTTTTCTTCTCCGGGTTCAAATCTTACAGAAGTACCGGAAGGGATATCCAGCCGGTATCCAAATGCTTTTTCACGGTCGAATCTTAACTGCTTATTAACCTCAAAAAAATGATAATGAGAACCTACCTGAATGGGTCTGTCACCTAAATTTGCCACTACGGTTTCGATTATGTTTTTCCCTGTATTTAATTCTATCTCTCTGTCCTGGGGTATTATTTCTCCGACCAAACTGTCAGAAACGCCGTTCGGCCTGATGGGATGATGAACGGTTACCAGTTTGGTACCATCTGGGAAGGTGGCTTCGACCTGAATTTCCGTTACCATATCCGGCACACCTGCCATGACATCCTCTGCACTTAGGATTTTTGTTCCTAAATTCATAAGTTCGGCAACACTTTTCCCATCTCTTGCAAGCTCTAATAAGTTTGAACTGATATATGCAACAGCTTCTGGGTAATTTAGCTTAAGGCCTCTGCCTTTTCGCCTGGCTGCCAGTTCACCGGCCAGGTACAGCATTAGTTTTTCTTGTTCTTTTGGGGTGATTTTCATATTGTTCCTCCTCTATGCATGAGAATTCTTTGCTATATAAAAAGGGCAATTACATTAACTTCTGTAATCGCCCTTGATTATAGTACTTATTATACAAAAAAACCATGATAAGTCAAGACTGGCTTTTTATGATATTTATAATACCTGTTCCATTCTTTTTTATCTATTCCAATGCAATCATGGATCGTATCGTGCGCAACGCTGATATTATCAGCCTATACCATTGTTTCATATGTTTCAACGCACCTCTGACAAATCAATATAAATGACCTTGAAAAAATCAATTGTTTCAACACAGATGAAACGATCTATGAAACAAATAATATTAATTTCGCACATATACTCTCCATTTTTCTTTCCATTTTTAGTATAATATGTCCTTTTTCCATCCCTGGCACCAAAGTGATATAGCCTTTACAATTCACGCCAAATATAATAGACTCATAACCCAGCAGAAACATCTGCAAAATAGGAGGAGGTATTTATTATGTCTGGAGCAAAGAAATTAAGGGAATTATTGAGTAGTGGGAAGATTGTGATGGCTCCTGGAGCCTATGATGCCTGGTCAGCACGTCTGATTGAGGCAGCTGGCTTCCCGGCCATTTATATGACCGGTTATGGGGTCTCAGCAAGTGTCCTGGGGCAGCCCGATATTGGACTCATGTCCTTTCAGGAGATGGTGACCTCAGCCCGGAACATCTGTAACTGTACATCCATACCAGTGATTGCCGATGCCGATAACGGTTATGGCAATGCCCTCAATGTAATCCGCACCGTTACCGAATATGAGAAGGCCGGTGTCGCCGCCATTCAATTAGAAGACCAGGTAATGCCAAAACGCTGCGGCCATATGGAAGGAAAACAGGTCATTACCAAAGAAGAAATGGTAGCTAAAATCCGAGCCGCTGTCTATGCCCGGCAAAATCCTGACACTATTATCATTGCCCGTACCGATGCCATTGCCGTCAATGGTTATGAAGATGCGATTGAACGGTCAATTGCCTATAAAGAAGCCGGTGCCGAAGTTATCTTTGTAGAAGCCATGCAAACCAAAGAGCAGGTACAAAGTGCTGCTGTGAGAGTTGGCGCTCCACTGATGGCCAATATGGTAGAGCACGGTAAAACACCACTGGATACCGCCGATAATCTTTATGCCATGGGCTTCCATATTGCCATCTATCCAACCGCTTCTATCTATACCGTAACCAAGTCTCTGCAGACCATGTTTGCGGTATTAAAAGAAAAGGAAGATGCCGCTGCCTGCATGGAATATGAAGTTGATTTTCCAACCTTTAATCAGATGATCGGATTAAATCAATTGCGAGAATTAGAAAAAAACTTTTCCAATAACTAAACAGTATTGTATACAGGAGGATAATTATGCTTAGTTTACTCATTGTTCTTTCTATTTTTGCCGCAATCGCAATCGGTTACAAATTAAAAATTAATGTTGGCCTGCCTGCCATTGCATTTGCTTATATCTTCGGTTGTTTCGTGATGGGGATGAAAACGAAAGAAGTCATTGCCCTTTGGCCAACCAACTTGTTTTTCTTCCTTGTAATGGCATCATTTTTCTATGGTCTGGCCGTTACCAACGGTACATTGTCACTGCTGTCAGAACACGCCATTTATATCTGCCGCAACCGTCCCTGGACAATACCTGCCGTGATGTGGCTGGCATGTTTTGGGATCTCCGGATTAGGCCCCGGCCCCACAACAGTATTCGCTTTTATGCCAGCCATTGTACTGGATATTGCCGACCGTATCAAGATGAATAAACTGGTGGCTGCCGTGATCATCGTCGGTGGCGGAGTTGCTGGCGGATACACCCCCATTAGCCTTTGCTATGCAACCGTTAAAAACTGTATGCTCATAGCAGGTTATGCAGAAACTGAGTTGCCTGCTATGTTGGCAAAAATTTCTTTTAATAATATTTTTGCCCAGATACTGATTTTCATATTAATCTATATTATTTGCCGCTCCTGGAAAGTGACAAGCCCTGACTTCACTGAAAAACCGGCCAATTTCAGCGCCAAACAAAAGCAGACCCTGCTCCTTATCTTTTCCGGTCTAATTGTTATGGTAACCTTCCCTTTGCTGAAAGTCCTGCTTCCTGGTGTCAGCATGATTGCCCAAATTAATTCCGCCCTGGAACCCAGCTTGTGTTTTACAGTTCTGCTGGTCATTGGATTAATCTTTAAACTGGGCGACCAGAAGAAATCTCTGGAATTTATTCCCTGGAGTACCATAATTCTGGTCTGCGGTATTGGTATGTTGGTTTCCGTTGCCCAAAATGCCGGTGCCATAGACTATCTGTCAGCCTGGCTTGGCGACAATATGAGCCCACTGGCAACTAAGTTTTTAATCAGTTTGATTGCCGGTTGCATGAGTTTCTTCTCCAGTACTCTGGGTGTGGTCGGTCCAACCCTTATCCCAATTGTTCCCGGTCTGGCACAGGCAACCGGGATCTCCTCCACCGCACTTATTTCAGCCATCATGGTTGGCGGGCATTTTGCTGGTGTTTCGCCGTTCTCTACGGGTGGCGCTATGACGATGACCGGTGAAACAAATGAGGAACGCAAAAATACCTTGTTTCTTTCCCTGATGGCATTATCACTATGTTCCATTATTTTTGCCTCCATCCTGACGGTAATTGGTGTTCTTTCTTAAATCTTTACAAAAAAGGCGCTGCCTACTGCTGAACTCAGTTCAAACAGCAGGTAATGCCTTTTTCGACTAATCGTCAATATGATATTCTTTTAATTTACGCCAAAGTGTCGTACGGCTGATACCAAGCAGTTCTGCCGCTTTTTCACGATTTCCACCTGCCTGCTTCAGTATCTCACGAATTTTCTTTTCCTCATCACTGGTAAAATCCTTTGCATAAGGAATCGCTAATAGGCTGGATGCCAACTCTTCCGGATTCACGCCCTGCTGGTATAGAATGCAGAACCGTTCCACAACATTCTGCAATTCCCGGACATTACCAGGCCATTCGTATTTTATAAACGACTTGGCTGCCGCAATCTGATCCAATTCCCAGTCATTCAGATCCTTGCGCTGCGCTGCGATTAAATGTCGGATTAAAACTGGAATATCCTCAATGCATTCTCTCAGCTCCGGCATATGAATCGGCAGAACATTCAGCCGATAATACAAGTCCTCCCGGAATGTCCCTTCCCGCAGCATAACCTGCAGATTTCGATTGGTCGAAGCAATGATCCGGACATCAACAGCAATCGCCATATCTCTGCCAATGCGTATCACCTCGCCCTCTTCAATAATCCGAACCAGGCGTGTCTGTATCTTCATCGGAATATCTCCGATTTCATTCAAATACAAGGTACCATGATGTGCCAGCTCAAAGGCACCTTGTTTTCCCTTCCGATTTCCCCCGGTTGACGCCCCGTCCTCAAAGCCAAAAAGCTCCCGCTCCAATAGCGCCGCTGAATAAGCAGAGCAGTCTACCGTTACAAACAATTCTTTACTTCGCAGACTGGCATTATGAATGCTTTGCGCCACTAATTCTTTACCGGTGCCGCTGCGACCGGTAATCAACACACAAGCATCATGCCTGGCATACTGCCCGGCCTGTTGTTTCATCTGTACTAAGGCTGCACTTTGGCCCATGATATGATGAAAGGAATGTTTGGCAATATACTCTGATTTAAACTGGTGCTGTCGGATTGATATCTCTGCCTTTTTTATATTGTTAACACTGAAAAAAGTCGCTAATGCACCAATCACTTCACCATTATTTATAATCGGGCTGCGGTTCGTAACGATTTTTACATTGCCCAGATCCTGAATTTTGTTAAATTGCGGCCTTTTTTCCTCCATCACCACATCCAACTGCGTATTGGGCAGAACCTCCTTACAGGACTTGCCCACAATATCCGTTCGGTTACGCTGCAAGATCCGTTCGGCACTGATATTGAAATCGGTGATAATGCCATTCCGATCCACCAGAATAATTCCTTCGGCGGAATAATCCAGAATACAGCTTAACTTCTTCGCTTTTTCTGCCGCATCCTGAATATTTCGGGTCAATGATATTGCTGTATAGACCGCTTCCCGAACCCCGTTCACCGAGTAGATAAAATGTCCTCGCAGCCCATACCGTGCCGCCCGCTCTAACACGTAAGCAGAACCGATGATATCCCGGATTCCCTGGGCAGATAGCGATTGAAGAAGTAAATCCAGATTCTCCTCTTTCTCATAGGTCGCCATCTCAATCTGAATATTCAAAAGTTCCCTGACCGCTTCCAATTCCGGAAACGACTGGCTGCGCGTTATCACCGCCGCATGATTCCCCATTGGTTTTACTTCTTTTAACGCATTCAGCAGGTCAAATCCGGTTACCTTTACCCGCACTAATGGGATGTTTTTCAAATACTTTTCAAGGAAATCGGCATTGCCGCCAGAACCGACAAATACATCAACATTACCAGTTGCCTCCAATTTCCGAATCGAGGTTTCAAGTTCGGAAAAAAGGTCATTTAACACTACTAACTCTACATCCTGAGGCAGAGTTGTTTCGATTTCCTCAATGAATTTTGAAAACAGCCCATAGCTGGCCATTCCAATCCGAATACTCATATTTCCCCCTCTACTCATTTAAGTTAATTTTTCAGCCCTGCTCCAATCATGCCAACCTTAATCATGCTCACTCTCCCTTCTATTTTTCACATTTTCCCATTCTTTTTCCATAACTAATTCTCATTATAATCAAGACCACGTAAAATAGCAATGGCCTCTCATCTTGGATTGATTATTGGATGAGGAAATATCAAATAGAGCTGGTATGCTAGTCACATGGATAGGACAAAATTGTTCAAAAACCACAGGACGTGTAAAAATACATATCCTGTGGTTCAAATTAGAAACTACTGGGAGTATACCGTACAGTTACAATATACACCGATGCCCCTGCCCAGATAGCCCAATGTTCCAATATAGGGTCTTGTTTAGGGTCTTGCTAAGACCCAGTCAGCAATTTCCTCGTTTTCCACTTACCGCTGATATAATAAGCAACACAAATACAGCCCGGCAGAATTCTGGAGCAGGCGACACCCCACCATAATCCATGATACCCCATATGGAATACATAGATGAATAACATACTAAAACCAATCTTACAGATTACCCCATCTAATATTCCCAGAACAAACCCCAGTTCTACGAATCCACAGCCGGTGACCATGGCCTGGAACGAACCGGTGACTGCCGATGCAAAGAAATGCAGAATAAAAATCCGGAGAAATACAGCTCCCAGTGATATTACTGCTTCATCTGATGTAAAAATCCCAAATATCTGATGCGGAAAAAGCAGACACAACACAGCCGAGCATGCAGCACATACCAGCGCAGCGGTTACCGTGCATAACGTAGTTTTTCCCGCTCTGTCGGTTTTCTTTGCCCCCAGATTCTGTCCTATCATTGATGCTGATGCAGTATCAATCCCCTGCACAAATACTTCCAGGAACTTCTGCAGTTTATTTCCTACACTGTTTGTTGCTGATACTACCAGACCATACGCATTGGCACTCGAGTTAACCCACAGCATACCAAAACGCACAAACATACTTCGTACAACCTGAGGGATTCCGAGTCTGAGCAAAACGAAAAGGATATCTTTTTCAATCTTGAAATAGGATAGTTTCGCTTCAAAATCAAACCGCTTTCTCTCTTTCCACAAAAAGTAAAATGCTGCCAGGAATGCCCCCATCTGCGAAGCGGTTGTTGCGATTGCCGTGCCTGCTGCTTCCATGTGGAAAACAACGACAAAAAGCAGATCCAGAACAATGTTCACAACTGCCGCAACCAGAATAAAAAACAGTGGATGCCTGGATTCACCCATTCCCCTTAAGATACCACATACAGCATTGTATCCAAATACGAAAGGGGTTCCCAGTGCAGTTATGATCATGTATGCAGCTGCCTGTCCCAACGCCTCTTCCGGACAGTTTAGCAGCCCCAATATCGGCCTGCAGAACAAAATTGCTGCAATACTCACAACCACTGCTACCGATAGCATAAAACTAAGCAGTGTTCCTACCGTTCTCTTGATCTTTTGTTCATCCTTCGCACCTGACAACTGGGCGATATAGATCTGACCGGCTGTCGAGAATCCCATTGCAATTGGACTAAGCAGATCGGCAACCTCACCTCCGGTATTGACCCCCACTGTTCCGACACTCCCCACATATTGACCGATAACAATCAAATCCACCATAGAATACAGTTGCTGAACCAGATTAGTTAGTACGATCGGAAAGGCAAACAGCAGCAGGCTGCTCATGATGGGACCTTCCGTCAGATTGATACCTATTTTCTTCTTTACTACCTGTTCCACATCAACCGCCCCTCTCATTCCTATTCGTTCCAGTTATTTGGCCGATATACACCTTCCAAAGAATAGGCAACGGTTCCAAATCCTTTTACGCACTTGTGATAACGGGTTTTCCTCTCACCACCCATACCACTTACAGATTCCAGCTTATAATCACAATTTTCAGGTTCTCTGACAATGGCGTTTAATGTTTCCAATATGTCCAGAAGCAGTGTATTCTCTAATTCAACCATAAAATGTCCAGGAAATATGTAATCAAATTCATCTAAACGTTTACACAACATCTCCAACCGCTCACGATAAGACTGGATATTCGTATACTGCTGATAATGCATCCCCTTCCTGGGACCACTGCCGCAGCCGATCACGTCACTGCACACATCATCTCCGGCAAACAAAACTCTTCCTTTCCTGTCCAGATACATTGCATGCCCCGCTGCGTGCCCTGCGGTCCAGACCAGTTCCACATCATAATCTTCTCCAAGGTTAAAAATATAGCCATCAGGCACGCCGATCAGCTCATAATCCTGATATTCCGGAAGATCTGCCTTGTCAAATTCCAGCCAAATATTATTTCCGTTCTCATCAAACAGATAATCAAACATTCCCGGCTTGACACGTTCCTTGATATTTAGCACTTCATATTCATGACAGTACACCTTTTCATACTGGATATTTCCAAATGAATGGTCCGGCCCCAAATGGGTATTTACGACAATATATGGTTTACCTCCAACAAGCTCATCTACCAGGCCCTTTTGATTTCCCAGCCCTCCGGCCGTATCAATTACCAGTGCTTTTTCCGGACCGATCAGAACATACATCCACACATCTCCGGCACCATCATTATTCTGATTAAAAAGACCATACAGATTATCACGGAACTGGTATACTTCCACATACGGATTACACTCATAAACCTTACAAGTCCTATTTCCTTCTCGCAGCATTTTCATATAACTCCAACTCATATGATTCTGTGGTGCCCCCCATGAGATACGTTTTGCCTTGGACTGACCATGGATCGGCCACATCTGCTCCTGTTTTCTCTCTTCCTTCATGCCTGATTTTACTTCCTTTCCATTTGTTCCATTCCATATGCAATCACGCTGAATCCCTTGATATATTTAAAGTACCGGACATTCTTTTGATCCCTCATTTTCCCCCAGCTTTCTTCTTTATAATCATATCCCTCCGGATGATCCAATATCTTGTCCAACGCCTCCAGGATATCAGACATCAGATTATTTTCCAGATTATTCATAAAATGCTGCGGGAAAATATAATCATATTCCTCCATACGTTCAACCAGGTATTTAACGCGATCACGATAGAATGACAACTGGGTTTCCTCTGCATACGGTCCTTTCCCTTTCATCATCCCGATACTTCCACATCCTGATACATCCACACAGATGTTATCACCGGAGAACAGGATCCGGTTATGTTTATCCAGATACGCTGCGTGTCCTGCCGCATGACCGCCAGTCAAGATCAATTCCACCTCATAGCCTGCTCCCAGATCCCACGTATATCCGTCGGGAACACCAACAATCTCATACGTTTTAAATTCCGGCAGATCATCCCGGTCGAATTCCAGCCAGATGTTATTTCCCCATGCGTCAAAGAGATAATCCCACATATGTTCATGCTGATTTTCCAGATTGGGTACCAGATGTTCATGACAAAATACGCGTTCGAATCTGCAGTTACCATATGCATGATCAAAATGATCATGTGTATTTACAATAATCAGTTCCTTGCTACCAGTCAGTTCATCAACCAGCCCTTTTAAATCTCCCAGCCCAAAGGCTGTATCGATCAACATTGCTTTCTCCGGGCCAATGATCAAATACATCCACACATCGCCCATTCCATCGCAATTTTCTGCAAACAGCCCATAAAGGTTATCCCAGAACTGATACACCTCCACATATGGATTGAGCGTATGAATTTTTCTGGTTTTATTATGTTCGCGGAGTTCCTTCATGTAAGCTTTGCTAACTGTATTTTGCGGCTTTTCAAATTTAATTCTTCTTGATTTCAGCTCTGACTGAATTGGTTTTATTTCATATTTCATTTACTTACCTCTCTTCTATGTTTGGCGATTTCACAAATGATTGAGCTCTCTCACCTTACAGCAAGAAACAAAATGCCCCTTAGAAACCTCGACCAATTCCTGCGGTTTTTGACATTCCGCTCCAGCGTACAGACAACGTGCGCAAAAACGGCAGCCAGGTTTAGGATCAATCGGCGATACTAATTCTCCCTTAATAACAATCCGTTTGGGCGGATTGTGAATATCCACCGAAGGAATTGCTGAAAGCAGTGCTTTGGAATACGGATGATATGGGTGTATAAACAATTCCTCTGTATCGCAAGTTTCAATCAACTGTCCCAGATACATCACACAGATATTATGGGAAATATGGCGGACAACAGACAAATCATGTGTAATAAACATATAAGTCAGGCCCAAATCTCGCTGCAGATCCATCAGCAGATTCAAAACCTGTGCCTGGATCGAAACATCCAGAGCAGATACCGGTTCATCGCAGACAATAAACCTGGGATTTAGAGCCAGTGCCCTTCCGATTCCAACTCTTTGACGTCTTCCGCCATCCATCTCATGGGGATATGCATTACGCAGCCGGGATTCGATACCCACCATATCCATCAGGCGATTTGTCTCTTTTTCTATTTCAGCGTTATTCTTATACTTCTTAGACAGGATTAATGGTTCTGCAATGGTATCGTGAACTGACAAACGGGGATTCAGGGAAGAATAGGGATCCTGAAAGACAATCTGCATATCACTTCGTAATTCATTCAGTGCTTTCGCTTTTACATGTGTTACATCTTTTCCATCAAAAATAATCTTTCCGTCTGTGCTGCTCTGAAGATGAATCACCGTTCTTCCCAAGGTTGATTTCCCACAGCCCGATTCTCCCACAACTCCCATCGTTCTTCCTTTATTCAGGCTGAAGGTCACATCATCAACAGCATGAACAACGCCTTTAGCAGTAGGAAAGTATTTCTTTAAATGCTGAATTTCAAGTAATGGAGCCATGGGATACCTCCTCTCGGTTTACACGAATACAGCGACATTCATGCGTATCTGTAATATGGATAATCTCAATATGTTCATTCATACATACTCCTGCTGCATATGGGCATCTGGGTGAAAAGCCGCAGCCAGACGGCAGGTTGGTGGGATCAGGCGGAAGTCCATCGATCGGCGACAACCGGTCAACCCCTTGATTCATATTCGGCAATGCGCGGAACAAACCAATCGTATACGGATGCTGCGGACGATCGAAAATATCTTCCAATGTGCCATACTCAATAATCTCACCGGCATACGTTACTGCCACCGTATCGCAGGTTTCAGCGACAACACCAAGGTCATGTGTAATCATAATCATGGCTGTCTGCATTTCTTCTTTTAATTGATTAATCATCTCAAGCACCTGTGCCTGAATCGTCACATCCAAAGCGGTCGTTGGCTCATCCGCTATTAACAATTCCGGATTGCAGGCCAAAGCCATTGCAATGACAACCCTCTGCTTCATTCCACCGGAAAACTGATGCGGATATTCATTGGCACGATCGGATGAAATTCCTACCAGACCCAGCATCTCCTTCGCTTTACTTACAGATTCTACTTTACCCATGCTGGTGTGAAGCCGGACTACCTCTGCAATCTGATCTGCCACTGTCTTCACCGGATTTAATGCTGTCATTGGATCCTGAAAAATCATGGACAGTTTATATCCTCGCAGCTTCTGCATCTCACTTTCCGGTATCTGCATAATGTCCTGGCCATTTAACCATACATTTCCATCTGACCTTTTTGTTGCATGATCCGGCAGAATTCTCATAAGCGCTTTGGCAATAGAAGTTTTTCCTGCCCCGGTCTCGCCAACCAGTCCGATTGTCTTTCCTTTTTCCAGATCAAAAGATATGCCATTGACAGCATGCACAGTCTTTCCTTCCGACTGGTATTGAACAACCAGCTCACGGACAGAAAGAAATACGTCTTTATTAACCTCTTTCATCATGATTGTTCTTCCTTCCTCAGTTTCTTAATCTTTCAGTTTCGGATCCAGGGCATCACGTATCGCATCTCCAATTAGATTAAAGCTCAATACACTCAGCATTATAAAAACACCCGGAAACATAATCATGTGAGGATATAAACGGATATAATTCCGTGCTGATGCCAGCATAGCTCCCCATTCCGGAGTCGGCGGAGTTACCCCCAGGCCGATGAAACTCAAGGACGAGGCAGACAATCCCGCACTGGCAATTGACATTGATATTTCAACAATCACCGGTGCAATCGCATTGGGAATTACATGTTTTATAATAATTCTGGCTTTGGAGCAGGTTATGGATGTTGCCGCCTCCACAAATTCCTGATTCCGGATCGTCAGGATATTGGCTCTCATCATACGTGCGAAATGAGGAATTCCGGAAATCCCTAATGCATAGATACATTTATCAAAACCGGTTCCTAATACAGCTGAAATTGCAATCGCTAAAAGCAGCTGCGGGAAAGCAGCCATAATATCCAGGAAACGCATAACCATCTGATCAATCATTCCGCCAAAGTATCCTGCCAGCGCACCAAGCAGGATACCCAGTGTGGCCGAGATCATCACCGATAGAATTCCAACACTCAATGTATAACGTGCTCCATAAAAAATACGTGCCATAATATCTCTGCCAAGTTCATCACAACCAAACCAATGTTCTGCATTTGGTGTCATGTATGCACTGGACATATCTGCTTTCGCATAATCATAAGGCATGATAAAAGGTGACAGGAGTGACATAATTACCAACACAATCAAAATAACCACACCCGCCAGGGCCAGTGGATTCTGACGTATTTTCATCCACACATATGCAGCGGAGCCGATTCTTGGCATCTGCTTTATTTTCTGTTGTTTTTCCACACCCCTAAGCATCAACCGGCACCCCCTTATCTTTTTTCATCCTCTTTTTACTCTGTCCTTCATACTGCGCTTTAATTCTCGGATCAACATACGCATAGATCAGATCCACCAAAAGCATTACAATGCCAAATGTAAATGCAATATAAAGCACACTGCCCTGTACGGCATTGTAATCACGGTTATTGATACTGTTTATCAGATAAGAACCAATCCCAGGGATAGAAAATATAGTTTCAATAACCATGGTACCACCCAGCTGTCCGCCAAAACGGCCTCCACAAATAGTAATGATCGGAATCAGCGCATTGGGAAGCGCATGGCTCCAGATGACATTTCGCTCTGATACCCCTTTCGCTCTGGCCGTTGTCACATAATCTGCCCGGATGACTTCCAGCATGCTGGATCTGGTCAATCTGGCAATGCCCGCAATACCGCCGAGTGCATTGGCAAGAACCGGGAGGATATAATAGTTCCATCCTTTATCGCCGCTGGATGGCAGCCAGTGCAGCTTCAAAGAAAAAAGCAATACCAACATCAATGCAAGCCAGAAGTTCGGCATGGAAACTCCGATCATGGAGATAAACATGGAAACTCTATCCTGAACCTTGTTCGCATGAATCGCAGCATTAATTCCCAGCGGAATTCCTATTATCATCGACAGCAGAATACTAAAGACTGCCAAACGGAGTGTTTTGGGGAAACGCGCCAGTAACTCCACTCCGACATCAGTTCCGAATATATAGGAATTACCAAAACTTCTATGTACAACCAATTCTCTTAAAAAGTTTCCCAGCCTGATTATATATGGATCATTTAACCCCATCTGCTGCCTTAAATCTTCTACCTGTTTTTCAGTTGCCGCTGCTCCCAGTATGATTTCACAAGGATCACCAGGAACAAAAAACATCAAAGTAAAAATCAAAATAGATACCCCCAGCAATATGGGAATCATCAGCAGAACTCTTTTTAAAATATATTTTCCCATTCTTATCCTCCAAGTAACTACCTGTCTGTTACCGACACATAATCATCTGCAACTTTCAAGGTAGCTGGTGTAACATTGCCAAAACCATCCTGCGGAATCTCTACAATTCCATCCTGTGCTACATAATAAGTATAATTCCAGAACATGCCAATCGCATAAGCCTGTTCTTTCAGGTAATCATGAAATTCCTGAAGCGCCTGTTCACTGGTTGTTTCTGTATTCGCAGCAGTCTCCAACAGCTCCTGCAGTTTATCATCATGTGTAAAGCATGCGCTTCCGTTCTGAAATGCTTTTGTGTCAAAAACATTTTCCCATACAGAAGTTACATAATCCGAAGTTGACTTGGAATCTACGATAATATCCCATTTTGTGTCGTCATATTTATAGCTGTTAAATAATGCCTGATCAACCGGCATCAATTCACAATTAATCCCAGCTTCCGCCAGATAGCTCTGAAGCACGGTCATTCCAGCCGTAGCTGTCGTACTGTTTTGATACATCAGCTTGACCGAAAATTTGCCATCCGGATAACCGGCCTGTGTCATCAGTGATTTTGCCTTTTCAAGATCATAGCCATAATAATCTTCTTCTTTCCACGACTCTATATAATCAGAAGCAATGTCCGGAGAGAAATCATGACATATGGATCCGTTAAATGCCGAATTGCCATATCCAAGCCGGACACCGTCAAAATCTATGGCGTAAAGAACCGCCTGACGAAGTTCCTTATTATCCGCAAATACACTGTTGTCATTGTTGAACATCAGCACCGTCATACGGCCATTTTCATCCGGGAACACATTCCATCCATCCACCGGTGTACTGTCTTCGTTCATAAATGCAGCAATATCAGAAGAAAGAATATTCTGCGAAATATCAATCTCCCCGTTTTCCAACGCAATCACCCGCATACTTGATTCTTTCTGTACATTGATTGTGATCGTCTCAAAGGTCTGTGCATCATAATAGCTGCGCAGTGATTCATCTTTCTGCCAGTAATCTTCATTCTTTGTCAGAATCGTGTGAGTTCCTGATACATTTCCTGTCAGAACATATGCCCCCGTACCTGCCGGGTTATTGGTTTTATCTGCATCTGATGCAGTTGAAAACCATGCTTCACTGACAATCGGAACCGTTACAAGACACCACTCCATTGCCCCTTTTGAGCTCCCTGTCAAAGTGATTCGTACGGTATATTCTCCGGTTGCAACAATATCTTCCAGATATCCATTCAATTTCTCCATGGTTCCACTGGCAATCGCCTGCTTATAACTATAGACAACATCGCTTGCTTTGATCATATTGTCCTGATTATCTTTTACATAATCATATAGTTCCACATCTACAGTTTTGCTGTCCACAACCGTCCAGGATTTTGCAATCTGCCCCTGCAGCTGATCTACGCTTTGTCCCAGACCATAACTTGCGCAAAGACAATTATAAATCATTCGATAAGTATGATGACGTCCGCCGCTATCGCCACCAAATGGTGACAAATCACCGTTATCGGATGAAATTGCAAATGTCAGATTTCTATTTTTCTGCACCGCACTGTCTCCGCTCACACCGCCTTCACTTTTTGTACTTTTTGTAGTTGTCGTCTGGGTTTCTGCCGTATTGCCCCCACAACCAACCAACAAACTGACAGCAACCCCCGTTGCCACAAACAAACTGCCCCATCGTTTCCATGTCCTACGTCTCATATCCTCTCTCCTTCTCATTTTTAGTATTTATATCCTATCAAATAATTCATTTCATCTCAATTCATCTTTAAAGTTGCCAATTATTCCAAAAAAGAATAATCCTTGTCAATTTTTTTATTAAAATAGCCAAAAAAGAATGACCAAACAGCTGTTCCCAGCAGTTTACATCACTCCCATTTGACTATACATAATATAGGTAGCTTAATAGTAATCCTGACAGGCTCCACACAAATCCGAGCACAACAATAGGATACAAACGAATCTGGCCTCGTTGCCGCAACATTGAAAAATCCCTGAAATCAGAATACGTTTCTGCCTTTTCATGCATGAGCAAAAATCTTGCCTGATATAGTGTATATAATAGCCAATCCCACACTTTCAGACGATCCAGACCCAGGCTGCCGGCAATCAGAAATAAAAGAACACCTGTAATAGAAAAGGCATTTCCCCAAATCCACATAAACTCTGTCGGCGTTTTCACTCCCAATCCGTCATGTGGCAGTGCATACAACAATGTGAGCACGATTCCACCGGCCGTCCCATACAAATACACATTTCTTTTTTTCAAACTATCCTCTCCTAAACTTCATCTTTTTTGAAATATTATACTAAGGGGATTTTTTTGTCAATGACAGAATATTCCATTTTGGAATCAACTATGGGCATATATTTGAATTGAACTGGATTAGATAAACATATTATACTTAATTGATTGAAAAATACTTTATATAATCTGTAAGATTGGAGATTTCCGAATGAACATTTATTCAAACGAGCGCGTATCAGGTTTTTTACATACCGATGGAAGAAAGATGCGCAATGGAAATGGAGACGAGATCCTGCTGTGCGGATGGGGTGCAGGAAACTGGAACAACCCAGAGGGATTTTTATGCGGAGACCAACCGGGGGACTGGTCCGTCAGTGAGCCTTATAAAGTGCCGGAGCGTTTTGATCGGGCACGTACAATGGAAAGCAGTATCCGTTTGTTGTGCGGAAGCAAATATGCTGCTGAGTTCTGGCCCAAATGGTATCGGAATCATCTGGGTGAAGCAGATATCCGTGCCATGGCTGCATACGGATATAATTCTGTCAGACTCCCCCTTAATGCAAGGGCTTTCCTCGCCGAGGAGCCTGAAATTAATTGGAATGAGGACAATTTTCAAATGCTGACAAACATATTGGACTGGTGTGAAACCTATCGGCTTTATGCAATTATTGATATGCATACCACGCCCGGCGGGCAATCAGGAATCAAATGCGACGATGGTCTGGAATTTTTCCCACGCTTCTTTTTGGAAGAGGAAAGTATGGAACGGACAAGCTTATTATGGGAGGAAATTGCCACACGTTATAAAGACCGCTGGATTATCGGTGCATATGACCTGCTAAACGAACCTCTCGCATCTGCTGACACCTTGCATCTGCTCCCGCAGCTGTCGGCATTTTACGACCACCTGATCGCCCGTATCCGAGCCATCGACCAAAAACATATGCTGACAATTGAAGGCGCACAGGCGGCTACGAATAATCAAATATTTGACCACAATTTTGATCCACAATGGAATAATTGGTGTATTCATATCCACTATTATGGGTTTTCACCAGAACGCCGTTCCCTGTTCCGTTTTTTGGAACCAAGCATCAGACTGAATGTTCCAATCTGGATGGGAGAAGGCCCTTATCAACATAATGCGGTATTAATGGAAGTTGCCTACAATCTCGGTATTGGTTTTAACCTGTGGAGCTGGAAAACAGCCACACTGCCAAATGGAACATTGAGGCGGGATCCGGTCCAATATAATCTCCCTAAACATTGGCAAAAAATCATTGACTGCCTCCACAATGGAACTCCACGTCCCACCTACAAAGAGTGCCAGGCGATCTTCGATGAAATGTTAGAAAACATAAAATTTGAACATTGTATCCTCTTATCGGAACAGCATACCTACATACTTAGGCGGCCGGGACGAACCCTTCCAGCCGCTGCTTATGATTCCGATCCGGCTTCTTTTTATGGGACATGGGACTGCGGGAATGTATTTGATTATCGTACAGAAGACCGTATAAAACTGATTTTAAAAGAAGGGTGTGCCGCACCTCTGCGGCCTATGCCATTTGACAGCATGACATCATTTCCGATTGCAAAACCATTGGAGAATCTTATTTTAGAATTACATGCTAATGAATACGTTACTTACTCCATTTATGACGTGCAAAAAAATTGTCCGGTTTACCTGTCACTTCGGGCTACAACGGCTTCATCTGTCCAAATCAGCGATGACGATACGGATACCGGATATATGTTCCAGCTTGCGGGGCATGACACCTTTCGGGAAATCGAAACATTATGTCTGCCCCCCAATGAACACCATCACATTCAAATTAAAGTTCTTTCCGGATGTATTCAGGTTGAACACATTACATTTCGTTAGAACTGTTTTCATCCAATTTGGTGTAAACATACCCCTCCAAATGCTGTTTCATCCAGTTCCGGAAATGCTGCTTCATCAGAGAATCCTGTTCACCTGCCCGCTCCAGCAATACTACCGGAAAATGCTCGATCTCCCGAATTTTCAGACAGACGATGTTGCTGCCCTTAAATGCAGTAATATCTCTGCCGGGATTTATGCTGACACCTGCTCCTGTCATAACACGATGGATCGATTCTTCACGGCGCATCTGCACGCCAACTTCGGGAAGCAGTTTCTTTGGCTGAAAGGAAAAATGCCGGATAAGCTCTTCTGTAATACTTTTAGAAAAACCACTCTCAATCAGAATCTGATCCTCCAGTTCTTTTAATAATATCTGATCTCTTCCCGCATACTCCGAATTTTTCGCAGCAATCAAATATAACTGATCATCATACAATTCCGTAATACGAAGCTGTGGCGGAACAATCAATGGCTTTGAACTAATACTGAATGTATAACTTCCTGACAGCATTTCATCAACAATTGTACTGTAGTCTATTGTTTCTGTGAAATGAATACTTGCACCTGCTGTATTTGTAACAAAATCATTCAACGCCTCTTTGATCGCATATGATTTGGGGCAAATCAGGATGCGGAGTTCTTCATTATCTGAGTATTTTTTCAAATCATTCATTGCATCTTCATACAGCAACTTCATCGCCTTAAAATGACGGTAAAAACATTCCCCACCTTTTGTCAATTTGATCGGATGATGTTTCCGATTAATTAAAGGAACGCCAATTTCTCTTTCCAACTTCATGATTGTTTTTGAAAACGATGACTGCGATATATAATTCCTTTCAGCAGCTTCTGAAAAATTCAGGCATTCTGCCAAACACAAAAAGTATTTTATTGCGGTAATATCCATACTGGCTTTCCCGTCCTCTCCTGTTCGTTAGCGATATTGTTACTCCTCTTTTAGCCAATCACCCCTAAATCCATCAACCTCGCAACCTCTTCCGCAAAATAAGTAATGTACACCGATGCCCCCGCCCGAAAAGCCCCCACTGCCATCTCCGCAATCATCTTCTCTTCTTCAACAAATCCCAGCTGCGCCCCGGCCTTCACCATCGAGTACTCGCCGCTGACACTGTAAGCCGCCACCGGTACCTCCACCAGATCAGCCACTTCCCGGATGATATCCTGATAAGCCAATGCCGGTTTCACAATCACGATGTCAGCACCTTCTTCAACATCCGTCAATGCCTCCTTAAGCCCTTCCTTCCGGTTATGATAATCCATCTGGTAGGTTTTCCGGTCACCAAATGCCGGTGCCGAGCCAGCCGCTTCCCGGAATGGTCCATAAAAACCAGAAGCATACTTCACGGCATAAGACATAATCGGCGTTCCGGCAAAACGGTACGCGTCCAGCTTGTTACGAATCGCCAGCACCCGTCCATCCATCATATCCGAGGGCGCCACCATATCCGCGCCGGATTGGACATGGGACAATGCTGTCCTGGCCAGCAGCTCCAGAGTAGGATCATTGTCCACCTCCAGTCCGCATAATACGCCGCAATGTCCATGCGAAGTATACTCACACATACATACATCCGTAATCAGGTACAAGTCCGAACCAAACTGCTTTCTGGCCTCCCGCAGAGCTTTCTGAATCACCCCGTTTTCGGCATAAGCCCCGCTTCCCACTTCGTCTTTCTCATCTGGAATCCCAAATAACAGCACCTTGTCAATTCCGGCGTTCTTTAGCTGTTCCAGCTTTTCCGGCATCCGGTCAATGCTGTAGCGGTACTGTCCCGGCATGGTCAAAATCTCTTCCCTAATACCACTGCCCTCTCTTACAAACAGCGGATAAATAAGTGACGACTTGTCCACTCTGGTCTCCCGGACCATCTTTCTCAGTGCGGCATTTCCCCGCAGTCTCCTTGGTCTTTGAATCATTCCAACATTCCTCCCTGGTCACTAAACTTCTTCAGCCACAACTGCAACTGTCCGGTAAGCTCCCGGGCCAGTCCATGATCTTTCCCTGATGTTGTGATCCCCGCCACAATACCGCCTTCCCTGGCAATCCCCGGGAAATAAAAATCGCATTGGCTTTTATCCCCCGCATGATTCACCAGGATGTGATTTTCCTTACACAAAACAGCAATTTTCGTATTCAGATTCCCATCATTGGTGGCCGCAATCACGATATGTTTTCCAGCCACATCAGCCGGCACAAAACTCCGGCGTTCCCACCGAACCGTACCTTCCCTGCACAGCCGCTCCATCGCCTCCGCCCCCTGCGGTGCGACCACGGTCACGGCTGCGCCAAACTCCGCTAAAACCTCCGCCCGCCGGGAAGCAATCTTACCGGCACCTACTACCAGGACTTCCCGGTTCTGCAAGGAAAAGAACAGGGGAAAATGGACCGGCTGCTCTGCCTTTTTTCGCCTTGGCGAAGTTCGCTTCGCCGCTTCGGCCGCCAATGTCAGATCCTGGTTCACTTTCCGTACCGTCGTTAAAAAGCAGCCAACGTCCGCAGCACTGCCCGCCTCCCGCAGGCGGTAGAACAGATGGTTAATCGCCGTTTCCATCCCTTTTTCACCGGCCTCCTGCACCATGGATTCCTTCAGCGCATCAAGCGCAGACCAGCCGTCCTGGAACAACATCCACTTCATGAACTGATCTTCATATTCTTCGATCATATGGTCCGCCGTCTCAATTTCCGTCTGTTTTCTCTCATTATTCCGGCGGGCCAGTTCTGTCATATCCTCAATATTATAATACCAGGTATTGGCCATCTGCCCGATGCTCTCTTCCACATCCGGCGGCACCGCCAAATCCAAAAACACCCGCTGCTTCGGCGTCACCAAAGATGTCTTTGCCTGCGCCACAGTAATAGTATAATGCGGACTGGCAGTCGCACTAAGCACCACATCCATTTCATCCAGAAGCTGATACCGCTCTTCAAAATCCACCGCCGTATAATGCAGTCCATGGCCCATTTTATCCACCGCCGCATGACTGCGCACGGTTACATAGATGTCCAGATTCTTGATCTTCTGGACATTTTTCAGAACAATATTGCCGATCTTCCCGGTGGCCCCGATAATCATCATCTTCCGCCCTTCCAGTCCCCCCAGCAACTGTTCTGCCGCCTTGACTGCCAGACTGGCTGTCGATACCGGTGTCCTGGACAACAAGGTATCCGTCTTGATCTTCTTTGCTCCGGTCACTGCATCCCGAAACAAGGTATTCAGATACGTCTTACAATATCCCCGCTCATGGGAAAACTCATGGGCCTGTCTGACCTGGCCCAGAATCTGATCTTCACCGATCACGATCGAATCCAGACCAGCCGCCACCTGAAACAAGTGGCGAATCGCCTTTCGATCGTGATAACGGCGCATATAACGCCCGACATCCGTTTCCACTATAGCGGCGGCACCTGCGGCACCGGCAGCCCCCGCCACCGATACCGCCACGCGCTCCATTGCTTCCAAAATCCGCCGGCCATCCTTGTCATCAGCTCCATAACAATAAATCTCCATCCGGTTGCAGGTGGACAGCACCACTGCTTCATCTGCCATCCCCCCCGTAACCAGCCGGCT